>Ga0102962_1001091_pt1 | contig 11151 bp, 6 predicted proteins | sample SalPonF2_C_D2_MG_FD_84519 | JGI IMG/M metagenome (GOLD analysis project Ga0102962, IMG submission 84519) | Salt pond soil microbial communities from South San Francisco under conditions of wetland restoration - Salt Pond MetaG SF2_C_D2_MG ...
ATTGCACTACCCAGGTCTCCCGGTTTGCTAAAAGATGCATTTAATTCACTGGCGCGGAACAAATAAGCTTTAGCCAGAAAATGCTGAGCTGCATATTTGGCAATTCTGCCAACCTGTGCAGGTTCAGCAGGCAAAAGTGCTTCAGCATTTTTCAAATCACTTATAATTTGTTTATAAATATCCTCTGCTGAGGCCCTTGTAAACTCCAGTTCAACACCATTTGAAGGGCGTACCTTAAGCGGGACACCTCCAAATTGCTTTACCAGCTTAAAATAGTCGAAAGCACGCATAAAATAACATTCACCCAACCGGTTATTTGCCAAATCCCCATTTTCCATTACCTCCGGAATTTTGCTGATACCAATATTAGCCAGGTTAATATTTGAATACATATTATCCCAAACTGCTGATGCATGAATATTTGTTGCATCCAGTGTAGAGGAATAGGTGTTCCACATTATAAAATTTGTTCCTCCACCATTGGTGAACTCATCGGTTCCGTAATTTGTGGTTGAATAGGCCCACTCATAATTAAAGTGGAATTTCAGGCCATCATACAATCCGTTAACCAGGGCTTCAATCCCATCAGGAGTGTCATAATATTTCTGAGTTATGGTTGCCACCATTTCTTCCTGGAGATAATCCTTGCAGGAAAAAACGGTAATTGATAAGAATGATAATATAATAAGTATCTTTTTCATCTCAGTTACATTTTAGTTTCCGGTTAATTAAAAGGTTGCATTCAAACCCACAACAAAACTTCTGGTAAGTATTGAAGAAGTTGAAGGTGAATTAGAAATAGTAGAAGGAGCGTTTACATCAGGATTAATAAACTTTGTTTTAGTGTACAGATATGGATTCAGCACCTGAGCATAGATCTTCAGATTACTCAATTTCATCTTGCCAACCACAGTTTCTGGCAGTGTATAGCCCAGGGAAATATATTTAACAGCAATAAAAGATCCATCCTGATAATTCATCGAGCTCCAGAAGACTGGTTGCCCCCCGTTCCCATAATCAGCTTTTGGATAAGCATTAGTGGGGTTATGTACAGTCCAGTAATCTACTTTTCTTGAAGCATATCTACCCTGCATGTCAGGGGCATTTACATATATAGTCTGCCCCCACCTGGCGTACACGAAAAATGATAACTCAATCCCTTTATAATTAAAGGTGTTGGTTATTCCCCCGGTCCATTTAGGATTAATTGTACCCACAATCTCTCTGTCATTGTTTGCATCAATGATACTATCACCATTAAGATCAGCAACTCTTATATCACCAGCTTCATAGTTAGCTTTACCCAGTTCATTGTATCTTTTTCTTAATGTACTGTCAGCTATCTGCCAGATACCTGTTTTTCTGTAATCATAATAAATATTTACAGGCTGACCGATAAACCATGAATTAGAGACCATATCCTCTTTCCCGTTTTGCAATTCAACTATTTCTTCTTTATTGGTGGAGAAAGTAAAATTTGTGGTCCATTTAAAATTTGGCCGGCTGAAGTTAACTGTAGACAGAACTATCTCAAAACCCTTGTTCCGAGTTTTTCCAATGTTTGTATACACACTTGTGGCTCCGTCAATTGTAGGGATACTCATCGGCATCAGCAAATCATGAGTATTTGCATGATAATAATCGAATGATCCGTTAACACGATTAGCAAATAATCCCAGATCAATACCAAGATTCCACTGAGTAGTCTTTTCCCATTTCAGGTTTTCATTTCCCAGTACACCCTGTGCATCCGAAGCGCCCTTAGGATCGCCAACAATATAGCCATTAACCACAGTACTCCCAAAAACATAAGGCATATAAACCAAACCGCCCAGTGTTGAATATGGGCTGATTGCAGCATTGCCAGTAGTGCCAAGCCCAAACCTGGGTTTAAGTTGACTAAGCCAGCCAGCTCCCTGAAGAAAAGCTTCATCCTGCATTTTCCATGCAAGGGCAAATGACGGAAAAAAGTCCCATTTATTACCCGGAGCCAGGACAGACGACCCATCCCATCTACCGGATACAGTAAGAAGATATTTGTCCATTAAAGTATAATTGATCCTACCCATGTATGACATGAGTGTTTGCTTTGTATACCCGGATCCATATCCATTCAATGCTCCATTTGTTGTTGAACCAAGATTATACCACAACTGACTGTCATAAGGCAGTTTAATTGCATTCATATTCGATGATTCCTGCCTGTTCAGCGAAGAACTTTGCAGCAAAGTAATCCCTAATGTATGCTTGCCAAAACTTTTATCATAATACAACAAATTATCAAGTGTATAAGCAAAGTACTGAGACTGGTCAAGTGCTGCATAATTACTTGATGATGGAGAATTTCCGCCACGAAGGGAAGATTGAGCCGACTGGAATTGACCTCTCCGGTAATTTCTGAAGTCAGGACCAAAATTTACATGATAGCGTAAACCATCAAAAAACTTGATTTCACCATAGAAATTACCCAATGCACGAAGATTTGTACGCTCATCAGTAACATAGTTGTAATCAAGAATTGGATTAACAATATTCAGGTCACCACCAGGAGTATATATAAAGTTACCATCAGCATCATAAGGAACGGCAAAAGGCAGCATTCCTTTGGCAGCATCATATAATCTTCTGGCACCGCGGGAACCGCCAGCAGAAAAACCATAATTCTGTACTGACCATGTTCCGGTAAAAGCTCCACCAAATGTAAACCATTCCGTTGGGTTTGCTTCAAGGTTTATTTTACCTGTATACCGTTTATAATCTTCTCCTTTATTGGTTCCCAGTTGATCCAGGTATCCACCTGAAATATAAGTTTTAATTTTTTCAGTTCCCATGCTTGCACTCAATGTATGATCCTGGGTGATTCCTGTACGGGTAACATAGCCAGTCCAATCAGTAGTTTCCAATTGAGATGGATCATAAGTTCCACCTGACCATGCATTTGCAATGGTTGCCCATGCAGCAGGATCCTGTCCGAGTATCAGCTGATCCATTGCCATGGTAGGATTATCCGGATCAATAGTAACATTGCTTACTACCATACCCCGGTATGCCTCACGTCTGTATTTTACATACTCTGCAGAGTTAAAATTCTCTGAAAGATCATCAATTTTATCGAAGGTGACTGAAGTGTTGTAATTAATCTGAGCCTTTCCGGCTTTTCCTCTTTTGGTAGTAATAAGTATAACGCCGTTTGCCGCACGCGATCCATAAATAGCTGCTGCGGAGGCATCTTTTAAGATATCTACGGATTCGATGTCCTGCGGATTAACAGCTTCAATTCCTCCGGAGGCAAGCGGAATACCATCTACAACGTACAATGGTTCATTGGTGGCTAAAAGCGAACGGTTACCACGAATTCGGATTGAACCCATTTCTCCCGGACGGGCATTTGATGTAATATCTACGCCGGCTGCACGACCCTGCAGTGCCTGCATGGTATTCTGAACAGGCGATTCCTGAATTTCCTGAGCGCCAACACGCGCGACTGACCCAGTTAAATCACTCCTCTTAACAGTACCGTAACCAACTACGATGACTTCATCAAGTTTTTGAATATCCGGAACAAGCTCTACGTTTACCGCAGTTTGTCCGGTAAATTCAATTTTTTCAGAAACATAGCCTACATAGGAATACACCAGCGTAATGCCAACCTGAGGGACCATAATGGAATATTTGCCATCCAAATTAGAAATAACTCCCGTAGTTGTCCCTTCTATAGAAATATTTACACCTGGAAGTGGTTCCCTTGTATTGGCATCAGTAACTATTCCACTCACCTTAAATTGCTGCTGTCGGAGGAAATTTCTGCCTACTGCCATATCAGGATCAGATGGTTTGTAAATCAAAATATGCCTGTCTTTGATCTCGTAAGCTACATCCTGATTTTTAAGAGCAGTATTTAGTATCTTGTCAATGGTCTGGTTGCGTGCAACAATAGTTACCCGCTGATTGTCATTCAACTCATTGTTATTGTACCAGAAGGAAAAATCACTTTGCTTTTTAATCTCTGTCAGTACATCTTTAATGGTTGCATTTTCCAGATCCAGATTGAGTTTGGTCTCCTGGGAATAGGTATTAGCGGCCGAAAGACCCAGGGTACTAACTAGAAAAAGTATTGCTGTTAGCTTCATGATAGTTAGTAGTTTTTTTAGGGGGGAAAAGGGCTCATTTCCACCACTTAATAAAATTTTTATCATACCTTTACAATGGTTTTGGTTAAATAATTTTTGTAGTTTATTGAAAGCCGAAACTTGCTGAATCGGGAAATGTAGCAGCATTTTCCGATTCTTTTTTAATTAAGAAGTATTTTCCATAGAATCATGAGTTTAGAGGGTTTTACATTTGATTTACAGTATTAGCTATTTTTTAAATATTTTAATAGTATCCTGTTTACTAACATAATTGAAATCATGATGTCTCTTCATTAAATCGAGCACATGACTGATTTCATCGGTTGCATTAAAAATGCCCGAAAACACTTCTTTTTTAAGTGTATCTTCCTGAATTAATATATTAACATTATATATTCGTTGTAACTCATTTGTTATAAACTGAAAAGTTTTACCTTCAAAATAAAGCTGACCCTGCCTCCAATTTGCATATAAGGAACCATCCACCTTCATAAGCGATGATTTTCCGGAAGATTTATTAAGTATGTATTGCTCATTTGGTTTCATTACCATGCTTTTATTCCCTGATGATGGATTGCCAGTTAAAATACTTATACTTCCTTCAAGTAAGGTGGTTGAAAGTATTGATTCTTCATTATAATTACGGACATTGAAGTGTGTACCCAATACTTTAATTTTTATACCTCCCGTAGATATAATAAATGGATGACGCTGGTTATGTTCTACTTCAAAATATCCTTCACCTGAAAGCAATACTTCTCTGGTTTTACCTGAAAATTTAGCAGGATAAGATAGTGTTGAGCCCGAATTAAGAGTAACATGTGTGCTATCAGGTAATAATATTTCGGTTTTTACGCCTCTTGGGGTACTGGTTGAAATTAAAGGTGCAGTTTTATTAGTAATAAGCCCCATAAACAGCCATGTCCCTGCCAGAATGAACAATATTAATGAAGCAGCAGCAGTATATTGCCAAAAACGGACTTTCTTTCTTTGCTTTACAAATTCAATTTTTTGTTGAATGCTTTTTAAAATTTTTTCGCGACTTGCATCCTGTCCTGAAAGGTCAGTTTCATAACTCATGTGAGTCAAAATATGATATACTTTTGATGCTCCTTCATTATTACTTACCCAGTTGTTAAAAACTTCTCTTTCCCGATTTGTTGCTGTGTCATCAAGCACATTTGCAATCACATTCCAGATATCTTTTTCTTCATCCATAAAAAATCATCTTGATTATACTTTGTAAGAGTATGCAAAATGAAAAGACATCTAAACATATTTCAAAAAAAGAAGAAAAATATTGAAAAAGTAATCAACAGCTTATTTTGTAAATATAGCCAGGCAGATATCTTCGTGTTTTATCACTAAATTAAACCTAAAATAAAACAACAGCAAGATATTCGTTTATGATTTTTACCAGTTTCTTAAGCGCAATTACCATCTGGGCATTTACAGTTTTTTCTGATATGGAAAGAATTCTGGCAATCTCTTTGTATTTTAAACCCTCTTCCCGGGCCATCAGGAAAATAATTCTGCATTTATCCGGTAAAGACGATATTGAATGTTGGATTTTCACTTCCAGTTCTTTATTTAATGCAATATATTCCGGTGTCTGATCATCAATATGAACAGAGTATGGAATTTCATTGATTTCTATATTCTTAGTTCCGAAATTTTTCTGTTTGATATAATAAAGTGCCCTGTTCCGGGTTGAAGAATATAAGTAAGCTTCAATATTTTCTACATTCAACAAATTCTTTCGGCTTTTCCATACGTTGAAAAAAACATCTGAAACAATTTCCTGAATTAATTCAGCATTTGAAATAAAATAGGATGTAAAGCGATATATCGTATTATAATATAATTCATAAAATTCCACAAAAGCCTTTTCGTCATCTCTGGCTATCCTATGAATCAAATGTTTAATATTTGAAGAACCATGCATTAGAAAGTAATGAAAAAATAATGATCAAAATGATTTAAATTTATTCTATATTTTTCCTTTAAGTTGCTCCATATAAAGACAGAAATAAAAACAACCTCAACGCAAGATCAATCTCATTTTCTGCAAATATAGCTTGCAAGTTATAATATTTATGCTAATCCGGCAATGAGAACCAATGTAAAATTTTGCAAACAGACTTAAAAATTGTATTCCAACAAAAATTGATCCTGCCATTCATATAAGACAGGAATCATAATCATTTAAAAAATTAAGACCTATCTATTTTAAATTTTTTATTCACTTACAAACAATTTGATATAGTCGTTTACTATTAATATCAAAGAAAATGAATTCTAATTTATATTTAATTTAGACCAAATAAGATATTAACAGATCTTTATATTTTATACCTTTATAAATATCCCTGAACATTTTATCATTTTTTTCATATTAAAATTTTCATCCCTATGAGATTTATAACCTATAATGCAAAAACCTACAAAAACATTGAATATTTGCGGAATGTACCTGAAGATGTGTTAGAAGAAATTGAACTTGTAGCGAGTGTGATTCCGTTTAAAACCAACAATTATGTGGTGGATTACCTGATTGACTGGGAAAATTACCGGAATGATCCTGTATATATACTGAATTTTCCTAACCGCCAAATGCTGACGGAAGACCAGTTTGCCAGACTACAAAGAGTAAAGAGCGAAACCTTTTCGGACACCGAGATAATGAAAGTAATCAACGGGATAAGGATGGAGATGAATCCGCATCCTGCACAGCAAATGACAAATGTACCAACCCTGGATGGTGAAGAGCTAAAAGGCGTCCAGCATAAATACAGGGATATTGTACTATTTTTCCCCAGTCAGGGACAAACCTGTCATGCGCATTGCACTTTCTGTTTCCGCTGGCCCCAGTTTGTAAAAGACCTGGATATGAAATTTTCCATGCGTGAAATAGATAAAGTAGTTGAATATATCAGAAGGCACGAAGAGGTAAATGAAATTCTGTTCACCGGCGGCGATCCTATGATCATGAGCCCGGGAACTCTCTCGAAATACATTGATGCACTGTTGTCTGCAAATCTGAAAAATCTGAAAAACATACGTTTTGGCACTAAATCTCTCACTTACTGGCCGTTCACCTTCCTTCCGGAACATAACGAAGAAGGCCAGGCCATGCTTGATCTTTTCAGGAAGATTACTGACTCCGGTCTGCATTTGGCATTTATGGCGCATTTTAACCATCCTAATGAGCTGAATAACGAAGTGGTTCAACAGGCCATATATAATATACGCCAAACCGGTGCCGAGATCCGAACCCAGGCGCCTATTCTGAATAATATCAACAACAACAGCAAAACCTGGTCGGAAATGTGGAAAAAACAGGTTAGTCTGGGCATGATTCCGTATTACATGTTTATTGAACGGGAGACCGGACCGTATGATTATTTCAAACTCCCACTGGCAGAAGTATACCGCACTTATCAGCGGGCTATCAAAGAGACAGGCAGCTTTGCCAAAACTGTCACCGGACCGGTTATGTCAGCTGCAAAAGGTAAAGTACAGATCATGGGAACAGTGAACAACCCGGTTGACGGGAATAAATATTTTATGATGCAATATGTTCGTCACCGGGATTACCGGGAAACCTACCGGCCATTTTTCACTGAATTCAATGAACATGCAACCTGGATCAATCAGCTTAAGCGCATTGAAACAAGGGAAATGAGCGTTAATTGATTTTTAAATAAACAAGTCATACAATTTTTTACTTGCTATTTTGCGGTATACGCCGATTAGTCAGGATTAAAAAAAGCAAAACAAACATGAAAGATTCATACATACCTTTTAATAAAACAATCGAAGAAAATGCACCCAATGCTGAAAATGTATCCACAGACCAGCAAAGGGTGAAAAAACAAAACAATGAAAATATTCTGTACATTTTGTACGGAAGCCGCACAGGCAACTCAAAAGCAGCCGCCATACTAGCCAGAGATTATGCCCGTTACCTGGGTCTGGAGAGTTATCTGCTCGATATGAAAATCATTGATCCGCAAGACCTGCAACATATACGCAACCTGCTCATTGCGGTAAGCACACACGGAGAAGGTGACCCGCCGGCAGTAGTTGAAAACTTTTATAAATATATACACTCTCCCTCAGCTCCTTCAATGGAAGGCGCACATTTTAGTGTACTTGCCCTCGGCGATAGCAGTTACCGCGATTTCTGCAAAACAGGCCGGGATTTTCAGCGCCGGCTGAAACGACTCGGAGCCAAAGAGATTAGTCCGCTGGTTTCCTGCGATATCGATTATGAAGAAAATGCAAAAAAATGGGTTGAAGAAGCAGTAGCTTCTTTTGCTGAACTACTTCCTGCAAAGGAACAAAATAAAGGTAAGCCATTTGCATTCGAGATCAATAAGAATGATGCAGGATTTGAAAATGCATATTATGCAAAAGTACTGAGTAAGAAATACCTTACCCTTCCTGGATTTGGCAAACGTACCCTGCATCTCGAACTGGCCATTGATAATTTTGATACCCCTTTCCAGCCAGGCGATTCTTTTGGCGTTTATCTCTCTAATTCACGATTACTGGTAGATAAGCTGTTGAAAGTCCTGGGTTTTGACGGCACTCACACTATCGAGGCTCCATCAGGAAAAAAGATGCTGAAAGAAGCACTTATAAATGACTTTGAGATTACCATGCTTACGCCACTCATAGTACGGAAATATGCACAGCTTTCCGGTCATCCCAAAATAACAGAACTTACAAGGAACGCAGCAGCATTGCAGAATTATGCACTTACGCACGATGTGCTTGATCTGGTGACTGATTATCCGGCTACTTTCACCCCCGAAGAGTTTATTAATATTTTACGCAAACTCAATCCCCGCCTCTATTCGGTGGCATCAAGCCCCTCCATGAAAAAGGGTGAGCTGCATTTTACAATCGGTCTGGTTGAATACAATATAAATCAACGAAACCATATAGGTGTTGGTTCAGCATTTTTTGCTGACAGGGTTGAAGAAGGCGATTCAATACCTGTTTACCTGGAATCAAATCCAAAGTTCAGGTTACCTGAAAATACGGATACTCCAATAATCATGATCGGGACAGGTACCGGTATTGCACCTTTCAGGGCCTTTTTGCAGGAACGTAAATACCAGGGAGCAAAGGGTGAAAACTGGTTATTCTTTGGCGACAGGAATGCAGAAAGTGATTATTTATACCGGGATGAGCTGGAAGACTTTTTCAATTCCGGATTACTTACCAAACTAAATACAGCATTTTCCCGTGACCAGCAGAAAAAAATTTATGTACAACAGCGTATGCTTGAAAATTCTGCAGCACTGTACAACTGGATATTCAAACGCAATGCAGCGGTTTATCTCTGCGGGAACAAACGAACCATGGGAAAAAGTGTGCGTGAAACAATGAAGGAGATCCTGATTAATGAAGGTAATTTTACGACTGAAGAAGCGGTCGCTTACCTGAAGAAAATGAAAAATGAGAGACGGTTGCAGGCTGATCTTTATTAACCTAAGAGATTGTTTTTAAGCAAAAAAAGGTTCGGAATACATTCCGAACCTTTTTTTGCTTAATTTATATCATCCCAGCAACCCAAGGCCGTTCAGAAAAACAAAAGCAATGGCAATCGGAGCAATAAAACGGATAATAAACAGGTAAGCTCCGTAAAAAACAACCCTGACGGTACCTTTATTTGACAATTCATCTTTGAGGGCACTCTTACCCAGAAACCAGCCTACAAATAATACTATAAACAAGCCGCCAACCGGCAACAGGATATTAGCCGATGTAAAATCCAGTATATCAAACAGGTTTTGGCCGAACAGTTGTACTTTATCCCAGGGTCCTTGTGACATGGTACAAACAAAACCCAGGACAGCAATGCCGAAAGCAGCCCAAAATGTAGCTTTTTTTCTGGAAATATTAAATTCTTCCGAGAAAAAGGCAACCACTACCTCCAGTACAGAGATGGAAGAGGTAAGTGCAGCAATGATCAGTAACAGGAAGAAAAGGATGGCGAAGAAATACCCGGCAGGCATCTGGTTAAAAATATTTGGCAGGGTAATAAAAACCAGTCCGGGACCAGAAGCTGGTTCAATATGGAAGGCAAATACAGCAGGAAAAATGGCCACACCGGCCAGTATAGCAATCAGTGTATCGGCTGCTGAAACAGCCACTGCAGTATTCCCGAGTTTTTCCTTCTTATGAATATATGAACCGTAAGTGATGAGTGTCCCCATCCCAATACTGAGGGAGAAAAATGACTGTCCGAGTGCCTCGAGAATAACCTTACCGGTAATCTTTGAAAAATCAGGAGCGAACAAAAAGCGCAGTCCGTCACCTGCTCCGGGAAGTGTTAGTGCCCTGACACACAAAGCAAGCAACAATACCAGCAACATGGGCATCAGTATCTTGGAATATTTCTCAATCCCTTTCTGCACTCCGGCAATCACAATCCCTGCAGTTAAAAACATGAAGATCAGCTGCCAGAAGGCGGGTTGGTAGCCACTTGTCCTGAAAGCCTCAAAAGTATTGGTCAGGGCAGCAGCATCCTCACCCTTAAACTGGTTTAGCAGAGAAGAATATAAATATTCCATGGTCCATCCGGCTACCGTACTGTAAAATGCCAGGATCATGAAAGCAGTCACGATGAACATTAGACCAACCAGGTGCCATTTTGCTTTTGGCTTCAGAAAACGGAAGGCCCCGTATGGGTTTCTTTGGGCATTTCTTCCAATAACAAATTCAGAAATCATTACCGGTATGCCAATGGCCAGAATAAACACAATATATACCAGCAAAAAAGCAGCTCCACCGTTTTCACCGGCTACATAAGGGAATCGCCAGATGTTACCCAATCCGATAGCCGAACCAGCTGTTGCAGCTATAACACCAAGCTTTGAGCCAAAACTGTCACGCAAAGTAATGTCTAAATTTGCCATTTCCTGATCGTTTTAAATTTAAATCGGGAGTGAAAATACAAAAAACATCAGGAATTAGCATTCCGGGAGACCTGAATTTCTTGAATGGG
>Ga0102962_1001092_pt1 | contig 11129 bp, 10 predicted proteins | sample SalPonF2_C_D2_MG_FD_84519 | JGI IMG/M metagenome (GOLD analysis project Ga0102962, IMG submission 84519) | Salt pond soil microbial communities from South San Francisco under conditions of wetland restoration - Salt Pond MetaG SF2_C_D2_MG ...
CTCATCGAGCCGGAGGAAATCGGCGAGCTGGTGCTCTACCTCTGTTCGGAAAAAGCGGCCTGCTTCACCGGGTCGTGCCTGACGATGGACTGCGGCTGGACCGCAACCTAGCGGCGACGAATGAAATCAGTGGCTTTCTTTTCCTCAACCCCAAGGAGACTCACATCACTATGGTGGTGGACGACACAGTGAAGACGGCGGCGGGGGGACTGGATCCCGAGCTGTTCGAGATCGTCTTCAACAACGTCTACAACGGCATCTACATTGTCGACGGCAAGGGGGTAACGATCCGCGTCAACCGGGCCTTCGAGGAGATGTCGGGAATCAAAAACGAGGAGATCGCCGGCCGCAGCCTCTACGATCTGGTGGGCAGCGACAACTACTTCACCGGCTCGGCAAGCCTGATCGTCCTCGAGCGTAAGGCGCCCGCCACCGCCACCTATTCGACCAACACCAACCGCAAACTGCTGGTCAAGGGCCGTCCGATCTTCGGCGCCGACGGCGAAATCCGCTACATCATCAATACGATCTGGGACCTCACCGTCGTTCATTACAACAAGGAGATCGACTCCGACACGGCCCGCGACCAGTTGCTTGCCGAGGAAGACATCATTACCTGCAGCGACCGGATGATGAATATCATCGACCTGGCGCTGCGGGTCGCCGGCACCTCCTCCACCATCCTGCTCACCGGTGAGTCCGGCGTCGGCAAGAGCCTGCTGGCCAAAATGGTCCACCGCACCAGCAGCCGCAAAGAGAAACCGATTCTGCAGATCAACTGCGCCGCCATCCCCGAACCGCTCATCGAGTCGGAGCTCTTCGGCTACGAAGGCGGCTCCTTCACCGGCGCCGATCGCAAGGGCAGACCCGGCCTCTTCGAAATGGCCGACGGCGGCACCGTGTTCCTCGACGAGATCTCCGAGCTGCCCCTTCACATCCAGACCAAGCTCCTCGGGGTGATCCAGGACAAGGAATTCTACAAGGTGGGCGGTCGCAAGGTGCGTTCGGTGGACGTGCGGCTGATCGCCGCCACCAATCGCGACCTCGGCCAGCTGGTGGCCCAGGGGCGGTTCCGCGAGGACCTCTACTACCGGCTCAACGTCGTCCCCCTGCACATCCCGCCCCTGCGGGAGCGCCGGGAGGACATTCCCGTCCTGACCAATCACTTCGTCGAGAAGTTCAACCGCAAGTTCAACTGCTACAAGCGCTTCGCCGACAGCCTCATCCGACACCTGGTCGTGCAGCCCTGGCCGGGGAATATCCGGGAGCTGGAAAACGTCGTGGAGCGGATCATCGTCACCGCTCCCGGCGAGTATCTCACCCTTGACCAGGTCCTCCCCGGAGGGGACAAGAAGGGGTATCGCGACGATCTGAGCCTCAAGGAGATGCTGGCCGAGTACGAGGCGGAGATCCTCCTTCAGGCGATGCGCCGCCATCATACGACCCGGGCGGTAGCGGCGGCGCTCGGCATCAGCCAGGCCAGTGCCGCCCGCAAGATGAAGGAAGCCAGGGACCGTCTGGAGCATCGTCCCTAACCGGCCGAAGCCGCCGCAGAGGAATGCCATGTCCTGCAAAGATCTGCTCGTTTATCTCGACCCCACCGCTGCCGGCACGGCACGCCTGGAGGTCGCCGTCGCCCTGGCCGCGAGCCATGGCGCCCACTTGAAGGGACTGCCCATCTCAGGCCAGTCCCAGCACCGGAAGGCGGCGTCAGAGGCGAAGACCACCGGCGAACTCTTCACGCAGCGAACGGCTGCGGCCGGCATCTCCTCCGAGTGGCTCACCACCGCTGCGGGCGAGCGGGCCGACGCCCTGATCCGCCACGCGCACTGCAGCGATCTGGTGGTCGTCGGTCAGCCAGGTGGAGGAGCCAGTGTTCCCCACCTGGCTCAGCAGCTGATCATGGAGGCGGGACGACCGGTGCTGGTGATCCCCTACGCCGGGCGTTTTCCCGCAATCGGCAGCCGCGTGCTCGTCGCGCTGACGGGGGGCAAGGAAGCCACCCGGGCAGCGCGGGCGGTGCACGATGCGCTGCCGCTGCTGAGTGTCGCCCGGCAGGTCGCCCTTGTGGAGGTCGTCGCCGGCGCAAGCGCGGCGACGGGAGGAAAGGAGCTCTGCCCCGACCTGCACGGCCACCTGCAGCGCCACGGCGTGCATCCCTTTTTCGACCGGGTGGCGGCGGGCGGCTATTCAGTCGCCGACGTCCTGCTGAACCGCGCCTTTGATGGGGGCTTCGACCTGTTGGTCATGGGGGCCAATATCCACTCGTCCACCCCCGGAGCAGGGCTGGGGCCGGTGACGGAACAGATCCTGCGGCAGATGACGCTGCCCGTTCTCATGTCCCATTAGGGAGGCTCAAACGATGGCCGGCTGGATACTCGAAACGCGCAACCTGTCCAAGGAATTCAAGGGATTTCTGGCGGTGAGTGATGTCAACCTGCGGGTGAAAAGTGGGGATATCCACGTTCTGATCGGCCCCAACGGCGCGGGAAAAACGACGGTCTTCAACCTGCTCACCAAGTTCCACATCCCCTCGGCGGGGCACATCCTGTTCAAGGGCGAAGAGATCACCGGCGAGAAGCCGGCCGATATCGCCCTGCGCGGCATCATCCGCTCTTTTCAGATTTCGGCGGTCTTCCCCAACCTGACCCCCATCGAAAATGTGCGGGTGGCGCTGCAGCGCAAGCTCGGGACGTCCTACCACTTCTGGAAATCCGAAGCGACCCTGGCGGAACTCAACGGGGGTGCACTGGAACTGCTCGCCGCGGTCGGGCTTGAAGAGTTCGCCCATGAGCCGACGATCGAGCTCGCCTACGGGCGCAAGCGCGCCCTGGAGATCGCCACCACCCTGGCGCTCGAGCCGGAGGTGATGCTGCTCGACGAACCGACCCAGGGCATGGGGGTCGAAGACGTCGGCCGCATCACCCGCCTGGTGCGGCAGGTCGCGGCCGGGCGCACCATTCTGATGGTGGAACACAACCTGAAAGTGGTGGCAACCCTTGCCGACCGGATCACGGTACTGCGGGCGGGCTCGATTCTCGCCGAAGGAAGCTATGACGAAGTGTCCAGGAACGAGCAGGTCCTGGAAGCCTACATGGGGAGCGCACATGCCTGAAGGTCGAACCGAAGAGCTGCTGTCCGTTTCGGACCTGCACGCCTTCTACGGCGAATCGCACATCCTGCACGGAATCTCCTTTTCCGTGCGACAGGGGGAGCTGATTACCCTGCTGGGCCGCAACGGCGCGGGACGGACCACGATCCTCAAGTCGATCATGGGTCTGGTGGGACGGCGCACCGGCGCCATCGTCATCGACGGGCGGGAGACGGTCGGACTTCCCACCTACCGGATCGCCCGCCTGGGGGTGGGATACTGCCCGGAAGAGCGCGGCATCTTCTCCCGCCTGAGCGTCGAAGAGAACCTGCTGCTGCCGCCGGTCGTGAAGAAGGGCGGCGGGATGAGCCTGGAGGAGATCTACGAGCTCTTTCCTAACCTGCTCGAGCGCAAAAACAGTATCGGCACTCGGCTTTCGGGGGGCGAACAGCAGATGCTCGCGATCGCCCGAATTCTGCGGACCGGAGCCGAGCTGCTGCTGCTCGACGAGATCACCGAGGGGCTGGCACCCGTCATCGTCCAGGCACTGGGGCGACTGATCGGCGAACTCAAGGAGCGCGGCTACACCGTGGTCCTGGTGGAGCAGAATTTCCATTTCGCCGCCGATCTCGCCGACCGGCACTACGTCGTCGACAATGGTCACCTGGTGGAAATGATTCCGAAAGAGGATCTGGAAACGAACATGGAAAAACTCAACCGCTATCTCGGGGTTTGACCGGCTGTATGTTTCAACTTCGCAGGGGAAGAAGGCCTGGATGGACTTTTTCAACATCCTGCGGGAAGCAGCACCACTCATGAAAGGAGAGGTCGGATGAAAAAACGGTTCATGCAAGTCGTCACAGGGATCGCTATTCTTGGAATGGCGGCGCTGGCGAGTGCCGCCGGCGTGTCGAACAACGTGGTGAAGATCGGCGTACTCACCGACATGTCGGGGGTCTATTCGGCCATCGGCGGCGAGGGCAGCGTCACCGCGGCCAAGATGGCGGTGGCCGACTTCGGCGACAAGGTTCTCGGCAAGAAGATCGAGGTAATCTCGGCCGACCACCAGAACAAAGCGGACATCGCCTCCACCAAGGCCCGCGAATGGTTCGACAACGACCAGGTGGACATGATCGTCGGGCTGCTCAATTCCGGCTGCGCCATCGCCGTACAGAAGCTCGGCCAGGAGAAACATCACATCGTCATCTCCACCGGCGCCGGCAGCACCGCGCTGACCAACAAGGACTGCAGCCCCTACGGCATCCATTACGTCTACGATACCTACGCCCTGCCCAAAGTCGCCGCCAGCGCCATCATCGATCACGGCGGCAAGACCTGGTTCTTCCTGACCGCCGACTATGCTTTCGGTCACTCCCTGGAGGAAAACACGGCCGCCTTCGTCAAGAAGCTCGGCGGCAAGGTCCTCGGACAGGTCCGTCATCCCCTGTCCACCTCCGACTTTTCCTCCTACCTGCTGCAGGCGCAGGCCTCGGGGGCGAAGGTCATCGGCCTGGCCAACGCCGGCGGCGACTTCATCAACGCCGTCAAGCAGGCCCGCGAATTCGGCATCGTCCAGGGCGGCCAGACCATCGCCGGGATGCTGGTGTTCCTCAGCGACGTGAAGAGCCTCGGTCTCGATGTTGCCCAGGGGATGGAGTTCGCCACCAGCTTCTACTGGAATCGCGACGCGGCCTCCCGCAAATGGTCCAAGCGCTACTTCGACAAGACCGGCTCCATGCCGACCATGAACCAGGCCGGCGTCTATTCGGCCACCATGAATTACCTCAAGGCGATCAAAGCGGCCGGTACGGACAACCCGGATGCGGTCATGAAGGCCTTCCGGGCGATGAAGATCGACGATTTCTTCTCGCAAAACGGCCACCTGCGCCCGGACGGGACCATGGTCCACGACATGTTCCTCGCCGAAGTGAAAAAACCCTCCGAATCGAAGGGCCCCTGGGATCTGCTCAAGATCATCAAGACGGTACCGGGCGACGAGGCCTTCATGCCGATGTCCGAGGGGAGCTGCCCCTTGGTATCGGGCAAGTAAACAAACATCTTCCTGGTGGTGACGGCGCCGGGGCGAAGTCCGCTTCGCCCCGGCCCGACTCCGGTCAACAGGGATGGCGTCGCAAAAACTCACCAACTGCTGCGTTGCTGCAAAGGATCTCGCTGCTTCGACGTACGGCGGTACGCCTCATTGCTCGACTATTGCGCGCCTTGCATCTGGCGCTTTTTGCTTAGCCATAAGCCATTTTGCTTTCTTGCGAAAGCATCAACAGGGGAGAACCTGATGCATCTATCCTTGCAGATGGTCATGGCGCAACTGATGCTCGGGCTGAACAACGGCGTCTTCTACGCCCTGCTCAGCCTGGGGCTGGCGGTCATTTTCGGCATGCTGAACGTCATCAATTTCGCCCATGGCGCTCTCTATATGCTCGGCGCCTTCGTCGCCCTGCTCGGCTACACCAAGCTCGGCCCGCTGCTCGGCATGCCCGGCTTTCACATGAATTACTGGGTGGCCCTGATCGTGGCTCCGCTGGTAGTGGGGCTGCTGGGCGTGCTCATCGAAAAGACCATGCTCAAACGCCTCTACAAGGTCGACCACCTCTACGGCCTGCTGCTCACCTTCGGGCTGGCGCTGATTCTTCAGGGGGTGTTCACCAACTACTTCAATGTTTCGGGAACCTCCTACAACGGCAAACCGACCATTCTCGGCGGCGTGGTCAACCTCGGCTTCATGTTCTTTCCCACCTACCGCCTCTGGTCGATCGGCGTCTCGCTGGTGGTCTGTTTCGGCACCTGGTTTCTGGTCGAGCGAACCCGGCTCGGTGCCTACCTGCGGGCAGGCACGGAGAACCCGAGCCTGGTGCAGGCCTTCGGCATCAACGTCCCCCTGCTGGTCACCCTGACCTACGGCTACGGCGCGGGGCTGGCCGCCTTCGCCGGCGTGGTGGCGGCACCGATCTACTCGGTCAGCCCGCTCATGGGCTCCGATGTGATCATCACAGTCTTCGCCGTGGTGGTGATCGGCGGCATGGGCTCGATCATGGGGGCGATCGTCACCGGTCTCTCTCTCGGCATGGTCGAGGGGCTGACCAAGGTGGTCTACCCGCCGGCCGCCAACACGGTCATTTTCTTCATGATGATCCTGGTATTGCTGATCAGGCCGGCAGGCCTCTTCGGCAAGGAACAGTAAGGAGTCTCCCTGTGAACCGTAAAGTGTATGCGGCCCTGCTTCTGCTGGGGTTGGCGGCTCCCTTCGTCGTCTACCCGGTATTCCTCATGCAGCTGCTCTGTTTTGCCCTGTTTGCCTGTGCGTTCAATCTGCTGATCGGCTACACGGGACTGCTCTCCTTCGGCCATGCCGCATTCTTCGGCGGCGCCGCCTACATCACCGGCTACCTGGTCAAACAGGTCGGCCTCACCCCCGGGCTGGGGGTCCTCGCCGGGACCGTTGCGGCGGGGTTGATGGGCTACATTTTCGGTCTCCTCACCATCCGCCGCCAGGGAATCTATTTCGCCATGATCACCCTCGCCCTGGCGCAGGTGGTTTACTTCATCGCCCTCAAGGCCCCCTTCACCGGTGGCGAGGACGGCCTGCAGGATGTCCCCCGGGGGCTGCTCTTCGGGATGATCGACCTGGGTCACACCTACCATGTGGCCGGACGGCCGCTCGAGCTCAACCTCTACTACTTCGTCTTCGCCATCTTCTGCCTCGGCTTCTGGCTGATCCACCGTACCATTCACTCCCCCTTCGGCCAGGTGCTCAAGGCGATCCGCGAAAACGAACCGCGAGCCGTCTCCCTGGGGTACAAGGTGGAGCGTTTCAAACTGCTCGCCTTCGTCCTCTCCGCCACCCTGGCCGGCACCGCCGGAGCCACCAAGTCGCTGGTTTTTCAGCTCGCCTCTCTCACCGACGTCCACTGGGGCACCTCGGGCGAAGTCGTCCTGATGACGCTCCTCGGCGGGATGGGGACGGTGCTCGGTCCGGTGGTCGGAGCCTTCACCGTGGTGACCCTCCATTCGGAGCTCAGTTCCATCGGCTCCTGGGTAACGGTGGTCATCGGGGCCATCTTCGTCATCTGCGTCCTCGCCTTCCGGCGTGGCTTCATCGGCGAACTGGCAAGGCTCCTGAAGCGCCCCCTATAGGGAGAAAAGCCTTTCGACCGGTCGTGCTTGCGGTACGCCGGCCGAAAGACGATCTTCCGGATCGAGTCAAAACAACATTCTGGGCGCTGGCTTTTTTTCCAATCCCGGTTAGCCGTCACCCCGGTCCTCCCCACCTTTCCAGAGCTTTGTGGATTTTCAGCACTCCCGTTCCGGAGGGCCCACCGGTCCAAGGCCTATCGGCCAGGGATCCGGATGCTCCAGCCCGGAGCAAATCCCGAAAACTCCCTGCCAAAAACCTCCCCCCCCCAACCAGCTTCCGTCTAGGGGAAACCTTCCGATAAAAAAATCGTTTCTTATCCTGAAACAACCGAATAATTAACTCCTTTCAGTCACTTATCAACCCGTACCCGAAAAAACGATAACAATGTTTGTTTTTTTCTTGACGGAAAGGCAACCATTGTTTAAATTTGAATTGGTCTTACCAGTCGAAGGTATTGCCTTTCAATAAAAGACCTCGATGAAATTAATACCATTGGGCCAACTCGTCCCCGGCTACCATGGTTCATCGGTTCGCCGGATTAATAACCCGCAGAAAGAAGGAGGCACGCAATGAAAAGGTTCAAGTTGCTGATCGGAGTGGTCATCGCCTTGTCGTTGACAATCGCTCCCCAGGCGTTCGCCGCCAAGTACCAGAAGTTCGGCGTCGACCAACGTCACGAAGCGGTCCAGAGAGAGCTCCACACCATCAAAACCTCGAGCAAAAAATTTCACTGGAAAATGGTCATGCCCTGGTCCAAGGGCCTGCTCTTTTACGATTTCGCCCAGCACTTCGCCGACACGGTGAAGCTTGCCTCCGGCGGCCGGCTCGACATCAAGGTCTTCTCGGCCGGTGAATTGGTCCCCGCCATGCAGACCTTCGACGCCGTCAGCAAGGGCCAGGCCCAGGTCGGCCATGACTGGCCGGGCTACTGGAAAGGGAAGGACGAAGATTTCGTTCCTTTCGGCGACGTTCCCTTCGGCCTCGACATGGAAGGATACAACATCTGGCTCTACGAGCGCGGCGGCCTCCAGCAGCTGCAGGCCCTCTACGGCAAGTACAACCTCGTGGCCTTCCCCTGCGGCCAGAGCGGCCAGGACATGGGGCTGTTCTCCAACAAGAAGGCCACCAAGATGTCCGACTTCAAAGGGATGCGCGTGCGGACCGCCGGCTGGTACATGGACATCCTGACCAAGATGGGCGTCAGCGTCTCGCCGCTGCCCGGCGGTGAGGTCTACCTGGCGCTGCAGCGCGGCGTCATCGATTCCGCCGAGTTCAGCTCTCCGGCCATGGACCTGCCGATGGGCTTTGCCGATATTACCAAGTACGTCATCGAACCCGGCGTGCATCAGCCCGCCTCTCAGTGCAACATCTTCTTCAACAAGGACGCCTGGAACAAGCTTCCCGACGACCTGAAGTGGATCGTCAAGACCGCGGCCAAGGAGACCCAGCTGTGGTCCGAAGCCTGGATGCAGAACCTCGACGCCGAGGCCATCAAGCAGTTCAAGAAGAAGGTCCAGTTCGTGACCATGGACGACGCCACCCTGAACGCTTTCCGCAAGACGACCCACGAGTACCTGGACGGGCTCAAGGCCAAGTATCCCGAAGTGAAGAAAACCCTCGATTCCCAGGAGAAGTTCGAGAAGGACTTCGCCGATTGGCGCGAAATCCGCAGCCGGGTGACCCCGTGGCCGTATAAGAGCTACATCAGCGGCAAGCAAGAGTCTACCGGCCACCATCTCCAGTAACACCAGAAAACCTTTACCGCTGGCGTCCCCGACCCCCAGGGTCGGGGACGCTTCCTGCAACACACGGAGAGTCCTTATGCTCAAAATCGCGCGGGCGATCGACGCCCTCAATGAAAGAACCGGGGTTCTCGTCTCCTACCTGGCCCTGCCGCTGGTAGGAGTGGTCACCTACGAAGTCATCATGCGCTACATCTTCGACCGGCCGACCTCCTGGGGGTTCGAACTGACGACCTTTATCTACGGGGCCCATTACATGCTCGGCCTCGCCTACGCCCACAAGCATGACGGGCACGTGGCGATCGACGTTTTTGAAACAAAACTGCCCCGCAAACCCAGAACCATCCTGCGGATCATCACCAATCTGGTGATCTTTCTGCCGGTAGTAGGCCTGTTTGCCGTGTATTCAGCCCAGTATGCGATCACCTCCTGGAGCCAGTGGGAGCGAAGCTCAACCGCCTGGGGGCCGCCCATCTACCCCTGGAAAACGATCATGGCCATCGGCTTTTTGCTGTTGCTCCTGCAGGGCATCTCCAAACTCATCCATGATTTTCGGAGCCTCAGGGACTCCGAAGTTTAGGGCCGGTTGCGTCGGATTTGCCGGCAATTCATATCAATATTTATCAGGCCCAACACCCGGAAATCCCGATACGGCCTCGGCCGGATTTTGAAAAAGGAATGTGTTTATGAGCCCGGAAGTCCTTACTATTTTGATGTTCGCCACATTGATGCTCTGTATCACCCTGGGGCATCCCCTGGCCATCACCCTGGCCGGCGTCGCCACCGTTTTCGGTCTGATCGACAACGGCTTTCATGTGGCGAACCTGTTCGGCCTCTTCGCCAACAACACCTGGGGTTTGTTCAACAACTACACCCTGGTGGCTGTTCCATTATTTATCTTCATGGCTCAGGTGCTGGACCGATCACAGGTCTCCGAAGGGCTGTTCGACGCCCTCTATATCGTACTCGGCGGCCTGCGGGGCGGCCTCGGCCTGGCGGTCATCGTGGTCAGCACCGTCTTCGCCGCCACCACCGGCATCGTCGGCGCCTCGGTCGTGGCCATGGGGCTGATGGCCGGACCGTCCCTGCTGCGGCGGGGATATGACAGGAAGCTGTCCGCCGGCATCATCTGCGCCTCGGGAACCCTCGGCATCCTGATTCCTCCGAGCATCATGCTCGTCGTTTACGGAGGCCTGACCGGGATGAGGGAAACATCGGTCGGCATGCTTTTCGCGGGCGCGATCCTCCCCGGGCTGCTCCTCTCCGGACTCTACCTCGGGTACGTCCTCATCCGCTGCGGCATCAACCCGAAACTCGGCCCCCCGATTCCCGTCGAGGACCGCACCTACACCACGGCTCAGAAGGTCAGCATGACGCTGAAGAGCTTCGTTCCGCCTTTCGCCCTGATCCTTACCGTCATGGGCACCATTCTCGCCGGGGTCGCCACGCCGACCGAAGCGGCGGCCCTCGGCTGCGTCGGCGCAATGGTCCTGGCCGTCGCCAATCGCAAATTCAACTGGCAGGTCATCACCCTGGCCTGCACGTCGACCCTGCGCACCACCTGCATGATCATGCTGCTGTTCGTCGGCGGCAAGGTCTTCAGCGTCGTCTTCATGAGCATCGGCGGCGGCGACGTGGTTGCCGATACTCTGCTCGGCATGAACGTCAGTCCGTACGTGGTTCTGGCAATCATGATGGCGGTGGTCTTCTTTCTCGGCATGTTCATCGACTGGGCGGCGATCCTGCTGGTAATCGTGCCCATCTTCACTCCCATCGCCGCAAATCTCGGCTTCGATCCCCTCTGGTTCGCCATGCTCGTCTGCGTCAACCTGCAAACGTCCTTTCTCACCCCGCCCTTCGGTTACTCCCTCTTCTACTTCAAAGGGGTGGCTCCGCCGGAATACTCCATCATGGATATCTACAAAGGGATCGTGCCCTTTGTCCTTCTCCAATTGGCCGGTCTGACCGTGATGATCATTTTCCCCGAGATCATCACCTGGCTGCCCAGGGTGTTTTTCGGAAGTTGATGCGACGCTCCGATCCGAGATAGAATACTGACATACCCACACACGCACACCATTTGGGAGCACAAACTATGTTGCCGAAGATATCGAAAATTCTTTACGCCACCGGTCTCGGGGCC
>Ga0102962_1001093_pt1 | contig 11126 bp, 11 predicted proteins | sample SalPonF2_C_D2_MG_FD_84519 | JGI IMG/M metagenome (GOLD analysis project Ga0102962, IMG submission 84519) | Salt pond soil microbial communities from South San Francisco under conditions of wetland restoration - Salt Pond MetaG SF2_C_D2_MG ...
CGACGACGAGAAGGGCAACCTCTACCGCGAGTGCGAGGAGCCGAGCGAAGGCCACGGCGATTCGCACGACACCCTGATGGGTCTGATCGAGCGGGCTCGCAAGATCAGCGCCAAGCCGGCGGGAGGCGACCTGCCGCCGCCTCACGAGGCCCCGGAGCTGTACTACGGCATCGCCGAGAACGGCGAGGTGATCGGCGACTGGGACGAGCGCCTCCGGGCATCCGGCTGCCGGCCCGTGCCGAAACAGGGGTGAGACTCGCTCGCCCCTCCATCACCCATCGCGCCCAAAGGAGCCAGACCATGAACCAGATCGCCACCGCAAACCAGCCGCCGTATCCGGTCACCCTGGAGGCGGCCATCCGCCTCACGCCCGAGGAGTTCGCCCGGGCCAACGAGCTGCTCGCCCACAGTGCGCGCGTCGAGGACGAGCGCCGCGACGAGACGATGTTCTGCCGCACCGCCCGCTTCGCCAACGGCTGCGAGGCCGATCTGAAGGTCGTGAACTCCAGCGGCGAGGACTGCGGCCCGTGGGCCGAGGTGGTGCTGTTCGACCCCGAAGGGCACGAGATCGGATGCTCGGATGCCTTCGGGGGCTGCGCCCCGGGTGATGACTTCACCCTCGAGGCGCTGGACATGCGCTTCGTGCTGCGCCTCATGCAGCAGGAGGCGCGCTAATGGTCCCGCTGCCGACGCCCGGCGCTCAGGCCGATGAGGTGCGCGCGCTCGCCGAGCGCGTGCGAGCGAACCCCAACGCACAGGCCGCGCTCGATGACCTGGTGTATGACTTCTGCGGCGAAACGCCCGCCTGGCGCTCCAACCAGGTGACGGACGGGCACGAGGTCATCATCGAGGCCGGGGAAGGCGCGGCGGCCCGGATCAACAACGAAGGCCCGGAGGCGCAAATCTGGCACCTGCTCGGTGAACTTGGCGACGGGGCGAACCCCGCCCCTGCCCTCAAGCTGATCGAGAAATCCCTCGAGAAGTGATCGGCGCAATAACCGTGCGGGCCTGGATTGGGGCTGCGCCGGTGCTATGGTTGACCGACGTTCGCTTCTCAGAACGGTCCGCCCCGCGGCACTCCGGGGCGGAGGATCAGGTAGCGCACTGGAGAACGCCCCATGAGAGACCATCAAAGCGACGAGGATGCTGCGTCTGGAGCCCGGCACATCAGCGAACAGGACAAGCACGCGGCGGCCCTGCTAAAGCAGATAGTAAAACAGCGCCGGGAAGAACAGAACCTCACCCAGACCGACCTCGCTCGCCTTATGGGAATTTCCAAGCAAACGGTCTCGCTCTACCTGAATGCACATATCGCCATGAACGCGAGCACCCTGGTGAATTTCTGCCGCCTCCTTTGCGTCTCTCCCGAGACCGTGCGCCCCGATGCATCGAACGCGGTGCGCCTGGCATGGGCGCTGGAGATGATGCCCGAGGATGGGCGTCGCATGATCGCCGGGGCCATCCAGGCATACCTTCAAGTCCCCTTCACCCTGAAGTGAAGATGCGTCACCAAGCGCAGACAAAAGTGAACCCGAATCAGTAAGACCCAAGTGACCGGGAACGCCGGCGACACCCATTCGCCGCCAGCGCGCCCCGCCGTTGCCCGTCTGGTGGGCCAATCCGTCAGCTCCCAGGGAGGAGAGATCCCCGTCGGAGGAGCACCCCTGTAACTGACTGCCGGTGTTACATCCGCCACCGCCGGCTGGGCGGGCTACGCACTAGCTACTGAAGATGCGTCGCACCACGTCTCGGTTACGCGACATCCACTCGGCCAGCTCCAGGCCGGGTAGGAGCTTCGGATCCCCGTGCTGCACGGTGGAGAAAGCTCCGAGGTCGCCCGCGCCGCGGTTATCAAGGTCCATGGCCGCCACCTCGTCGCCGAGGCGCGTCTTCGCAAAACCCGCGATACGATCCCACGCCTCATCCTTCACGTCGGGGCCTGCGATCAGGTGGCAATAGCCGCGCCCGCCGCGCCGGGCCACGCGACCGCGAATCTGGTGCAGCGTGGCAAGACCGAAGCGTTCGGCGTGCGCGATGATGACCGCACCCAGGTTCGGCAGGTCCAGCCCGGTCTCGAGAAGCACGGTCGTCACCAGAACGCGCGACTCCCCACGGATAATGCGTGCCAGTGCGGCGCTCACTTCGCCCTCCTCCGTCGTGCCGTGCACGACCTCGGTCGGGTGGCGCTTCGCCCAGCGCCCCGCGGCGCCCTCGGCGTCCTTCACCGCCGCGGCGTCCTTCGCGTCGCGCTGGGGGTAAACGACCAGCACCGTGCGCCCGGGGTTGGCCTCGAGGTAGCGGTCCACCCAGTCGAGCAGCCGCCGGCTCTCGCCGTAGCGGATCGCGCGCGTTCGGATATCGCGCTCGATCGGTGGATTGACCAGCCGCGAGATCGGATACACCCCGAGCTCGGCAAGCGCCTGGCTCCTGGGGATGAACGTCGCGCTCACCTCAAGCACATGCGCGCCCGGCTGCGCGGCCTGCATCTTCTGGCCCACCGAGTATTTCTGCTGCTCATCAATGATCGTGAGCGCCGGGGCCTCCGCCCCCTGGTCAAAGAGCACGCCCGTGGTGTCCACCCGGATCCTTGCCCGCTCCTCGGGGGCGATGACGCCGGAAGCCACGAACGCCGCCTCGAGCACCGCCTCGACCTGGTTCGCGAGCGGGCGGGTGGGCTCGAGAATCACCACCGGGTAGCCGGCCGCCGCCATCGTGGCCGCGGCGGTGAGATACACGAGGGTCTTGCCGCAGCCGACATCGCCCATCAGCAGCCGCCACATACGCCGGCGCTGGCCGAGGTCAGCGAGGATCTCGCGCACCGCCCGCATCTGCTCAGCGTTCAGCTCAACGCCCTTCAGGCGCGGCAGGCGCGGGGTGCGGACAAACTCCTCGGCGAGCACCGCCTCGGGCGGCATTTCAATCACCGCCCGGTGCTCCTGCGCTGCCTGCTCGATGAGCCTGCGACAGATCGAGTTCTTCAGGCGCGTGAGCTCGGAGACGCCTTTGGCCAGGGAGTCGGGCTCATGCACGGCCATCAGTTTTCGGTACAGCAGCTCGTGGAGCGCCTGGTGCTCGGCGCCCCCGGGCCGGCGCGAGGGATCCCGCGCGAACTGCTCAAGGAGCCAGTCAGCAGCCTGGTGATAAGCGCCGTGGTCGCCGGGCTGGGCCGTGACCCGATGGCCCCGCGGGTACCGCGGCTTGATCGTGCCCACCTCGCCCGCCGGCACCACGCGCTTCACGCGCAGCCACGGCAAGGCATCGAGATAAACCACCGAGGCAAGCATATGCAGCACCTCGGCACCGGAGATGAGTCGGTCGAGTTCGTTCTTCGCGCCGAACAGCGTCGCCCCGCAGCCGATACTCGCCCCGTCGGGCAGCTCGATCGTGCCGCGAAGCGTCGCCCGCGTCGGGCGAAAGCGCATGTTCACATTGGCGATGCGGAAGCGATAGACCGCCTCGCTCTGCTCGGCCTCATCGACCTCCCAGGGCATCGGGAGCTGCTGGGCGAGCGCAAGCGAGGTATAGCCGGCCGGCAGCGCCCGTACCGGCCAGGGACGAGCCCCTTCCGGGGAGGACTCAGTGGCCCTGGAAAGCGCGGCTGACGGCATGAGCCCACCACAGGTAAACGCCCGGCTCGAACAGGTAGATGAGCGCGAGGCCATAGAGAACGACGAGCACCGCCCAGATACGACCCGCATGAAGCGCGATCCGGGCGCACTCGAGGAAGAATCGCTCGCGGCGCGCGTGCGGCGCGACCTGCGAGGCGATCCGGGAGGCGACGTTCACCCGCCGGCGCATGCGAACGCCAATGAGCAGCGCGAACAGATACGTTGGCGCTGCCACAGAGAAGGCGCTCGCGATGGCGGTCAGATACTTGGTGAACATCGCTCCATCATCCGGTTTACCAGGGCGGCTTGGCCATGGGCGCAGCGAGCATCAGGGTCGTGGAGATGCCCACGGCGGCCAGGAAGACCAAGACCACCAACTCCTCGCCGAACTTACCCGTATGGTAGAGCGGCATACGGACACGCGCTCGCGGTACGGGAAGCAGCAGCGGCACGCCCGTCGGCGTGAAGAAATCCATCAGCACATGCAAGGCGCCCGCGGCGACGAAGCCGGCCACGAGCGCGCGCAGCCACAGCGCGGCCTGCGTCTCGGTACACACCAGGAAGGCCGCGTACAGGGCAAGCACCCACAGCGGGATCCAATGCGTGAGCGTGCGGTGCGGGATCACGCTCGCGCGCTCACCCCCGACGAAGGTCGCGATCTCGAGCACGTCCGGGGCGCGGGCGCCGGCCAGGAACCCGCCCATCAGCGCCGCCAGGCCGAGCCCCCCGGGACCGTCGGCCGGCCCCGAGAGACGCGCCCAGGCAACGCTCGAGGCGATGCCGACGCCGATGGCGGTGAGATAGTGGCCGCGAGGACTCATCAGTTCGCGCCTCCCTGTTGCTGGCGCGGCGCCGGAGCCTTGTAGAAACGCGAGCAGGCGCGTACCAGCGCGATCAGCTCCGCGCCCTCGAGGCCCGTCAACGCCGATAGCTGTCGAATGAGCAGCGCCGCAACCGCCGGGATGTCCCCCGCGGAAACCGGCACCGGATGATTGGCCCCCTTCGCGAAGACCTTGACGAAAATCGTGCCGCGCTCGGACTGGTCCTCGATCCAGAGGCCCTTGTCGTTGTTCTCACCGTGGTTCTTGAACTCGACCGCCTTCAGGTAGCCGAGAAAGACCGCGGCGACGAACGGGAGCTCGCGCGGCGTGACCTGGAAGCGGATCTTGTCGCTCCAGCGATAGCTTCGCGGCTGGGCGCCGGCCGGGGCCGCATCCACCGTCACCGTCGGCAGCCCGCCGTTGCCGTTGTCCTTCTGGCGCGTCTCGCTCTCCTCGAAGGTGAGCGCGGCGCGCTTGGCATAGATGTGAATCTGGTTGTAGCCCTCCCGGCGCTGGTGGCGAAGATTGCCACCCCTGGTGGGGGCATCCGGGGCGCCAGCATTTGCACTCGCCTGGGGAGAGCGAGCGTCGCGCGGCGCCCCACCGGCATTTGGCTGCGGTGCGCGCGCCGGGGCGGCCTGGTTGGATGGCGCGGGGCCGGCGCCCTGCTCGCCCGGGGGCGTGGGCGGTGGCGGCTCCTCGTGACCGGAGGGCGCCTGCGGCTGGTCGGGAACGGCCGAGAGGTGGCTGCGATCGCGCGCGCCGCGCCGCGCAGGATGCGCCCGGCGGTAGGCCTCGCGCGCCTCCTGAATCTGCTCCTTGAGCCAGTTCTGCGCCCGCGGGCTCTCCGGCCAGGCCTGGATCGCCTGGTGAACGTGGTACGCACGGTCGGCGAGCATTTCGGCCAGGACCGTAGCGGGCCGGCCCTGCTCGACCAGCCCCACGCCCACGAGGGCGTTGGCGAGCTTGCGGATGTCAACAGCGGCAGCGTCTTGGTTCACGGTTTGCACCTCTCTCGTCTCGGCTTTCAGTCTGCTTTCAATCGGCTTTTTCGATCGTCCTTTCGCGCCAACCGGGATCCGAATCCATGAACCCCTCGGCATGTCCAGTTTTACACATCGGGCGATTCTGTCAATAGTTACTGCAACCCCCGATTTTTCCTTGTTTGTAGCGGTGTTAGGTGCTTTCCGCGGCCCCGCTTCGGCCGAGAAAGGGCGCCCCGTAGGGCGCCAGTGAGTGTCAGGCGGCCAACGCCTCCGTGATCGAGTCGATCGCGAGCTTGCCGAACGCCTGTGGCAGTTCCGCAACAGACCCAACAACGCAGTGCGGGAACTGCTCGAACAGCGGGATATCGCAAAGAATCCCGATGAAGTTGCAGTTGATCCCCCGCGCCTGCATGTCGCTTGCGATATACAGGCATTTCTGCGGGTAGTGGGGCACGCCGTCGGTGAGTGTGATGACGATGTTTTTCGCCTGCGGGTCCGGCGGATAGGCCAGAAGCGCATCGGCCCAGCGAAGGGCCGGTGCCAGCGAGGTGCCGCCCGTGGCGATCGGAAACAACCGATCGCGACGAAGCGGCTGGTCCCACTCCTTGACCATCGTCGTTCCCCAGCTGTCGCCGAAACCAAGGATCGCGGTGTGGACTCCGAAGGATTCCAGGGCACCGGCGATCACATAGCTCGACTGGGCCAGGCACTCGTGCTTGCCATCCGCCCGCATGGACCCGGAACGGTCCAGCAGCAGGACCACGTTCGCGCGGGTGTCGTACTCGACGCCGATCTTGCGATCGAAGATGTACGGGTCACCCACCGCGGCGCGGTGCAGCTGGCGCCGGTTCAAGGCCCCGGCCAGACGAGGGATCCGCTTTCGCTCGGTCCGCTCCTCGAGAAGCGCCTGCATGCGAGCTGCAGTGCTTGAGACATGCGGTTCGAGCTGCGGCTGACGTTCGCCCTGCGCGGTGTGCACCTGTTCGCACAGGTCTTCCGGCTGACTGTCTGCGTCTCCCTCCATCTGCGAGAGGACTTCGGCAAGTGCCTTGGCGACATCGAAAGCCCTGCGCTCCTCATCGGTGAGCTCGCCGAGTTCCCGAACGTCATCCTCGGTCAATGCCTCGCCTTTCTCTCCGGCGCTGTTGCCGCTCTGGTCATCGGCTTTGCCGCCGGCATCGCTGCCGTCGTCGTCGCCTTCGCCGCTGTCGGAGCCCTCCTGGTCGCCGGCATCGCTGCCGTCTTCCCCGGAGTCGCCCTCGCCATTGGCGTCTTTACCAGCATCGGCATCGTCCTGGCCGTCCGAGCCCGTGCCGGACCCGTCCTCGCCGTTGGACTCATCGCCGGAGTCATCGCCGCCATCCTCGGCATCGGATTTCCCCTGGTCGTCGGCATCGCTGCCCTCGCCCTTGGAGTCATCCTTCGCCTCGGCGTCCTCGCCGGACTCGGCCTCCCCGTCTCCCTCGTCGCCATCGGCGCTCGGGTCGGAGCCGGCTTCGTCCTCGTCGGAGCCTGCCTGCTCGGAGTTCTCCTCGCCGTCCTCGCCCCCTTGGGAGTCGGTCTCGCCGCTCTCCCCGGACTCATCGGACTGCTCGGAGTCGTCCTTGCCGGCCGCGTCATCGGCCTTGGCTGAATCGTCCTCGCCGGACCCGTCCTCGCCGGAGTCTCCATCGGAGCTCGCCGGTTCGGCCGAGTCCTTCTGCTCGGACTCTCCAGAGGAGCCGCTGCCGTTCGCCTGGCTGTCGTTGGACTCGCCTTCGCCGTCCTCGCCGCCGTCGCCCGATTCACTCGGGGGCGGCTCAACGAGGGGTGCCGGCTCGGGCTTCTCGTCGCTCGACTGGCCAGCATCGGGCGGGGGCTGGTACTTGCGGGTGTTGTCCGCGATGATCTCGGACAGCTTCGCAAGCGCCTGGTCGGTCACCTTGGAAACTTCCAAGGTGCTCGACGCCCCATCGACCTGCATGGCCACCGCCAACAGCTCGCTGTATCGGCCATCCAGGTAAGCCTGGGCGGCCCGATCCAGCTCCGGGTAGTGCGGGACCGGTTGGCCCAGCATGTCCCGGCGCAGATCCCCGAACAGTTGCGCAAAGATCACCCCGAAGGGGCTCATCCTGGCAATGTCGGGTTGCTCTCTGGAGATGTACTCAGCCATTTGGGCGAGGTTCGATTTCGAGCCTGGATACCGTCTCCCCATGGCCTTCTCGATCCGCATGTCTTCCAGCAGATTGAAGAAGTCCTTGTAGAGTTGAGGAATCTTGCACTCGACCTCCCCTCGCAGGCGCCGTTTGATCTCACTGCCGAAGTCATCGAAATCGGTGTGGATCACATGGGCACTCTCGTGATCGAGATACCCATGCACGACGCGCTTGTTCTCGTGGCTGGCAGCTTCCACCAATGGCAAGTAAATCGTCTTGCCGTTGGTGTGCGGAGCGCCCTGACATGAACGTATGGTCACTCCGTAGGCGCGCGTTAGCATGCGCGCTATCAGCATGAATGCTCTTGCTTGCATTGCTCTCTCCTTTTCTCTCCTTTCACCCTTGTTTACTGCGCTTGCGCGCTTTCCCAATCCCGCGGTGCGGGTTTAGGAAAAGCGCCCGGCAGTGCCGGGCTGAGAGAGGTGATCCGGGCAAGGGCAGCGGTTATGGTTTTACCCACATTTACTGTCTCCGCAGGACAGGCAGGTATTGCATCCGTCCATTCGGACCACGGCGCGTGTGTGGCACTTGGCGCACAACTGCGCGTTCGGCGGGAACGAATCCTTCGCCTCGGTGCTCGCGTCACCGCCCTCGGGCTCGGCCTCTGCGGCCGGCTCCTCGGCGGATGTCTCGCTGCACCGTGATTCGTATTCGGCACGCTTCTGCTGAAGGAAGCGGCGCTGGTTTTCGTCCATCTCCTCGGACTCGATCAGGCCGATCTTTTTCATGTGGGTCTCGACCACCTCGGCGATCTCGGCCACCATGCTCGGCATGAACTTGCCGCCGGGCTTCCAGTAGCCGCCGTTCGGATCGAACACGGCCTTGAGTTCGTCCACCAGGAAGGTGACGTTGCCGCCCTTCCTGAAGACCGCGCTCATCACGCGGGTGAGTGCGACGACCCACTGGAAGTTGTCCAGGTTCTTCGAGTTGATGAAGATCTCGAACGGCCGGCGAACCTCGTGCTCGGTGCCCTCGTTAAGCACCACGTCGTTGATCGTGATGTAGAGGGCATGCTCGGCGATCGGGGGCTTGACCTTGTAGGTCGCGCCCTCGAGCCGCTCGGGCCGGTCCAGCGCCTCGGTGACCTGCACCAGTTCGAGCTTCGGCTCCGCCGGCGCCTGGGGCTCGGACTCGCTCGCCCCGGAACCGGCGACTTCATAGCCCGTGATGGGTCTCTCGATCTGTATTGCCATTGCGTTGCTCCTTTCCTTCCGACTTTGTTGCGCTCTCGCGCTTTCCGAAATCCCGCTCTGCGGGTGATTCGGAAGCCGTCCGCCACCAGCGAACGCAACGCCTGCGTTTCCCAGGCCCGGCGCTGCCGGGCCCTGAGAAAGCCCGGGACAAGCCCGGGCGTGGGAGCGGGGCAAAGCCCCAGGAGGGAGCTGGGCGGGAGAATCTCCCGCCATGCTCGGAGGTGTTTGTGTGCGGATAGTTGTTGTCAGTGCGTTTCGTAGGGGTCGGTCTCGGTCGCCAGGTCCACCGTGGTAACCATCCCGGTCACCTTGTCGGTGACCTCGAATATGGTGGCCGTGTTGGCCGGATCACCGTCGCGTTGCACGGCCAGGGCCCTCGCCGCGGCCTCATGGGGCGTGACCGCCTCCGTGTCAATCTCCCAGCGCACGAGATACTCGCGCGGTGAACCATTGACGGTATCGGGAGGGGCCACCTCCTCGGCGTTGACCCGATCGACATCTACGGCGTTGAAACGGGCAAAAATGTCGTTCCAGCGCGCTTGGCAGCTCGCGCAGCTCATCTCCTGCACGGCGAGCTTGCCCTCGATCTCGACCGGCCCACCCATGGGGTTGGGCTCGCCACAGTACGGGCAGTTTGCCCCCGCACCGTCTATGTAACGCTTAACTTGTGTGTCAGTCAGCATGATTTGTTGCTCCTTTCAATCTTGATTGCAATCGCGTTTTCGACAAACCGCTGTGCGGTGGTGTCAAAAACGCCCGGCATGTGCCGGGCGCAGGGCGAGGGAGAGAGCCCTCAGTACCAGCCGGAGGCTGGTGCATTAACGGGAGCGGAATCGGCAGGCTCCGGGCTGTCCTCGATGGTGTCATCGGTGACGTTCCAGAGATCGCCGCTTGACTCCGCATCCTTCAGCGAATCACGAATCGACTTGTCTCGCATGCCGACCAGCGCCACGAGCAGCACATAGAGCTGGCTCAGGTGCTTGTGGTTCAGCTTGCCCTTGGAGGGCACCGAGTCGAGCAGAGCCGTGATTTCGTCAAGGATCGGTTGCCAGGTCTCGTGATCCACGAAGACCATGCTCTCGATCTTGTTCTTCAGCTTTTTCAGCGGCAGCAGTATCCGCTGCGTGGCCTCCAGCCGGTTCTTGTACCGGTGGAAGGATCCACGGAGCATGTCCTGGGCACCCGAGACGACTTCCTGAAGAAGCCGCTCGGAGAGCTGGTTCGAGGCCTTCTGGGAGAGCTCCGACACCTCGAACTCGATGGTTGCCAGGAAAGATCGTTCGACCTCCTGCACCACGCGCTCGGCCCCATCGGTCGGATGGAACTTCGGTGGGATGTTCTCCTTCCATTCCTCGTACCACTCCGGGGCTTTGGTGACAAGCTCCCGCTTGGCCTTCTCGAAGTCGGCGATGATCTCGCCGGCCTTGGCCATCGCTTCCTTGTACTCATCCTCGGCGATCACATAGGCGTTGCCAATGCTCACGCCGCGCTCCTTGAGCGTGCGGTACAGGGCGAGTCGAGAAGCCAGCAGCGGACGCAGCCGGGAACGGTCGAAGGTGTACTTCGAGCCGAGGCCGGCCACCGCCTTCTCCGGCAGCTGCTCCGCGGAGAGCTCGAGATCCTCCGGGCGGAGGCTCGTTCTCGCATCCCAGATGTGGGACTGCACTCCGACGATAACCACCTTGCCGCGGGGGCTCGCGCCCCAGCGGGTAGGCTGGACCGTCACGGACGCAGCCTCCGAACCCGGGGTTGTTGCCACGCCACCGCAGCCGGTCTGCACCGTGCTCATATTGACAGTAGCCATGGCTCACTCCCCCAGCTGGCGCTGCAGGATTTCCTCGAGCGCGTGGTTGAAGGCCGGATCGTCGGTGCCGATCGAGATGTCGAGTGCATCGACCACGTTCTCGCGCAGCGACTTCCCCTTCCGGGTGTAGAACACCTTGAAGTAGGTCACCGCCCGCAGCAGATCGCGGGACGAGATCGTCACATCGACCGACGGCGGGGCATCATCGGTGCCGGTGAAAAGCGCCCGCACATCCTTCGCGATGTTGATGAACACCTGCGCGATGCTGTCGGGCACCTGCATCTGCGTGATGAGACGCCGCTCACTCTCCTCATCCATGTAATCGACCTTGATCCGCGCAAAGCAGTTGAGCAAGGCGATGTTCTGACGAGACGTGGAGCGATACCGCCCGAAGCGGTCGCCGTAGCCGCTCGTGTTCCCGGTGGCGACGATGCGAAAGCCCTCGGCGGGCTCCACATATTCGTTCAGCGCGGGAATCGCGATCGGCCCGTCATCGAGAACGGACTTGAGAGCCATGCC
>Ga0102962_1001094_pt1 | contig 11126 bp, 9 predicted proteins | sample SalPonF2_C_D2_MG_FD_84519 | JGI IMG/M metagenome (GOLD analysis project Ga0102962, IMG submission 84519) | Salt pond soil microbial communities from South San Francisco under conditions of wetland restoration - Salt Pond MetaG SF2_C_D2_MG ...
GCGGCTACATTCTACGCTTGACTACCGCACACCGGCGGAAATGCAAGATTATTTAACCCAACAACAAGAACTGGCTGCATGATCTGGCTTAACTCATTGTCCATTTTTTTGTAGCAATTCCAACCCTCTATTTGGTCTTTTACTTGTTCTATTGATTCATGTATTTGATGATTTTCAAACTTCTCTACCCATCTTGACATACTTAATTAGCAAATCTATACAGTAAACACTTATTGCATTAAAAATTTTCAAATATCTTCATTTTTATTACCTTAAGTACAGAAAAGATTTCCAGTACTCAATACTTACAAATGAAATTAAGCGAAATAGCTGACATATCCACTGGCTACTCCTTCCGGTCTAAGATCAAAGATAATTCGGAAGGTGATACCAAGGTAATCCAAATGAGTGATGTTGACAAGTACAGGGGTATACTACGAAACCAGTTGGTGTCGATAAAAGACTTTGATCCAAGAAGTGATCGCTATTTCTTAAAACCTGGAGATGTGATCATGACAAGCAAGGGATATAATAATGATGCTTACACGATTCCGGGCAGTCTGGGTAAAGCCGTAGCGGTCAACAGCTTTCTTGTAATGCGATTAAAAACAGGAAAAATCATTCCTGAATATTTAGAATGGTTTTTAAACTCAAAACGAACTCAACATTTTTTTAAAGCGGTATCAGCAGGGACCAATATACCGAACTTGTCCAAGAGAGCTGTAGAGGGGTTGCATGTGACATTCCCTCCCCTGGAAAAACAGTACGATATTGTAGAATTGTATCAGCTTAAGAAGCAAGAGGTTTATCTACACCAAGAGATCGCTTCCAAAAAAGAAAAATTAATAGATACCCTACTACAAAAACAAGCAAATAAGTTAAACAGAAATCAATAAAGGAGGATCTATTATGAGTAAGAAAGAAAACTATGATGTATCCCCAAGTGGAGACGACTGGCAAGTAAAGAAACATGGCTCAAGCCGTGCTTCAAAGAAGTTCAAAACTCAAAAAGAAGCCATTGATTACGGCAAAAAACAAGCCAAGAAAAGCAAAGGAGAGCTCTACATAAAAAATCGGAAGGGACAGGTCCGAGAAGCCAACTCCTACGGCGATGATCCCTACCCTCCTGAAGGATAATTATAGAACGAAATATTTAAATAACTATTAATATGAGCAACAGAAAGCCTACACAAGAAGAAATAAACAATGCCCTGTGGTCGGCCTGTGACACCTTTCGTGGCACGGTGGATCCGGCAGAATACAAAAACTATATCCTTGTATTCCTCTTTCTCAAGTACTTGAGTGATGTCTGGAAGGATCATTACGAAAAGTATAAAGAAGAGTTCGGGGATGACGAAGAGCGGATAAAACGACGCATGGAACGCGAACGCTTTAAGCTTCCTGAAAACTGCTCATTTGATTACTTGGTTGCCCATCAAAACGATGAAGACATCGGTGACCAGATTAATAAGATCCTGCAAAAAATTGAGGAGGCCAATTACGAAAAACTGGAAGGCGTATTCCGAAATGTTGACTTTAACTCGGAAGCGAATTTGGGTAAAACCAGAGACCGTAACCGCAGGCTCAAGAACCTCATTAATGACTTTGATAAGCCAGAGCTTAACTTTCGTCCATCGGTCATTGGTACCGAAGATATCATTGGCAATGCCTACATGTATCTCATCGAGCGCTTTGCCTCTGATGCCGGCAAAAAAGGCGGAGAGTTTTATACGCCCAACCAAGTATCCACCCTTTTGGCTAAGCTCTTAAACCCGCAACCCGGAAACCGAATCTGTGACCCTGCTATTGGCTCCGGATCGCTGGCTATTACGGTTGCTGAGGAAGTAGAGGGACGTAACTATCGCATCTATGGACAAGAAAGTAACGGCAGTACGTGGGCCCTCTGTAAAATGAACATGTTCTTGCATGGGATGGATGCGGCCGATATTCGCTGGTGTGATACTATTAACCGACCGGAGCTTATTGAAGACGATGAGCTTATGAAATTCGATATCGTAGTCGCCAATCCGCCTTTTAGCTTGAAGAAATGGGGTAAGGCGGATGCCAAAAACGATGAGTTTAATCGCTTCCACCGTGGAATTCCTCCGAAGAGCCGCGGCGACTATGCCTTTATCCAACACATGATTGAAGTGGCCTATGAGGATACAGGCAAGGTAGGCGTTATCGTACCTCATGGTGTGCTGTTTCGCAGTGGCTCTGAAGGAAAAATTCGCAAGCAGCTAATCCAGGAAAACCTACTGGAAGCAGTCGTTGGCCTTCCCGAGAACCTGTTCTTTGGCACAGGTATTCCTGCAGCAATTATGATCTTCAATAAAGGAAAAAAGCATGAGGATGTACTGTTTATTGATGCCAGTGAAGAGTTCGAGAAGGGAACGAAACAGAATAAACTGCGTGACCAGGATATTGAAAAGATCGTTACAGCCTTTCGGGATTTTGAAGAGAAAGAAAAATTCTCTTACGTGGCCGACCCAGAAGAAATCAAGGAAAATGATTACAACCTTAATATCCCTCGTTACGTGGATACCTTTGAGCCGGAGCCAGAGGTGAATATTTCAGAAGTCCAAGAAGAAATAAAAAATTTAGAAAAAGAATTAGACAACGTTCAGAATAAAATGAAACAATATTTACAAGAGTTAGAACTTCAAAATTAATTAAAGCAGCAATAAGCATTTTAAATGCTGTCTTATGAAAGATAAAAAATATAAAAAGCGTAAACTTGGTTTTGTTCCACCCGAAGATTGGGACTTCACAAACTTCGGCAGTGTTTTAGAAGAGACCCAATACGGCATAAGCACACCTGAGGACTCAGATGGAAATCATGAAATGTTTAAAATGAATAATTACGAAAATGGTTACATGAGTCCAGAAGGACTGGCAACAGTATCAATAGATGAAGATGAATTTGAAAAGTATCGGTTAAATAAAGGAGACCTATTATTTAATCGTACAAATAGTCACGAGTTAGTTGGGAAAACTGGTCTTTTTAACTTAGAAGGCGACTATATTTTTGCTTCTTATCTAATCAGGCTTGTCCTAAATGATAAAAAGATGTTACCAAAATATGCCAACTACTATCTGAATTTTAATACTGCTCAGCAAAAGCTTAAGGTCTTAGCAACAAAAGGTGTCAGCCAATCTAATATTAATGCTACTAATCTTAGAAAACATTTCCATATTGCTTTTCCGAGTACAACACAACAAAAAAGAATTGTAGATATCTTTTCCTCTTGGGATTTGGCAATAGAAAAAATTAAAGACCTTATTTCACGCAAAAAGGTTTACAAAAAGGGTCTAATGCAGCAGTTGCTATCAGGGAAGAAGCGGTTTCCGGAGTTTGAGGACGAGCCGTGGGTAGAAGTGAAGTTAGGTGAAGTATTTAATGAAAGGAAAGAAAAAGATTGCACTCATTTAGACCTTGTAGCAATAACTACGGATAATGGCGTAATAGATAGGGATAAGCTTGATCGCAAAGACACCTCAAGCAGTAATAAAGACAATTATAAAAGAATTGCTCCAGGCGATATTGGATATAATACCATGCGAATGTGGCAAGGAGTATCTGGTTATTCAGAGCTTGAAGGAATCGTCAGCCCAGCCTACACCATTGTTACTCCTATAGAAGATAAGGTTGATGGACGTTTTATGTCTTACCTCTTCAAACATCCTCCAATTATTGACCTATTCAGAAGGTATTCTCAGGGATTAGTTAGTGATACCTTAAACCTGAAGTATGACAACTTTGCTCAGATCAAAGTTACCATTCCTGAATCTATGGATGAACAAAAGAAAATTAGAAATACTCTATTAGCTGCTGACCAAGAAATAGATCTCCTCAAAGAAAAGTTGAAAGCAATAAAGAAGCAGAAGAAAGGACTTATGCAGAAATTATTGACCGGTAAGGTGAGAGTAAATAAAGAGTTAACAAAATCTGAAAGCTATGCCTAAATATGAAACAGAAAGCACCTCAAAAAATAGTGCAATAGTTAAAGATATACCTTTAGATGATAACCCTGGTGACACTCGCAGAGTATGTAGAGCAAAAATAGTAAATAATGAAAGTTATCCTGAAAATAACTTAAAAGTTACTCTTATTCATCAACGGAAAAACCGTTCAGACGACTGGGAAGATACTAAGTCCATTAAGCTTAATAGGCTCAAAGGCGGGCAGGGGATAAAACTTGCTCTTCGAAGCCATCAAACTAAGAAGCTTTTTAAAGCACTTAAAGACTTATATAGAATTGCTGAAGATGGAGTTCCCCAAGGTCAAAAGGAACTGACTGTAGCAGAAGCAGATAAAGTTATTGAGGTGGATAAAGATCGAAAAGTTTTTGTAGAACAACTATTAAAAAAAGACTACGGAAAAGAAGTATGGGAAGAACTGCTGGAACAAGATCCTGACTTAGCAACAAAGTTGGCTAATGCCAGAGTACAGCAAAAGCGTACCGAAGCTTTTAATCTTTTTTCTAAAGCACTTCAAAGTCCAGACGAATATAGTGAACAATGGTGGCAATCCTTTTTTGAGGACAATCAGTGGATATTCGGATATGGTTTAAATTACCAGTTCTTACATCTATTGGATGGTCAAGCCAATTATGGTGGCACAAACTATACTGGCAAAGGAAGTCAAAAAGGTGACTTCTTAATGAATACTGGCGCTGATATCCAATTTACAGTGTTAGTTGAAATAAAGAAACCCAATACGTCAATCTTTAAACTTGACAACAATGGTAACATTAAAAAACACCGGAATGGAACTACCCTTTTAAATGATGAGCTAACAGGTGGTGTCTCACAATTACAAGCCAATTGCCACAAATGGGATACAGAGGGTTCTCTAAGAAAGGATGATATTATTGAACTATCATCGAAAAAAATATTTACCTATCAGCCCAAAGGTATACTTGTAATTGGCAGTACAGAACAGCTGAATGATCCTGATGCGAGATCTACTTTCGAATTATTTAGAAGGAATACGGATAATCCAGAGATTATCACATTCGATGAGTTATTTGAACGAGCAAAATTTATTGTGCGCCAAGACGAAAAAAAACAACAAGAGCCAAGCGACACACAGGACATTAACTCAGAAGGTGTCGACCTACTTGACGATGATTGGGATGATGAATTCCCTTGGTAATAAAAGTTGAAAATATTTATCTCACAATGGTTCTATAATTAAGGTTTTTACAAAAAATTTAATTAAGGAAAACCTTAGTTAAGGTTCTTATTAAATGTGAATTTAATGCTATGGCACAATCTCCTTTATACTTAGAAGACGCTGATTCCCAAATACCTGCCCTTCGCATGCTACAGGCCATGGGATACAACTATATATCACCAGACCAGACCTTAGAGCTACGTGATGGATTACTTTCAAAATTCGTATTGGAAGGAGTCTTGATTGACCAATTAAGGGAACTGAATAATATCAAATACAAAGGAAAAACCTATGATTTTCCGGATAATACCTTTGAACGAGCAAGCCGAGATCTACAGCAAGTATTAGACGAAGGTCTGGTCAATACCAATGAAGCTATTTATGATTTACTAACCCTGGGTAAAAGCTATGAGCAAATCATCCAAGGAGACAAAAAAAGTTTCCCCTTTAAATACGTGGACTGGGAAAACCCTGAGAACAATGTCTATCACGTTACTGATGAGTTCGAAATAAAAGGCAAACAACAGACCCGTCGTATTGATATTGTATTGTTTGTCAATGGTATTCCGTTTGGCGCTATTGAATGTAAGCGCAGGGATAAAAAAGATGCTGTGAATGATGCGATTTCACAACACCTGCGCAATCAACAACCAGAGGATGTTCCTGCCTTCTTCTATTTCACGCAACTGCTGGTCGCCACCAGTGTAAATGAACTGAAATATGCTGCTACCGGAACTAAAAAAACGTTCTGGTCAATATGGCGGGAGGAAGATGAAGATACGGCAACCATTAAAAAGCTAACTGCTCGGCCAGACAAAACTGACGAATGGCGAAGCAGACTTCAAAAACATTACGAACTGGCGCCCAAAGACAATAACGAAACGCGAGAACCTACTCTTCAGGATAAAAATCTGTATCACCTTTGCCGTCCCGAGCGGTTACTCGAGCTCACTCGAAAGTTTACCGTTTTTGATAATAATACCCGCAAGGTCGCTCGTTACCAGCAGTATTTTGGCGTAAAACGAATGATGAGTCGCATTCGCCAAAAAGAAGATGATGGTCGTCGGAAAGGCGGTGTCATCTGGCATACCCAAGGCAGTGGTAAGTCTATAACCATGATTATGATGTCGAAAAACCTAACACTGGCCGACGACTTGGATAATCATCGCATCATTCTGGTAACCGATAGAACTGATCTTGATGAGCAGCTTACCAATACGTTCAAGAGCTGTGGAAAAGAGATTACCCGAGCAAAGACCGGGAAACATCTGGGAAAACTTGTTGAGGATCGGGGTAAGCAGAACATCTCGACCATCATTAATAAATTTGATGCAGCACTTAACCAAAGAACCTTCAAGAATGAATCGAAGAACATCTTTGTCTTGGTGGATGAGTCTCACCGTACCCAATACGGGCTGATGCATGCCAAAATGAAGAAGGTCCTTCCAAACGCCTGCTATATCGGCTTTACTGGTACCCCGCTAACTAAAAAAGAAAAGAATACCGCTCGTAAGTTTGGAGGTATTATTGATTCCTATACGATGGATCAAGCGGTAGAAGATGGAGCAGTAGTCCCTATTCTGTACGAAGGCCGTGCAGCTATACTCGATACCTGGAAAGAGAAAATAGATCGCGGTTTTGACCGTGATATGGAAGGTATGACCAAGGAACAGAAGGTAGAGTATAAAAATCGGTACTCAACGTTAAACAAACTGCTTACGGCTCAACATGTCATTGAAGAGATTGCGGGAGATATTACTGATCATTACCTGAAGCATCTTAAGAATACAAAGTATAAAGCCCAGCTGGCCGTACCTGACCGAAAAACTGCGGTACGTTACTACCGATATTTTAAGGAGCGGGGACAAATAAATGCGGAACTTGTGATCTCTCCGCCCGATACCCGTGTAGGTAACGATGATATCTATGATGATCCCAATGATGAAGTACAGGTCTTCTGGCAGCACATGATGGATCGCTTTCAGAATAAGGATGATTATGAGAAAAGCTTGGTCAACTTATTTAAAGCTGATGGCGAAGATGTAGAGCTCCTTATTGTCGTTTACAAGCTGCTTACCGGTTTTGATGCGCCTCGAAATTCCGTGTTATACATGGCTCGCTATCTGGAAGAGCACAATCTTTTACAGGCTATTGCACGTGTTAATCGCCTATTCGAAGGCAAAGACTTTGGATACGTACTTGATTACCGGGGCATCCTGGGCACTTTAAATGATGCGTTAAATACCTACCAAGCCCTCGAAAGCTTTGATAAAGAAGATCTAAAAGGAGCGGTCACTCCCATACAGGAGGTCATCGACAAATTACCCCAACTCTACAGTGAGTTGTGGGATGTCTTTAAGGAGTGTGAGAATACGAATGACAAAGAGGTGATGGAACAGTTTCTACGGCCCAAAGACCGCCGTGATAATTTCTATGAAAAGCTATCCAACTTTGCCCGAACCTTGGAAGCTGCTTTCTCTGCTGATCGTTTATTTGACCATATAGACGAGGAAACCATTCAAAAGTACAAGAAGGATCTTAAATTCTTCGAGAACCTTCGTCGATCTGTACGTATTCGGTACTCGGAGGCTATCGATCACCGAGAATATGAAGATCGGGTCCAGAAACTACTCGATTCGTATGTCGGTACCGAAGGTATCCGCCAAATTATTGAACCAGTTAACATTTTCAGCAAAGAGTTTTCTGAAGAGCAGTTGGATAAAGAGCAAGAAACAGATGCTTCAAAAGCTGACCGTATTGCCAGTAGTACAAAGAAGGTGATTACCGAAAAGATGGATGAGGATCCGGCAATGTATCGTAAGTTTTCAGATATGATTGATGAAACCATCCAAAAGTTTCTGGATGAACGTCTCTCCGAAAAAGAATATCTGGAAAAGATGAAAGAAATTAGAAATGGTGTCCACGATGGCACTTTGGGCAATACCCCTTCCAAACTAAAAGATAAGCCACAGGCTCGATCATTTTATAACACGGTTAAAAACGAGTTTGATGATTACCTCATTAACCTCAAATCAGAAGATGGAAATGGTCAGTTTCAGCCCCAAAAACTTAAACAGATGTATGTAAAAGCTGGCCTTCAAATTGACGAAATGTTAGACGAACTGGCGATTGTTGATTGGACGACCAATCCAGATATAAAAGACGAAATGTTTATCGCCATTGAAGATTATATGATCGAATTTTTCCGAGAATTAGACTTAAATCGCGACTTTGATGTCATCGAACGCATTGCAGAAACCATCATCAAACAGAAGAAATCACGCAGTGCAAACTAACGAGCACACGGTTCAGTACGGCACTCGCGAGATTTCCTTTAATCTCACCTTTTCCGACCGTGAAACGTTGGAGATAGCCGTTTACCCTGATAAAACCGTATGGGTGACGGCTCCTAACGATGCTTTGTTAGACGAAATAAAAGATAAAGTGCTCAAGCGTTCAAAGTGGATCGTCAAACAGAAACGATATTTTGACCGTTTTGACCGACCGAATGATGGTTCTGAGTACATAAGCGGGGAGACACATCGGTATTTGGGGCGTCAATATCGCCTGAAGGTCATACCGATTGAAGATGGGGAGAAGGAAACTGTTAAACTAAAAGGACAGTATCTCCGCATTCGCACCCGACAAAAAGGGAACAGCCGTCACACGAAACAGTTATTGGACAACTGGTACCGAGAACACGCAGCCGATAAGTTTAACGAACGTTTTGAGCTTTGCCTGCAGAACCTGGAAAAATATCATATTCCACGTCCAGAGCTAAAGCTCTACCGCATGGAGAAGCGATGGGGCAGCTACACACCCTCTGGTAAAGTCTTACTGAACCCTGAGTTGGTTAAGCACCCCACCTATTGTATCGATTACGTAATCATCCACGAGCTTTGTCATACCAAGTACCCCAATCACGACAAGAAATTCTATCATCTGCTAAACAAAGTGCTCCCGGATTGGCAGAAGCGCAAGCATAAGCTGGAAAGATTTAGTTAGTCAACTGCCTAAGTCTTAAACTGTTACAGAGGTAACGTGATATTCTTTTGGAGAGTAGTGCAGACTGTTAAATCTTCTGGATTAGCGACTCATAAACATGTTTATAAGCTTTCTCTTGGTCGTATTCAATCTCAGGACGCAACAAAGCCTTTGTATATCCGGTAAATCACTGTCTTGCATCTTTTCTTCCAAATTGAGTTCAAACTCTCTACCCATGGGCGGTCGGTTGTCATTTTATTCCATATATGTCTGGAAACAACGAATATTATTTGCAGTGATTTTAGTTTTCACCTACAAAATGGGCGGAACTTCGACCCCTTTTACAGTTAATAACTATAAAATATTTAAAACAATCTAAATTCATCAATCTGACGATAGGCTCTCTCATTTAAGTTAGTGTAATGACATTACCTATGTCATCATCAAAATATTATGTCATCAGAATAATCAATCATATCTATATTTCGGCACTATTCTTTGTTTACTGCCAATAATTAGAAATATTATTGACTGAAAAAGTTCTAAGCTTGGGCTCTTTATCAAATAAGCTATAATACCCTTTAATGTATTTAAGGAGACTTTTAAGAGCATGGCCCTAGCTTGTACCCCTGCTTGGCCCCAACTTGGGCCCCTTTAAATATAAGCTCGTGATTAGGCTGTAAACTCAATTAATATTAGATCATATCCCAAGAAGCTGGATATCCCCTCTCATTTAATACAACGCCCAACTTGGAAACAAACTCTCGTCTTTTAAACTCTTCCAAATCATATTGAATGAGGTAATCTCCTAAATCATAGCCTTCCTCTTTATCATTTCTATCACAATATTCTTCAAGCAACTTCGATACTCTGATATCGCAAAAGTATGATAAACTTTCGGCTTTCTGTTGCCAGTCCCTGTAAGCCCCCAAGTCGGGAAATAGTGTAACACTCCGCCCCATTAAACACTTACAACGCTCTGGGTTTAAGTTGGACTTGGAGCCTGCAGCAAGCCAAGTAAATTCAGGAAAATACACACTGCTAATTATTGCCGTCTTCTCACTTTCAACAATGGCTACCGGGATCCTTTTGTCATCTGTTAGCAGGTGCTCTCCAAACAAACACTGCTGAAGATTATAGCTCTCATATAACAGGCTATGAACCCAGTTAATATGTGGATAAGGGTCTTTGACTCGATGGCCAGAGGCATCATATAACATTACTTTACCAGTGCGAATCCTACCCTGGATATCAATTTGCCAAAAGACCGTTGCTCCATTCCAATGCTTTGAAGTACCGATTTTGTAAGCATTGATTAAGTTATTAACGGCATTTTCATCAAATAAAGAATGTAGATATTTGATAAATCTATTTTGTCCGTACTGTTTGAGACTTGCTGAATAATACTTGTCATCAATGTGGTCAATTAGGCGGAGTGTATTCTTTAAATTGCTCTCTATTTGCCAACACGCGACGACGTCGTTTCCATACCTGTCTTTATACGGATTTAAGAAATAGCCGCAACTGCTTTCTCGATCACATCGGCCGTATTTAGCTGGCAAATACTCTTTAGTCTGCTGATCCACGAATCTTACAAATCGCCTTTTATTACATTGCGGACATTGAAATTTCTTGCTGCCCTCATCCAGAATGTATCTGTAACTTTGGTTAGATAGGCTCATAAAAGTTTTTTCAGAAACTACATTTGCTACATTATCTACATGGGACCTTTCTCTAAAGCATTTAAACAGGGAATTGATGTATTAGATGTAGATAGTGCAGGTTAAAAGAAAAGTTTTTTATTGTTGGGCTTTCTTTAGATACACCACATTACCAGAAGACCTGCGCTTTACTTGGATCCCGGAGTTTTTAAGGCGCTTACTGAATTTTCGTTTACTCACCGGATAATAGCCGTCGTCTCCACAAAAACCCTTGTACTTGCTATATAGCTCGGATAGCCCAA
>Ga0102962_1001096_pt1 | contig 11118 bp, 9 predicted proteins | sample SalPonF2_C_D2_MG_FD_84519 | JGI IMG/M metagenome (GOLD analysis project Ga0102962, IMG submission 84519) | Salt pond soil microbial communities from South San Francisco under conditions of wetland restoration - Salt Pond MetaG SF2_C_D2_MG ...
GAGCAACGCAGTGCACGGCAACATTTAGCAGCTCTTTTTAGACTCCTCAAATTTGAGGAAAACTTTATTTATTACAAGATATTGTTCCTTCAGTATGATGTGTATTCATTCTTGTAGCTTACGTGAATAATTCGGGTTAAGAAAGATGAAAGACAAGCCCAAAGTCCCCTCCAGGGGATATAGGGGTGGAGAAGCGAGCCATTTGAATCATCATCAATTCATCTAAACTCATATTTCCCCTGTTAGTATTCCCGGGATTTTATAAATTAGCTAATATTGAAAATACAGCAAGCTGTCAATCGATCGATAATCATAATGTTCAAACGTTATTTTGGGGGCCTTACCCTTTTTATCCTATTTCTTTTTATACCTTTTCAACATTTGAAGGCTCAATCTGTTGTTAACTCCTGGCAGTCCTATTCATCACTGAGAACCGTTACACATATTTCTCTGGATAAAAGCGGAACGATGTGGTGCGCAACGACCGGCGGGTTGTTTGCTTTCAAAAATGGCAAGATGGAATCCCGTTTTACCAATACTGATGGCATGTATAATGTGAATCCCACCGCTATGACGTACGATGTTTCTCACGATGGATTATGGTTGGGCTATGTGGATGGGACGATCGAGTTTTTTAATATCCAAAAGCAATCTTTTACGCAATTCAAAGATATTAACCGGGCGACGCGATATAATCCCCGGGGCATCAACGCGATGAAGATGAAGGGAGATAGTCTTTTGATCGCTACGGATTTTGGGGCGGTCGTATTCGACACCAATAATGATCTGGTCCTGGATACCTATTCGAACCTGGGGCGTTTTGACAACGGAATCAAAGTAAACGATATCGATTACTTCGGAACCAAAATTTACTGCGCCACCGATCAGGGCATTGCCGTGGGGGATGCATCCAAAGGAGATCTGGTGGTTCCTTCAAACTGGCAGAATTATGACGGATCAAATGGCTATTCCAGTGATCCGACGGTAGCGCTGGGTTACTTTGATGGAAAACTTTACGCTACGACATCGGGTGGTGAAAATTATCAGTTCGACGGACAAAACTGGTCGAAGTCTGCGGTTTTTCCGTCGCTCGCGATCGACAAATATAAGCGCACCAATAATGATCAGCGTTTTTTGGCTGTAAGTGCTTCTAATGCTTATGTATTAACCAAATCAGCATTAAAAAGCATATCAGTTGATAAGGGACGTCCGTTGTTATCCATAAATTTTACACAATCGGGAAACACAACTTCTCTGGTGGTGGGGACTTCAACAGATGGAGTGGCTCTGATTAATAATTACAATAATCTTAAAGTGGATCAATATTTTGCTCCCGACGGACCCTATCTCAATTTGTTTTCTGGTCTGAATATGGATAAAGGAGTGTTGATCTCAGGATCGAGTCCGGTGCCGGGTAAGGCGGTTTCGAGTATTACAAGTACGGGTTTTTATCTCTTTAAAGATGGGAAATGGTCGAATTATAATATCCGCACTGTACCGGAACTGGCAAAAAATAATGTGAACAGTATATTTATCTCGTCCTATAATGACAGTTCCTATTATTTTGGAAGCTGGGGGAAAGGAATCGTTGAGCTGGACAAACAAAATGGTAAAATCACAACTTATGGGGTATCGAGCGGACTGGAAGGGGTGCCTGAGAATAATAATTTTATCGTAATTAGTGGTTTGGATAATGATAGTAAAGGAAACATGTGGGCGGTAAGTGATCTCGCTCCGGATACGCCATTGTTTTATCACGCCAAAGGATCCAATAAATGGGTTGGTATTCGGCACACCTCTGTCATAAGCTCTTCGTATATCTATTATGGCTTAATGGTCGATTCCTTCGATCAGAAGTGGATCAGCCTTCAAACCACGGATGGCACCGGTGAAGGCATTTTGGTATTAGACACCGGAGATCCGACCAATCCAAATGACGACAAAGTGTATCATCTGACGACCAATATTGATCAGGGATTTCTACCTGATGCTAAAGTCAATGCAATGGTGGAAGATAAACGGGGAGAGATTTGGGTTGGGACCGATCGCGGTGTTGTTCATTATCTCTTTCCGGATCAGATTATCAATGGAACGGCGAATGATCGCAGAGCGGAATTTCTGCGCAAGGCGAACTCCGATTCGTTGTTATTACGAGATCTCCATGCTACATGTATTGCCGTGGATGCGGCGAATCGAAAATGGATTGGCTCGGAAGGAGACGGCGTATGGTTGGTATCTCCCAATGGAGATAAGGTCCTTAATCATTTCACGGTAGATAATAGTCCACTGATATCCAATAATATTATTTCATTAGCGGTGGATGATCAAACAGGTACCGTCTATATGGCGACGGATAAAGGATTGGTGAGTTACGTGAGTGTGGTTAAAGGGGCGCAGTCCAAGATGAAGCATCTGTTTATTTACCCGAATCCGTATTCTTATTCCAGGGAGACGCAGCCGATTATCATCGATAAACTTTCACAGCAAACGACCATTCGGATAGTAACAATTGATGGACATCTCGTCAAAAAAATTGAAGCCAGTGGTGGTCGTGCCGAATGGGATGGCAGGGATTATAACGGTAATAAACTGCCAACCGGAGTATATCTGATCATAGCACTCGATAAGCAAGACAATGAAAAAGGGGTGGGGAAAGTCGTTATTGTGAGATGATTTCAGTGAGTAGGGAAAAGGGAAAAGGGAAAAGGGAAAAGTGGGAAGGGGTTAATTCGGAACCAGATCCTGAATTTTAATTATTTTAAATTAAGGCTCGTTTTCTGATATCTGATATCTGATATCTGGTATCACGTATCCGGTATCCAAAATCCGTTTAAACAAAAAAGGCGATTCTGAAAACTCAGAATCGCCTTTTCATTAATTACTAACCCTATCATTACATACTGGGTTTAAATTTGTATGGGCTGATCGGGTGTGATTCAGCGCGACGATTAGCACGGCAACCTTTTTCAGGTGTGTTCATGTAACAGGGTACCGGAGCTTTACCTAAGCCGCGAGCAGTGATTCGATCAGTGGAAACTCCGTTGTTTTCGTAGAATTTCGTAACAGCATTAGCTCTTCTCTTACTCAGACGTAAGTTGTATTGATCACCACCAATGTGGTCAGTGTAAGCATCGATGCGAACCTTGAATTTAGGATTCGATTGCAGTTTCTTAACATTTTCAGTTAATAACTGAGCTGCTTGATTATCGATGTTTGATTTATCGAATGCGAAATGGATCGTGTTTAATTTACTGATGTAAACAGGATCGTTAGGATCGTTAGGATTGGTTCCCATTTGAATTTCCTGTCCATCGGTGAAACCGTCACCATCGGTATCTTTCTTATTAGGATTGGTGTGATATTGGTTAACTTCTTGTCCATCAGTTAAACCATCGCCATCCGTATCTTTCTTCAGCGGATTCGTATGATATTTTAATACTTCTTGTCCGTCGGTTAAACCGTCGCCGTCTGTATCTTTTTTCAGCGGATTTGTATGATAAGTTAATACTTCATCACCATCACTTAAACCGTCGCCATCAGTATCAGCAACCAGCGGATTGGTTTTATATTTATTGACTTCTTGTCCGTCGGTCAATCCGTCGCCGTCGGTATCAGCTTTATTGGGATTCGTGCCAAGTTTGATTTCCTGGGCATTCGTAAGCCCATCACCATCTGTATCGACATTTTGATTAGTTGCTTGCTTACTGGATTTACAAGCCATTTGAACGGTCATTCCACCGAACAGTAACATTGTAACCAGCAGAAAGTTTAATGATCGTTTCATAAAAAAGCTCTCCACTCAGATTAAAATTGTTGTTTATGGGTCAAGGTTAAAATAATGGATTTATGTATATCCCTGATGTTAAAGATTAAAAAAAGTAGTGAAAAAAAATAACAGGTTGAAAACTGCTTTAAAATTTTTCATGATAAAATGTAACTTTTGTATGGCATTGAAGCAATTTTAGTTATATTTTATTCATGAACGTTATGGGGCTATAGCTCAGCTGGCTAGAGCGCTTGCATGGCATGCAAGAGGTCCGGGGTTCGAATCCCCGTAGCTCCACAGTCCTTTCCCTCCAATGTACCAGCTTTTTTTGAATAATGCACCTCATCTCATTACGCTTAATTTAGAGTGTTCTAATGTTTAATATTATTAAGGAATTACTTTCCATAGATGGTTAAATATCCCATCAATCTAAAATTACTGTATCGGGTTAGTTGATAACAATATGTATTTTATGGTTTCCGATAATTAATAAATTTGTCCATTTGTCTAAATTTTAAATGCATTTTGTAGATATTGTATACGTTTTGCAATATATAATGTAATAGTTTAAGATTTTACCGTTTTTTTAATGTATGCATCTAAATATTAAAATCAATTCAATGGTTATTTATGCTTTATCTTAAAATATCATAGAAGGCTTTGCAAAACCAGGAATTTTGTTCAATATCAAAGCCTGAGCGATTTCGGAACCGCAGCATATTTACCACTTTCGAGGATTTCGAAGTCGCGAAAATGCAGAGATTGAGCAAAAGAACGGTTTTGCATAGGCTTATCATAATGATAGAGATTATTATCTGTAAATACTCAAAAAATAGGGGAAAAATTAAAACTATATTTTATCCCATAAAATGGTTTAGGAAAGTCTTCTGGTAATACGTTATGAAATTTTTTCAAAAGAAAAAGAAACTTAAATCACTGTAACTGCATTGCCTCCAATTTATCTAAAAATTGATTATCGCTATTTTAATAGGTTTACGTATCCTGAATTTGTCTAGGCAAATCCATTTGAACGTGATTTTAGGGGTAAAAAATAGTATTATCAAACAGTCCGGTACGCCGGACATCACATTATCCCTTTATTATTAACATAGTGGACTTTTGGGTCCATAACTAAAAGGATTATCAATGAAGAAAATTATATTATTTCTATCACTGTTCGTCATTTTATTTTGTTTTAATGATGTTACATATGCACAAAAAGACAATGTAACTGTAGGTCCGTATCATTTGAAAAAGGTCGTGGACTTGCAAACGACAAGTGTCAAAAATCAGGCTCTTAGTGGAACCTGCTGGTCATTTTCAACGGTATCATTTTTTGAATCCGAATTAATACGGACTGGTAAGGGGCATATCAATCTCTCACCGATGTTCGTCGTTAATCATGCTTATCAAGATAAAGCAATCAAATATGTGAGGATGCATGGACACACACAGTTTGGTGCCGGTGGAGAAGCGGAAGATGTTAAATATGTTTGGGAACATTATGGTATTGAACCGTTATATGCTTATACCGGTCTCCCAGGCGGGCAAACCAAATATCGTGAATTAGAAATGGATAAGGTCCTCAAATCTATGCTGGACGCTGTCATTACCAATCCCGATGGCATGCTCGATCCAGAATGGCACAAGGCATTTGATGGTGCACTGAACGGCTATTTAGGTAAAATCCCCAAAACTTTTACGTATAAAGGTAAAACATACACGCCTAAATCATTTGCCAGGTATTTGGGTTTGAATATGAAAAATTACATTCCCATCACCTCATTCAATTCGCATCCATTCTACACGAAGTATGCTATTGAAATTCCTGACAATTGGGAATGGGCAAAATATTACAATATCAAATTAAATGACATGATGGACATTATTAATAATGCCATCAAGCATGGATACAGTGTCGCTTGGGGCGCTGATGTCAGTAATCCCGGTTTCAATTTCAAACGTGGTCTGGCCGTTGTTCCGAATTACGTAGAAAACTGGGATGCCATGTCACCCGCTGCAAGAGATACTATCTTTACACATGCCTATAAGCAAATGAATATTTCTCAGGCATTCCGTCAGAAGATGTATAACAATTATACCACTCAGGACGATCATGGAATGCAGATTATTGGTATCTATAAGGATCAGAATGGGGATACATTTTATCGTATTAAAAATTCCTGGGGAACCAAGAACGTTGATAAAGGCTATTTCTTCGCTTCCGCAGCTTATGTGCGTTTAAATACGACCACTATTATGGTTAATAAGAATTCAATCCCCGTAGATTTGCAGAAGGAAATGGGTTTGTAATTCTTTTCCCGATCAAATTTTATTTATGGAGAGCTCCGGATAAACGATCCGGGGCTTTTTTTAGCGTCCTGAAAATCGGGGATCGGTTTATTTTTTATAAGTTACATTATTTACAATGTGAAATGTATTACTTCATATCCACGTTTGGAAGATCTCTCACCCAAAAAGCGGGTTCGAGATGACGCCTTTGAGTGATGTTTTTTAAACCTCAACATCATCTTCGCCCATTCGCGTCATTTCGAGCGGAGGGAGAAATCTTCAAAGTAACCTATTTATTTCAAGACGCTGTTTTTGAGAAGATATTATTTCGTACTCACGTTAATTATGTAAAAGACTTTGTTGAGAGATGCAGAACGTCCGGAGTAGCATTTCGACGATGAGCATTGTAACGAGAAAAAAATGATATCCCGCAAATCCATTAATACCGAAAATCCCGGTTCTGACTGTTATAAAGATGAAATAAAGGTCGATATGAATAATACCGCCCGAAATTTTTATACCGTCTGGTACAGGATATCAGAATTTTAAGGATTACGTCTCATATTACAAGGCTCCAGCAATAATTAAATTGAAATAATTTATTCCGGCAAGGTTGACATTTGTAGGTAACAAGCGTTATCTTGGAGGCTCGAGGGTAAGTCCTATACGACCAGCTCCCTTTGAACTCCATCAGGACCGGAAGGTAGCAGTGGTAAAAAGGTTGTAGCGGTGCGATATGGGTCGCTTACCCTCTTTTTTATTTATCAGCCGGGTATGGATATCTTCTCATCAATATGCTGTGCAATTTGTTCGGCGTGTACCCGGGCATTCTCAATGAACCATTTACTCGTATTATATCCTCCACAAACGACGCCAGATAGATAAATTCCTTTTTTGTTCGTTTCGTGGGTTTCCTCATCATAAACGGGCGTCCGGTACTCATCATCCCGAAACCCGATATTCATTTTCTCAAGCAGAGAGTAATCAGGATGATATCCGGTCATCGCCAGGACAAAATCATTTTCGATGGTTTTAACGCCCTCTGGTGTCTGAATCACGACTTCTTTGGGACGTATTTCCAAAACTTCCGAATTAAAATATGCCGTGATTTCACCTTCCTTGATACGATTCTCAATATCGGGTCGAACCCAATATTTTACGCCTTCTCTGAGCGTATCTTCACGAACCAATAGTGTTACCTCTGCATTACAGCGATAGGTCTCGAGCGCGACATCCACACCGGAATTTCCTCCGCCCACAACCAAAATTTTTTGAAAGGCGTATGGGTGTGGTTCATCATAATAATGTTTCACTTTGGGAAGATCTTCACCCGGGACATTCATTAATTTGGGGTAATAGTAAAATCCGGTTGAAATAATGATTTTTGAAGCGTCATATTCATTTTTATCGGTCACGATATGATAGTTCCCATCGGTTCCGCTCACATCTTTCACCTCTTCATAGAGATTAATGGGAAGATCATAACTATCCGCCACTCTTCGGTAATATTCAAGTGCTTCACGCCGGGTCGGTTTGACTCCGTGAGAAATAAACGGAACGCCACCGATTTCCAGCCGGTCGGAAGTCGAGAAAAATGTCATATTGGTTGGATAGTGAAAAATGGAGTTAACAATGCAGCCTTTTTCAATAATTTGGAAAGGAATATTTCGTTTTTTCAATTCAATGCCGCAGGCTAATCCGATGGGGCCTGCACCAATAATAATGACCATATTTTTTGAATTCACGTTTAAATACTATTTAATTTCGGTTATTAATGTTATGTAATAATCAGGATTTTCTGTTATTTATAAACCATTGAAAAAAATGTAAAATGGTGTTTTCTAACCATCCGGGCGGTTGACTCCAAAAACCAACATGGCCGCCTTTCTCCGTGATAACGGTCTGAATATACGGATTATGATGCGCATCTTTTAACGGAACGGCATCTATCGGACAAATCGGATCTTCGCGACTGTGAACAAGTAGCGTAGGAACGCGGATATCTTTTACATAAGGTGCTGATGAGGCTTTTTGATAGTAATCATCAACACCCTTAAATCCGTGTATAACGGAAGTTATCTGATCATCGAATTCTCGTAATGTTTTGCCGTGAAACTCAGGTATTTCAGGATAATGTTTCCTTTTCTCATTTGCCTTTTTGATTAACGTTTGCAGAAAACGTAATTCATATACTTTATTGAAACCCTGTTCAATGTTGACGGAACAAGTTTCAAGATCATACGGAGCCGAAACCGCGACGGCAGCAGAAATGGGAATGTTTTCCTTTTCTTCTCCAAGCCATTTGACAAGTACATTACCACCAAGCGAGAATCCGACCCCAAATAACAAGCGATTGGGGAAATGAATTCTAAGCCAATTAGCGACAAAACTGACATCAGAGGTTTCACCGGAATGATAAAACCTTAATTGCCGGTTGAGATGCGATCCACAGCTTCTGAAATTAAGGGATAGCGAGGATATTCCACCTTCTTTCAGCGTTTCGGCTAACTGTGACATATAATAGCGATTACTCGAACCCTCGAGTCCGTGCAGCAAGATGGCAATTGGTGTTTCTTCACCGGCATCCACAAAATCAAGTTCCAGGAAATCATCATCAGGTGTGGCGATTACTAAATGATCGTGCTCTGGCAACCCATCACGGTTAAAAAAAGAGCTGACAATCGTATGTAAGTGTCCATTCAGGCACCACGCCGGCGATTGAAACGATCGCTTAGGATGAAATTTGTTTATTTTTAATTTTGTTAATTTGTCAGAGTTTGAAGTATCGGATACGGACATAACAACATATACATGGAATTATCTTTTCATTTGAATATTGTTTACCGTAATGTTCTTTTCTTTTTCAAAGGTCTCATTTTTATAATGGATTTCATACAAGTCGGTTCGTCGATCTTTCAAGTGAGTTACCGTACCGAAATAACGTGCCCTTCTCAGCAATTCCAGATCCACATCGGCAATAACCACCATCTCGGTATTGGCTTCGGAAATAGAAGCCACTCCATCACGGGCAAAAGGAAAATCAGATGGTGTGAAGATGGCCGATTGCGCGTATTGAATATCCATATTTTCTACAGAGGGAATATTCCCGACCGTTCCTGCAATCGCTGTATAAACCTGATTTTCAATACTGCGAGCCTGTGCGCAAATGCGTAAACGAGTAAATCCATGTCGCTCGTCGGTACAATATGGAACAAAAAGGATTTGAGCCCCTTTTGCTACGGCAAGACGCGCCATCTCCGGAAACTCGGCATCATAGCAAATCAGAATAGCGATACGAGCACGGTCAGTGTCAAAAACATGTAATTTATTGCCCGGCTGTATGCCCCACCATCGCCGTTCGCTTGGTGTGATATGTAATTTGTACTGCCGTTCAATGGTGCCATCCCGCCGGAATAAATAGGAGATGTTGTATATTTTTTCGTCTTCCAGGGCAAAGTGAGATCCACCGATGATATTCACATTATACCGGATAGACATCGTATTAAACAGTTCCAGGTAGTCATCGGTGTATTTGGTGAGTTCGCGGGCGGCCAATCCGGGACGTTTTTCTTCCTGAAAACTCAGCAGTTGTGTGGTCAGCAATTCCGGGAAAAGGAGAAAATCACTTTTATAATCGGAGGCGACATCCACAAAATATTCAACCTGCTGGGCAAAGTCCTTAAAACTGGATATCTTCCGCATCTGATATTGAACGCAGCATAACCGAACTGGCTGTGAAGTTATTTTCCGTTTTGGAGCGGTTTGCTGATATTCCAGATTCACCCATTCCAGCAGCGTTGCATAACCGACCGAATCTTTGTCTTCCTTTAAATAACCTTTCAAAATCCGTTTTATGACAAAACCATTTTTTAATTGAAAGGTCAAAACGGGATCAAAAATCTTTTTTTCGGTAACCGCCTGGATATATTCGTAAATGGTATAATCTTCCTGATAACGGTGATAAAAGGGAAGTCGTCCACCCACCAGAATTCTACGCAAGTTTAACTGCTGACATAATTCTTTGCGCAAAGCGTACATCCGTCTTCCTATTTTCATGTTGCGGAATTCCGAATCCACCATCACCTCCATACCATATAGTGTATCCGCTCCCGGATCGTGATTCCGGATATACCCGTTATCGGTTACTTCCTCCCAGGTATGGTTTTCCGCATATTCATCGATATCGACGATGAGACTGCTGGAGGATGATATTAAACGCCCGTCAAAGAAAATCCCGATTTGTCCTTCGGGAAACTGTTCGAGCTGTGATTTGAATTGACCGATGGTCCAGGTTTTCATTCCGGGGAAACACCGTTCCTGAAGGTCAGTGACGTCCTCAAAATCAGACAATTGCAGTGGACGTGATGTTATACTTTTCAGATGGTCTTCGATAGCCATTTAGTTGCGATTATAAAATGAATTGATTCTTAAAAATAACGCTTTATCTATGAAGATAATATGAAAAAGTGTGTGATACGTTCCCTGAAAAATGAATGAAGAAAAGTCACTTCAGATTTTATAATCAATGAAATCTATTGCTTATCTTATACGCATTCTGAAGATACTTGGTTCGATTGGGAATCGTTATGGAAATGAAGTTAAATGGCTTTTCAAATTTAAAAAATGGTTTTTGAGCTGATGGAACTCATCTATTTTTAGAATTAACTTTGTTACGATATCAGGTTTATAATTTAAAATAAATATTTAATGACTAAGCGATACGATAAATCCGAACCGCTGTACAAAGATGCTTCAAAACGCACCGTTGCGGCCTCACGAATTCGAATGAATGAATTGGTCATGCCGAACGATACCAATCCACTCGGTAACTTAATGGGCGGACGTTTATTACAGTGGATGGACGTATGTTCCGCGATTTCGGCTCAGCGACATTGTAACCGCAATGTTGTTACGGTTTCTGTGGATAGTGTGGAAACCGTAACAACATTGCGGTTACAATGTCGCTGAGCCGAAATCGCAATGTTGTTACGGTTTCTGTGGATAGTGTGGAATTTAAAAGTGCGATTAAATTCCACACTATCCACAGAAACCGTAACAAC
>Ga0102962_1001098_pt1 | contig 11115 bp, 20 predicted proteins | sample SalPonF2_C_D2_MG_FD_84519 | JGI IMG/M metagenome (GOLD analysis project Ga0102962, IMG submission 84519) | Salt pond soil microbial communities from South San Francisco under conditions of wetland restoration - Salt Pond MetaG SF2_C_D2_MG ...
CTCGGAGGTCCAGCGCCTCGTCGCCGCACTCGGTCTCAGTAAGTCCGACCACGAGATCGCCGCCGCCATCTGCCATCGCGCGAGTGACCAGGACCTCGTCCCTAGCCGCTCATACGAGAGTATCGCAGCCGGCGCCGTCTACGCCGCGATCCGGCAGGCCGGTCACCCACAGACCCTTGCTGACCTCACTCACGTCAGTCGACTCACAGAGAAGCAGCGCCTCGCACGCGCCTACCGCTACCTCGTCCGTGAACTCGACCTTCAAATCCCACCGCCCGACCCCCACGACTACCTCCCCAAGATAGCCTCCGCCCTCAACCTCTCCCAGCAGACCCAACGCCTCGCCTACGACGTCGTCACCGCCACCGTCGACGCCGGCCTCCACTCGGGGAAAGACCCCTCTGGCATCGCCGCCGCATCCATCTACGTCGCCTGCCGTCACCCCGAGACACCAGCTGACGACGACCCTACCCAGGGCGCTCTCTCCGATGTCGCCGACGTGAGCGAAGTCACCATCCGCAATCGCTATCAGGAAATCGAATCCAACTGCCTCCCCCTCTCCACCAACTAACCCCACGTCCGAGCCGGAATCCGCCTCGAGACCACTTTGCTCCCTCGAACACCAGGTCCTGAAGGACGAAATACTATCAGCAACCACCCCGAATACGTTCCTACCACCCAAACTACCAGAAGCCACTATCAACATGAGTGACGACACACCAGAGGTTCACGACCAGATCGTTCAGGCCGGACCGATCACCAAGGCCGAACTCGCCGAGGAGCTTTCGTTCATGTCCCCCGACGAAATTTTCGTGGCCGTCGAAAAACTGGAGAACGCCAATAAAATCGAGCGCCGCAACGACTACAAGCGGTATCGGACGTCCGAAGACGTCTTCGTTGCACTCGAAGACACGCTCGGGCACGAGCTCGACCCGATCCCCGTCCCCGAATCAGAGGACTCGACCGTGAGCGCGGCCGACGTCTTCGATGACCACTCATCGCCGGAGATCCGTCTCGACAGAGACAACAACCGAATCCTCCTCGACGGCATCGCCCTCACTCTCCGAGATGAGGACGGCGTCAAACTGGCGATCGACCACGCCTCCACCGCCGACGGCTACGTCGCATTCGCAGATACGGACCAAACACTCAACTTCGAGGAGATCCCAGAGGAGAGGGACACGTAATGGCATCCGATGACGAAACCCCCAAAGAGGACGAGATCCCGGGGGACTACGACTCGGTCGTCGGAATCAAGACCCGAGCACGGAGTCTCGGGAACCCAATCATCCCGCTCTTCATCGAGCGAGCGGAAGACCGAATCATCGAGCGAGATGACGGCTACTCCATCGAATCTCCCGACGTCGACGCGAATGACGCGGAGATGCTCTTCCACTTCGGGCTCCTCACCGGCGCCGCACTCGAGCGCGAGTATCCAGCTCCCGTGTCCATAGGAGAGGCGGATGCGAGCCAGCCTGAGGTGACCGATTCGTGAGCGCATCCAAGACCGTCGCAGAGCAGGTCACGATCACTTGCACGGGTTGCGACGACTTCGAGTTCACCAAGACCTACGAAGGAGTGCCAGGAACACGGAGCGAACGCGAATTCGAGAAACTCGGTGGCTTCGAAGCGTGCCCAGTCTGCGGTGGCGAGCTCGCCTTCGATACCGAGTAGGAGGACGAGTAGATGAGCATAATCGAATCCCCGCTAACAGGGACAGAATCGTTGCGGATCGAACTCTTAGCTGACGAAAGCACCAAACCGAACCCGTACGAGCATGAGTACGCCTTCGCCGTCTTGTGGGAGACTCACGAGACACTCTGCACGCTCATCGCCGGCGACCCACAGGAGAACCAGTGATGCCCGAAATTCAGCATTGTAAGTGCGGTAACGACACCTACCTCATCAAGAGAGAGATCGGGGAAGACACGAAAGTCTGGGCAGAATGCACCGTATGCGGTCGCCCAACAGGCTCGCTCGGTGACGGCCTAGAGAAACAGCGAGAGTGGGACAATGAGTAGCGAAGACTATCAGAAGGCACGAGAGGACCCACGGTCCCTCACTCTGGTCGAAGCCTTAGAGGTCGAGGGAGCCATCGAAGCGGAGTTCGAGACCTGCCCAGAATGTGGGACCCCGTTCGAAGAGGTCGCCTTGACGCAAGGCGGCGAAGCGACCTTCGTCCACGAAAACGACGGCATGTTCTTCGACGGATGTGGAGTAGACGTGTCCGACGTTCTCCCCGAAGAATCTGAGACCAACGCGAACGCCACCCAGGAGGACCAGTAGATGGTTGACGCTGAACACGACAGCACTGTTCCCCACAAGGGGAAGCATCCCATCTCCTGTACGGACTGCGGGGAGCCAGTCCGACTCGTCGGCCTCCACATGCGCTCCATGACCGACGGCGTGATCGTCGCGTGCCGCTGCACGAGCCTCGACGCCATCCCCTACGAACTCGGCGAAGCAGAACTCCCTGAACCCTGGGAGATCGACCACGAGACGGAGGTACTACGGCCTTGAGTCCCTCCCTCGGAACTGATACCTGTCCCGCTTGTGGCTGCCACGTCTACCGTGGCTCCTACAACGGCACACCCGTTTACAAATGCGCCAATCCCATCTCGTCGTGTCCACTGAACGCACAGTGGCACGAAGAACACGGTGACGAGGAGTATCGAACCCCACTCGGCCGAACGAAGGCGCAGGTCCGGCGGGTCAACGCGGAATTTTCTGGCCGCGAAATCATTCCCGATACCCCCCCTACTCAGGGAGGTCAGTAATGCCGTCGACTGAAACCGAAAAATGGCGGTGTGGAGACTGCGGACACACTGAGAGCGCACCGATAGACGAGTACGCTGGAGACGAAGAAATACGGACGTTCGGGAGGAGGCATCGAGAGACCACGAGGACGATTCTCGTGTGCCCATCATGCGGCTCGAACGACTGGCATCCAGATAGCGTCGCGACCTCCCTCCTTGGCCGCGACGTGCCGATAAAGACGGAAGAGAGTGAATCATGACACCATCGAGAAGCACAGAACGAACACTCGAAGCCATCCGGTGCCTCCTCCTCGGACACAACTGGGTCGGCCACACGGCCTACAAACTCGAAACCGACACCGGGAGAGCGATGTACGGAGACCTCTGTCAAACATGTGGCCGCTTCCAACCCCGAACAGACGGCAAAGAACGCTTCGACAACCCACTCCCAACCAGCTTCGCCGAGGCAGTAGAGGCCAACCCCCGTAGTTTCGGAACCACAGAGAACACCCACCAGGCTAACGCAGAACCGGGAGACAACGAGTAAATGGAATCCATTGATCGACTCGACGACCTTACCGTAGGCGACCAGATCCGTATCTCCGAACGCGCCACCCCGATGGAAGTAACCGGAATCCGTGATGACACCCACATCCTCACCGTCCTCGCCAACAACCAGCACGGCCGCTATCGACTCCGCCAGCATCGAAACGCGACCATCTCAGCCCGCGGTCCGAACAGCCAACTCATCGACGGCGACGTCGAAGTGACCCGATTATGACGTCCGACCATGAGCTCCGAATCCGGCGCGTCGAGTGTGGAATCTGCGAGAAGGCCTTCCGCGACGGAACCATCGTCAAAATCGCACAGCAGGTCGCCCGCCACTGGAACGACGAACACGGCGACGAACTCCAATCCGGCATGACGCCTTTCAAAACCGAGGAGTACGGCGGCCACCACCTCCACGGGGACGAGTATGCCGTCCGCCGGAAGGATCTCTACATCACCGCCTACGACGTCCTCGAACAATCGGGCGCGACCTGCGGCCCGTTCGCGTACGAGTACGTCAAGGAACCCGAAGCCGTCCCTCATTGCGAGGACTGTTGGCGATCAATCGACGCCGTCGACGACTACAACACACTCGACGATGACGGCTGGCGAACCACCTACCGCTGCGCGCGGTGTCAGCGAAAACGTGACATAGACCGCCGTGCAAACGAAAACCAGCACCTCACCCAGTGGTCAACATGACTCCCGAACCCTCCCCCCCTACGCCCACCGCAGGTGACTCGTAATGTCGAACCCATCCGCCTCGAAGATTTCACGACGCGGACTCCTCGCAGCCAGTGGTGGGACACTCGCAACTCTCGCCGGGTGTGCGGGACTCGGCTCCTCCTCGAATTCTGCCTCTCCGACAACGAGTGACCCCTCGTCCACCCTCCCAGCTTCGACCATCCCCCTCCCCGCCACTCCCTCGAAGCATGAGTACGCCACGATGGGCCACGATTCCGCGCCAGTCTCCGTTACGTACCTCGGCAACTGGAAGTGCCCCTACTGCGACCAATTCGAGGAACAAGGCTACTGGCCGACGCTCATCTCCAAGTACGTCAAGGCCGGAAAGATCCAACTCACCTATCGCGCACTCGCCTACGGCCCGAACGGCAAGAAGCCCTTCCTCGGTCCCGACGCCGTCCGAGCTGCTCGTGCCGGCCTCGACATCTGGCACACCTCCCCCCAGAAGTACTGGCTCTATCACGCCTACCTCTTCGCCAACCAGCCATCAGAGAAGAAACGATGGGCCACTACCAGCCACCTCCTCAACGACGCGACACAGATCGGGCTCTCCAAACAGACTCGTACGCACCTCAAATCCGTCCTCAAGGGATCGACATACGAGAAAGCCCTCCAGCAGACCGTCCACTACACCGACCAGCTCAAGATCAAGGGGACCCCCACGCTCGTCATCAACAACTCGACGACCGTCAACCCGCTCAACACGGGGAAGCTCAAGTCCGCTCTCTCCTCCGCGCTCTCTAAGAAGTAACCCCTCCCCCGTCGCCCCGACCATTTCCCCCACCTGAGCCACCGCGCCCGACTCCGTGACGCCCACTCCGCATACCACTGGACGCTCTAGGACGAGACTCCCCGCTGGTTTGTTCCGCGCGAGTTGACGCAGACGCACAGACAGCACGAGCGCGCCTCGCCACACTACGAGGAACTATCCTGCGAACCTACCAACTCCAATTCCCCTTCGACCATGCACTCCCCGAGTCCCCCGACACCTGGCCTTGAGACGACGACCTATCCGAACGATCGTCGCGACCACGACCAGTGGTTGACCTGGAAGCTCACCGACGACGACCGGAAGGTCCCGCGAGCGCCCTATGCGTACCCCGAGTGGCCCGAGCGGTACGTCAACGCTCAGAATCCCGCCGTCTGGACAGACTTCGAGACCGCCAGGGAATGGATCGAGAAGCTCTACAGTGGGTTCGCGCTCGCCTACGTGATCCGTGACCGCGACGAGTACCCTGACGAGGACCTCGTCGTCATCGACTACGACGATGCCCGCGACCCCCGCTCGGGCGCAATCCACCCGCTCGTCCACGAGCATTTGCAGACCGCGGGCTCGTACGGCGACGTTTCTCCGTCCGGGACGGGCGTCCACATCCTCTGCCGTGGCCGCCTCCCCGATGACGTCACGACCGTCGCCGACGACCTCCCCTACCACGACGCGTTCCCCGAGGCGTCGATCGAGGTCTACGACTCCGCGCGCTTCGTCGCAATGTCCGGTCGGCACCTCGTCGGGACACCTACCGAGACGCAGACCGCGCAGGCGTTCATCGACGACCTCGTAGAGACGTTCACCACGCCGCAGTCGCGTGCAGCGCCGTCGCCGGAGGTGCCGCCACCTCTTCCCGAGCGAGCGCAAGCGGCGTCCACGACCGACATCGAGGACGTCTACCGCGCCATAGAGACGACGCGGCCATCCGAAATCCGCCTCGACTCCCCCGTCACGGAGACGCGGAGCGACGGGACGAAGTCGCGCGACCCGTGCTGGACCAGCTCGGACTCGGGGACACGCCTCGCGGAGATGGACGACGGCTGGATCTACCGGGACGGCCTCGTCGTGCTCGACGCTCTCCAGGTCGTCGCCCTCGAGGAAGGCATCGTCACGACCGCTGGTGACTATCCCTCCGGTCGCGACTTCTGGCGGGCCGTCGACGAACTCCGTATTCGCGGGGCCAGCATCCCCGAGTACGAACCCGGGCCCGAAGGCGACACACCCACCGCACGCCGCAGCTCCCAGAATAGCACTTCATCACTCCAAGTCACCGCTTCAGGGTCCCCGCAGTCACTCCGGCAGACACTCACGCAGCAGACTCTCGAACGGAATCGACTCCGCGATGAAGCCAAATCCCTCACAACGACTCTCGCCGGACTCCTCAGTAACCGTTAGCGAACCTCGATCTCGTAGAAGTCCTCCTCAGTCTCAGGCTTCCCTGTCTCATCATCCTCAGGCATCACGACCTTCGCCGTCACCGTGAGCACCCGATTATTGAAGACGACCGACTCCACTTCGGTGATCCGGCAGTCGGCTTCCTCCGTGTAATCCGACGGATGGAAGCACCCCTCGATCATGCTCGGCTCATCGTAGATGACGACGTGCGCTCCACTCGCCCGAACCGTGAGGTCGTCCACCTCAGTCCCCTCGGTGGTTTCCACGGTCACGGTGAACTCTCGGGAATCCTCCTCAAGGGCCGTTGCTGTCGTATAGGGCAGTTCCGTACCTGTCGACGATTGCTCGCTCGCCATAGCAATTCAACTTGAAGCCAGTCCTCGCTTAAAAATGCTCGCGTTACCTCGCTGCTGCCTCGTCCGTCCGTCCCGTCCGGCCCGCCCCCGTCCATCCGACTCCCACTCCGGTCACGTAACCCGGTAGTCTTTGAACCGGGAGTCCGAAGCCTCCTCGTATGGAGTCAGGATTCCGCCCACTTCTACGACGATCCGTCACCCTCCTAGTGATACCACTCCTCCTCGCCTCACCCCTAATCGGAGGTGGCCTCGCACAGCCCACCCCTCTCTCGCCCGCTCAGAGTGTTCATCCGACGTCGACGCCGGCCCGCCCTCGAGCAACGGCGCGTGGGTACTCGTATCCCACTCACCTTGTACCGAACTCCTCGAAGCCCGTGAATAGCACCCTCGGCTATTTCGACGGCGAGTGGTACAACAGTACCATCCACATCACGCCCGGGAAACCCTTGAACGCGACCGAACGCCACGCCTTCGTCGCTCGTACCATGGCACGCGACGAACTCATCCTCCACCGTAACTACAAGCGCTACGTTCCGGTCAAGTTCCTCTCCCGGCAGTCATACAAACAGGAACGTGGGCTCAACAACTCGAACTCGTCAACGACATCTGGGAAGAGGACTGCGAACGCCACGCGGGCCACGAATTCGACGTACTCGCAGTGGAATAACGTCATCTGGCGGGCGACCTTCATCGTCGGCGAACGGCAGAACGTCCAAGCCGTCATGAACCGCTTCTACGGCGGTCACGTCGGCGGCTACTACGCGCCACACTCGAACAACGTAACCTTGGTCTCCCCGAACGGGACAGTCGCCGGTCTCTCTCCATCGACACTCGCGCACGAACTCACGCACGCGATGCAGGACCAGTACTACAACATCAGCCAGGAGAAGTACCAGGGCCGGACGCAAGACTCACAGCTTGCCGCCGAAGGCCTCCTCGAGGGACAGGCGAACTACGTCAAGGCCGTCTACCATCACGAATGCCAGTCCGGCCAGTGGTCGTGTATCAGCCAGCAGGCCAGCTCGACGAGTTCCCAGTCCTCCGCGTCATCGTCTGCCTCGGGCAGCAATCAGGGGAGTCAGCAGAGCGCGAGTCACCCCCACCAGACGAACTACGGCGTCGAATGGGTCCTCTACTTCCCGTACGCGATGGGACCACACTACATCAGTACGCTCGTCAACCAGCGCGGCTGGCAGGCCGTCTACCACCGCTTCCAGAATCCGCCGAAGACGTCCGCGACCATCATCGCCGGCCGTCCCGTCCCTCCCGCCACGATCAACGTCTCCCTCCCCACTGGGAGTCACTGGCAGCGCTACCAGGGTGTCGGCGTCAACGGCACTGACCGACCAGGAGAGGCAACCATCTACTCGATGCTCTGGTGGCAGACCTACCACCATCACGCCCGCCTCATCCCACCGCAGAACATCATCAACAAGAACGGCGGGCCCTTCGACCACTACGACTACTTGAGTCCGCCATCCGCGGGATGGACGGGTGGAAAGATAGTGCCCTTCCACAGCCAAGCCAACGCGTCCCGGCGAGGATTCGTCTGGGCTACCACCTGGCGGACCCACACGAATGCAACCCAGTTCCGGACGGCATACAAGCTCATCCTGAAAGCCCACAACGCCACAAAGACTGGCCCCTCGACGTGGACGGTCCCTGCCTCCGACGCCTACGCCGGCACCTACCGGCTTACCACGAACGGAACAACGGACACGATCGTCAGCGCTCCCTCACCGCAGGCTCTCACTGAACTCTCCCCGTCGGTCACCGTCCACGCCGCCCAGACTCCAACGAATACCACAACGTCAACGGCCACCTCGCACACAGCGACCTCCACGACGACGGCCACCCATACGAACTCCTCGTCACCAACGACGTCGTCGAGTTCGCCCGGCTTCGGGATCGCCGTCGCCCTCGCGGCTTTCACGCTGGTCGCTGGCCTCATTGCACTCTCACGGCGCTCGTAACCCACTTCGGCGCTCGCTTTCGACGGACCCTCGAAAACAGACCAGATGTCGACCGCCGCTTCCGATCATACTCTGGCGACCTACTGGCGAACCGCGTTCGAATCCCGCTAGTCACCCCTTGTGGAAGCCGTACGCAAACCCGCCAGTGAATCCGACACCGATACCGGTTGCGGCCAGTCCGGTCGCCAGTAGTGATGGTGCCTGCGTGGCCGAGTGCTCGATCCCTGTCATCATCGAGGACAGCTGCGACCAGTGAACGGAGATCACACCCTGATTTGCGAGATACCCGAGCAGGCCGAGTTCGATGCCAACGAGCACCGCGACGACCTTCACGAGTTTCTTCGTCGCCCACCCCATCAGTCCCCCAACGGCAGCGGCACCGCCAACGTTCGTCCCGAGTTGCGCAATACCTGGACCCAATAGCGTTCCTACTCCAGCCGTCATCGTCCTCGACTCTACGGACGGCCATGGTATCTGTTTTCTCCCTCGCTCCATCACGCCTTCCCGGCCTTGACTACAGGGGCCGCAACCAGCCGACCAGTTTCTCCCCGGCCACCCTCGGTGATCCGCGAGACGATTCATCATGACCGACACGACACCACGCACGTTCACCGTACTCACCGAGCACCCGCTCCCGTTCGACGAGGACGACGTCGCGGCGTTCGCCGAGGACCACCCCCAACTGGACTCGGACATCCACGTCGACACACTCCACGAGGACTACATCACAGTCCTCGCGAAGACCTTCGAGTGGCGCGTCTTCACCATCGACCTCTACGGCTTCGGTGGCCGCGTGTTCTTTTGGAACGGCAGCCTCGGCGAAGGTCTCGCTGTCGAAACCTCCGAGTGGAGTGATGGAAACCTCGCCGAAGCCTTCACCCTCTACCGGCAGGCGGTCGGCGAGAACGTCGGTCGAGACGACCTCCCCGTGACGCCTGACGACGACGCCGAGTGTCCCTTCTGCGGAGGCGAACTCTCATCCTCGACTATGCCTTCCGGTTCGACCGACCAACGCTGTACGTCCTGTGGTGAACACCGGAGCGTCGGCTGACACCACCCATACCATCATGCTGGTTTCTCCGGTCCCGGCGACACGGAGACCAGTTAAAGATGACTGAGCCAGCAGACGCCACAACGTACCAGCGCGAACTCAACCAGTGTCCTGACTGCGGGGAGGCTCTCGAGTACATCGACGGGATGGAAAACCACGGCGGGGGTCTCGCAACTGCCTTCGTCGAGTGCCCCAGCGAGAACTGTGACTTCCGCGCTCGCGAAGACTGGGTCATCGACCGCACCGTCCGCCTCGACGAGACGGCCACGGCCGAGTCAGGTGAGGGGACTCCCGCATGAGTGAGAACACCCCCCGCCACGACCGGACGGTCACCGTCGACGTCCAGTTCACTCTCGGTGTGACCGAGCGCGCCGACGCTCCCGAGGCGCCTACCGACGACGACTACGAAGCCTGGCTCGCCAGCAAGCTCGCGGACCTCCAGCACAACCGAGGGCCCGTCGAGCACCCGGCCATCGACAGGATCGAAATCGAGGAGATCGCACCCGGTCCCACGATCCGGCATACGCCCGGAGCCCAGTACTAACGACACCCCCCGAACTACGAGACCAATGACGAACGAGACATCCGACACCGAGACCGCAGACGCATCACTCGCCGGCGACGCGACCGTCGCCTTCGAGTCGGACACCGAGCAGGCGTTCCGCCAGCTCGTCCAGGAGACCATCGACCAGTCCGAGTTCATCGAGACTGAATGGGTCGGCGACCACCTCGTCCTCCACGAAGCCTGACCCACGGAAGCCACCATCACCATGAAGACACCCGGAGACACCGGCCACAGAGGCATCGCCATCGACCATCTCGACACAGACCTCACTATCGACTACGCCGAAGCCTTCGAGACGGCCGTTGAACTCGGCGCAGACCCCGCCACCTACGACCCCGATAGCGAGAGCATCGAGATAGACGCCGATTTCGTCATCAACGCGCTGGACCTCCGCGAGCACAACATCTTCCTCTGGGAAGGCCGCGGCCGCTTCGAGGTCCTCTCCTCGAATCAGTACTCGCCCGGCCTCACGCTCATCAACCCCGACGCCTCCCACAGCGAAGCGACGAATCGTGCCGCCTTCGAGTTCAACGAGTGCTACTCCTACGGACGGCTCTGGCGTGACTGGCTCCGTGGGCTCGTCATCCCGCTCGACCGGCAGACCACCTACGTCAGGCGCGATACGGGCGACGAGGTCATCGTCAAGGACGACTACCAGCACCGACTTGAGCCGACAGTCGGGGACATTGCCTACATAGGAAATCAGCGTGGGCTCGTCAGTGAGATACGCACCGATAGAGGGGACGACCGTGTCGTCCTCGAAGCTGAAGTCGACCTCCACGATGAACCGCTCGCAGCGGACGACTGGGTGGTCTCGGTCGCGGACCTCACCCGTCTCGAACGCCCGGTCTGACCACCTCCTCATCCCGGAGTCGAGTAGTCCACACCGCCACGTGGATTACTCAACGCCGCCCCGGGGACTTATCACCACGGACGGCGAAAAACTGTCCGAGAGAC
>Ga0102962_1001100_pt1 | contig 11095 bp, 9 predicted proteins | sample SalPonF2_C_D2_MG_FD_84519 | JGI IMG/M metagenome (GOLD analysis project Ga0102962, IMG submission 84519) | Salt pond soil microbial communities from South San Francisco under conditions of wetland restoration - Salt Pond MetaG SF2_C_D2_MG ...
AAGGTCGAAACCATCCGCTTCAACGACAAGACCGGGGTCAACGACGGCAACCTCTGTATTCGCGGTCGGTTCGGCTACTCCTACGTCAACAGTGAGGAGCGGCTGAAAAAGCCCCTGATGCGAAAAGACGGCCAACTGGTTGAAGTCGAATGGCCGGAGGCGCTCGAGGCTGTTGCCGCGGGACTCTCCAAAGCCCAAGGCGAGCAGGGCGTGGGCATCCTGAGCGGTGCGCGTCTGACCAACGAGGAATTTTTCCTCCTCAAAAAGCTGGCCGCCACTCTCGGTACCGAAAACCTCGATCATTCCGGCGGGGAGTGCTATCGGGGGGTCACCGAAGGGCTCAGGGAAACCCTCGGTGTCACGGCGTCGACCGGGACCTTCCCTCAGGTGGAGGAGTGCGACGTCATCCTCTCCATCCGCTCCGACTTTTACGAAACGCACCCGGTTTTCGGCATGGTGGTCAACCAGGCCGTCAAGCGGCACGATGCCCAGTTACTTGTTCTCTCGGATAAAAAGGGGAAATTCACCAAGCTGCCCCATGCGAAAACACTCCTCACCCGGCCGGGGCTCGAAGTCAACGTGCTCAACGCCATGGCGAAGGTGCTGATCGACGAGGAGCTGGCCGTTACCGAAGGGGTAGCGGGACTCGAGGCCTTCAAAAAGGCTCTGGCGGATTCCACGCCGGAGAAGGTGGAGGCCGAGACCGGTGTCGCCGCCGAGACCATCCGTCAGGCCGCCCGTCAGCTGGCCAAGGCCAAAAAAAGCGCCATTCTTCTGGCCTACGGCCTTCCCTTTACCGCCAACAGCAAAGAGCTTGGCACCGCCGCCGCCAACCTCGCCATTCTGACCGGCAACGCCGGCCGGGAAGGAAGCGGTCTGTACCTTTGCGGGGAAAAGGCCAACAGCCAGGGCGCGATCGACCTCGGCCTTCTGCCGGCAGCGGGGGCCCTCGGCGCCCAGGGGATGCTGGAAGCGGCTGGTACCGGGAACCTCTCCGCCCTTTACGTGGTGGGTGAAGACCCTGTCTCCTCCTATCCCGATCGCGACAAGGTTGTCAAGGCGTTGGAAAAAGCCGCCTTCGTGGTCGTTCAGGACCTGTTCCTCTCGCCGACCGCCCTGCAGGCCGACGTGGTGCTGCCCGCCGCTTCTTTCGCCGAAAAAGATGGTACCTTCACCAACGCCGAGCGGCGCATTCAGCGGGTCCGCCCCGGTGTTTCCAGCCCCGGAGAGGCCAAAACCGACCTGGCCATTTTCGAACAGCTGGCCACAAAGCTTGGGGCGGCGGTCGCGTATACCGGTCCGGCGGCGGTGTTCTCCGAAATCGGCAACCAGGTTTCGGCTTATGGCGGTATCGATTTCAACACCATCGGACCGCGGGGGATCGTCTGGGGAGGCGGGACCCTTGCCCCGGCGACCAAGGCCGTGGTTCCCGTAGCTAATGCCAAGGGGATGAAAGGGGCCTATCTCCTCATCTCCGGCAGCGCCCTCTATCACAGCGGCACCGTTTCGACCCGGGCCAAAGGGCCTCTGGCGGTGGTTCCCGAACCCTACCTCGAACTCGGCCGTGAAGATGCGGCCGCCCTGAAGGTCTCTTCGGGCGAGATGGTGACAGTGAAGTCCGGCGGGGTTGAACTGCGGCTGAAGGCCAAAGTTGAGGACCGTCTGCCGCGGGGCGTCGTTTTTGCTCCTTACCATTTTGGCGCGGCCGGCCTGAATCGCCTTTATAAAGGCGCGGCGGCAGTTTCGGTCGAGTTGGCGAAGTAATTTTTCTTCCCAGGAGAGACTATGAATTGCCCTCACTGTAAATCTCCGGTTTCAGCTCGGGCCAAATTCTGTGATCAGTGTGGTTCTAATCTGGCCAAGGATGCTGAATTCCTGCACCAGAAGGCCCTCGATCACTATCACCGGGGCTTGATCGATCAGGCGGTCCAACTCTGGGTTGAGGCGGTGGCCCAGAGCCCCGACTTCTCAAAGGGATATTACTACAAAGGCCTTGCTCTCTATGATCGAGGCGATCTTCAGGAGGCGATCGACGCCTTCGAACGGGCGTTGGAAGGGGAGAAGGAACCCTTTCGGGTTTACTTCAAGTTGGGCATGGCCCAATACGGTCTCGGTGATTTGAAGGGAAGCGAGGAAAGCTTTCGTAGGGCCTTGCAGATCAATCCCGGCAGCGCCGAAACCCACTATCGGCTGGGTCTCTCCTGTCTGCGCAACAATGACCTCGAATCGGCCCGTCAGGCGCTGGAGGAGGCCATTCTAATCAATCCCCATTACACCCGCGCCCTTTACATTCTGGGGATGGTGTTTGCTCAGAAAGGGGAGATCGACCAGGCCATCGAGCGCTTTCAGAAGGTGGTGCAGATCAGCCCCTCCTACACCTCGGCCCGGTTCGAATTGGGAATGGCCCTGTTCAAGCGGGGAAATCTGCAGGAGGCCGCGGAAGAGTTTCGCCGAACGGTGGAGATCTCCGATCGCTTCGTCCCCGCGCACTTCATGCTCGGGGAAGCCTATCGCAAACTGGGAGAATTCGGCGACGCCACCACGGCTTACAACCAGGTTCTTAAGCTCAATCCCAAGGATGTCGACACTTATATCCATCTGGCCGAGTGCTATATGCAACTCGATTTTATGGATGCAGCCAGTGAGGCTGTGGACAAGGCACTGGCCATCAATCCGAACCACCGGGATGCCCGCTATCTGAAGAAGCATCTTGGGGAGATGATGACGCCGCATAAACCTGGTTTCTAAAGATTTTCTTTTAAAGGTCACGTTTCTAATCGATCAAGGAAGAGGATTGTCATGACGCATGAAGTATTGAGCCTCTCAAACAATGCGCCCCTGTTTTTGGGCGTGATGGTGGTGAAAATTCTGGTCGTTTTCGCCGTCGTGATGCTGATGGTCGCCTACGCCACCTGGCTCGAGCGCAAGATCATCGGCCACATGCAGACCCGCATCGGCCCCATGCTCACCGGCTGGCACGGACTGCTGCAGCCGATCGCCGACGGCCTCAAGCTTTTTTTCAAAGAGGACATCATCCCGACCAAGGCCAGCAAGGTGGCGTTCATTCTCGCGCCTATGATGATCGTCGTTCCTGCCTTTATCACCATTGCGGTCATTCCCTTCGGTCCGGACATCCTCATCGGCGGCTATCGGGTGCCCATGCAGATCACCGACCTCAATGTCGGGGTGCTGTACATCCTGGCCTTTGCCGGCCTCGGGGTCTACGGCATCGTGCTCGCCGGCTGGAGCTCCAACAGCAAATACTCGCTGATGGGCGGGATCCGCTCCTCGGCCCAGATGATCTCCTACGAACTGTCCGCCGGCCTGGCCATTGTCGCCGTTTTCATGCTCTCAAGCACCCTGAGCCTGAAAGGAATCGTGGCACAGCAGCAGTTGCCGCTCTACGGCGTCTTCCACTTTCTGCCGAACTGGTACATTTTCACTCAGCCCCTCGCCTTCTGCCTGTTCGTGGTTTGCGGCCTTGCGGAAGTCAACCGAACCCCTTTCGACCTTCCCGAGGCCGAGAGCGAGCTGGTTTCCGGTTTCGGGACCGAGTACTCCTCCATGAAATACGCTCTCTTTTTCATGGCCGAATACGCCAATATGATCGTGATCGCCGCCATTGCCTCGACCCTTTTCCTTGGCGGATGGTCCGGGCCTTTCCCCGGCTTCATCAACATCCTCATTAAGGTGATCGCCTTCATGATCTTTTTCATCTGGCTGCGGGCGACCTTCCCCCGGGTGCGCTATGACCAGCTGATGTTCCTGGGATGGAAGGTGTTTCTGCCCCTGGCCTTGGCCAACATCGTGGTCACCGGCGCCGTGATCGTCGCCCTGCAGTAATCAATTTTTGAGAAGAGGAAAGGCCATGTTCAAAGAGCTGATCAAAGGATTGAGCATCACCTTCAAGCACATACTGCCCGGCCATTCGACCACGGTGCAATACCCGGCCGTGAAGCTGAAACCGAGCGAGCGGTTCCGCGGCCTGCACCGGCTGGTTCCAGCCCATGACCGGGAAAAGTGTGTGGCCTGTTACCTGTGTCCCACGGTCTGCCCGGCCAAGTGCATTACCGTCGAGTCGGCCGAAAATGACAAGGGGGAGAAATATCCCCGGATTTACCAGATCGATCTGTTGCGCTGTATTTTCTGCGGTTACTGCGTCGAGGCGTGTCCCGTCGAGGCCCTGGAAATGACCGGTGAATACGAGCTGGCCAACTACAAGCGCGAAGATTTCACCTTCACCAAAGAGCGACTTCTCAAGTAATCGGTATAGGAGCGTCGAACCCATGGAAACATTCTTTTTCTATCTGGTCGCCCTAGTCGCCGTTGTTTCCGGATTTCTGGTCGTCAAATGCAAAAATCCCGTGAACAGCGCCCTGGCTTTGGTGAACACCTTCTTCTGTCTGGCCATTTTTTACGTCATGCTCGATGCGCCGTTCATGGCCGCTATTCAGGTGATGGTCTACGCCGGAGCGATCATGGTGCTGATTATTTTCGTCATCATGCTGTTGAATCTGGGGACGGAGACCGTCAAGCGATACGTGCACAGCCTGGCCGGGGCGGGGGGACTGTCGGTTCTGCTCATGGTGTTGGCGATAGTCTTCGTCGACCATGGTGCCCCGACGGGATTAAAAGGAAATATCACCGCACAGACGGTGGCGCAGGTCGGTCACACCGAACTCATCGGGAAGGCATTGTTCACCCAATATCTTCTCCCCTTTGAAATTACATCCATCCTGCTCCTGGTGGCCATTATCGGCGCTGTGGTGCTGGCCAAAAAAGACGTTTAACTGCCGAGGAGGACAGGAGGTCGATCATGGTTTCGGTTCAACATTACCTGGTGCTCAGTGCGATTCTCTTTTCGATGGGAACCTTCGGGGTTCTCATACGGAAAAACATCATTGTCATTTTCATGTGCATCGAGCTGATGCTCAATGCCGTCAATCTCACTTTTATTGCCCTTTCCCAGTACCTGGGGAATCTGAACGGCCAGATTTTCGTTTTCTTCGTCATGACCGTCGCCGCTGCCGAGGCGGCCGTTGGGTTGGCGTTGATGATCACGCTGTATCGGAATCGCGAATCCATCGAGGTTGACGAGATCAGCCTGTTGAAATGGTAAGTGTTTTCAGGTTGGCATAGAGGTCCAATCCGTTTAGAGGAGATATAGATGTACGACAAACTGTGGCTCATCCCATTCTTCCCCCTGCTGGGGTCCATTATCAACGGACTTCTCGGCAAGAAGATCAAGAATGAGAAGGTGGTCGGGACCATCGGTACCCTGGCGATCGCCTCTTCCTTCGTGGTCGCCTGCAGCTACTTCTTTCAGCTGCTCGGCGAGCCGGTCACCAATAAAGTTCACGAGCAAATTCTCGGTTCGTGGATTTCCGTCGGCCAGCTGCATGTCAGTTGGGGGTTCCTCCTCGACCCCCTGTCGGCACTGATGATCATGGTTGTGACCGGGGTCGGTTCCCTCATTCACCTCTATTCCATCGGCTACATGCATGGAGAGGAAGGATTCTACCGGTACTTCTCCTACCTCAACCTGTTCTGCTTCTCCATGCTGATGCTGGTTCTGGGCAACAACGCTCTGGTCATGTTCATCGGTTGGGAAGGGGTGGGCCTCTGTTCGTATCTCCTTATCGGGTATTACTTTCATAAGAAATCGGCCGGAGATGCCGCCAAGAAGGCCTTTGTCGTCAACCGCATCGGCGACTTCGGCTTTCTGCTCGGACTGTTCACCCTCTTCTGGACGATGGGCAAAGAGCACGGCGTCTGGACGTTGAATTTCGTCAAGATCGCCCAACAGGGGCACCTGCTCGGTAACGGCAGCCTGATCGTGACGGTCGTCACCCTGCTCTTCTTCCTTGGTGCTACCGGCAAGTCCGCCCAGATTCCCCTTTACACCTGGTTGCCCGATGCGATGGAAGGTCCGACTCCGGTCTCCGCCCTGATCCATGCAGCCACCATGGTCACTGCAGGCGTTTACATGATCGGTCGGATGAACGGTCTGTTCGCCATGGCTCCGGACACGATGATGGTGATCGCCATTATCGGTGCGGCGACGGCCATCTTCGCCGCCAGCATCGGCATGGCGCAAAACGATATCAAACGGGTTCTGGCGTACTCTACCGTCTCCCAGCTCGGCTACATGTTCCTGGCCATGGGCGTGGGGGCCTTCGGTGCGGGCATTTTCCACCTGATGACCCACGCCTTCTTCAAAGCCTGTCTGTTCCTCGGTTCCGGTTCGGTCATCCACGCCCTCTCCGGCGAGCAGGACATGCGCTACATGGGCGGGTTGCGCAAGCATATGCCGATCACTTTCTGGACGTTCATGTTCGCCACCATCGCCATCTCCGGTCTGCCTTTCTTCTCGGCCTTCTTCTCGAAGGACGAGATTCTCTGGTGGTCCTTCGCCTCCAATCGCGGCAGTGTCTGGCTGTGGGTGGTCGGCGCGATCGCCGCGGGCATGACCGCCTTCTACATGTTCCGCCTGGTCTTCATGACCTTTTACGGTGAAGAACGGCTCACGGAGCACGCCAAACATCACCTGCATGAATCCCCGTGGGTTATTACCGTGCCGCTGATCGTGCTGGGTCTGCTCTCCTTCGTTGGCGGGTATGTCGGCGTTCCGGAAATCCTCGGCGGTACCAACCGGATCGAGAATTACTTCGAACCGGTCTTCGGACATACCCAAGAGGTTTACGGCATTCACCTCAAGGCGGGCATGGCCCATGCGGTTGGCCTGCAGTACGGGCTGATGACCATCTCCGTCGCCCTCGCCATCTTCGGCCTCTTCGTGGCCTGGGTCATGTACGTGCGCAGTCCCGAGCTGCCCGGCAAGTTCGTTGCCGCATTCCAGGGCCTGGCCCGCACGGTCTATAACAAATGGTATGTGGACGAAATCTATGACGCTCTTTTCGTCAATCCCACCAAACGCCTCGGCACCTTCCTCTGGAGGGGATTCGACGTGGTTGTGGTCGACGGGATCGTCAATGGGGTCGGCAAATTCGTCAACGCCTGTTCCAAGGGGCTGCGGATCACCCAAAGCGGCCTGGTGCAGAATTACGCCATGACCATGGTGCTCGGCGTGGTCGTGATCGTTGCCTTCTACGTCGTCAGGTAAGAGTGCTGTCCGATTAGTGATAGAGATATAAGGAGCGAATTCCCATGACCCATCATCTTCTCAGCCTGATGACCTTTCTCCCGATTCTGGGGCTGGTGGCTGTATTGTTCATCCCCCGGGAGAATGAAGGCCTTCTCAAAAGTTTTACCCTGGTGGTCACCCTGTTGACCTTCGTCCTGAGCCTGCCGCTGGCCTTCGACAAGGTTTTTAAGACCTCCGGGGCGATGCAATATACCGAGTTCGTTCACTGGATCAGTATCGGGCATTATTTCCAGATGAACTACAATGTCGGGGTGGACGGCATCAGCCTCTGGCTGGTATTGCTGACGACCTTCATCATGCCGATCGCCGTGCTTTCCACGTGGCACGCCGTCGAAAAGAACGTCAAGGGCTTCATGGCGCTGATGCTGCTGCTCGAAACCGCCATGCTGGGTGCGTTTATCTCTCTCGACCTCTTTCTGTTTTACGTTTTCTGGGAAATGATGCTGATCCCCATGTATTTCATGATCGGCATCTGGGGCGGCGGTCGCCGGATTTACGCTGCAGTGAAGTTCTTCATCTACACCGCGGTCGGCTCGCTGCTGATGCTGGTGGCGATCATCTACGTCTACTACCTGGCGGTCAATGCCGGGCTGGCCACCCACGGCTTCTCGGTGGCCGATTTTTACAAGCTCTCCATCGCCCCGGCGACGCAGACCTGGCTTTTCCTCGCCTTTGCCCTCAGCTTCGCCATCAAGGTGCCGATGTTTCCGCTGCACACGTGGTTGCCTGATGCGCATACCGAAGCCCCGACGGCCGGCTCCGTTATTCTGGCGGCTATCATGTTGAAAATGGGTACTTACGGATACGTGCGCTTCGCCATCCCGATGTTCCCTGCCGCCACTCAGCAGTTCCTGCCGTATCTGGCGCTGCTCTCCGTCATCGGCATCATTTACGGCGCTCTGGTGGCGATGATGCAGCAGGACGTGAAGAAACTGGTCGCCTACTCGTCGGTTTCCCACCTCGGGTTCGTCATGCTCGGCATTCTTGCCCTTAATATGGAAGGGCTCGAAGGCGGGATGATTCAGATGGTTAATCATGGGATTTCCACCGGTGCCCTCTTCCTTATCGTCGGCTTCATCTACGAGCGGCGGCACACCCGTGAAATTTCCGAGTTCGGCGGGCTGGCGAAACAGATGCCGGTATTCGCCACCATCTTCATGATCATCACCTTCTCTTCTATCGGCCTGCCCGGAACCAACGGCTTTGTCGGCGAATTCCTGGCACTGTTGGGGGCCTTCGAAAGTCAGCTGCGGTGGTTCGCCGTCGTTGCCACCAGCGGGGTCATTTTCGCTGCCGTCTACATGCTTTGGATGTTCCAGCGAGTTATGTTCGGCGAATTGAAAAATCCCGCCAACCAGAAGCTGAAAGACCTCTCGGCCCGGGAAGTGATACTGATGCTCCCGCTGCTGCTGTTCGTCTTCTGGATCGGGATTTACCCGAACACCTTCTTCTCCAAAATGGATCCGGCCATGGAGCAGCTGCTTCACCAGGTGAAAGGCACCCAGCAGGTAGCCATCGTTCAGCCGGCACAGCCGCACCATGTTGAATTGAAACAATAAAGGTTTTTGGCATAACACCGCTTCCGGAGGAGCATTTCCATGGATAATCTGGCACAAATCGCCATGAAGAGCGTCAACTTCGCGGCCATCGGTCCCTCGCTTTGGCTCTCCTGCTTCGGCATGGCGCTTCTGCTCATCAACGCTTTCACCCCCCGTGGTAAGACGGCCCACGTCGCCTGGATCAGTATTATCGCACTGATCACGAGCGGGTTCGTCGCCATCGGTGCCTGGAATCATCATCCCCTGTTGGTGGGCTTTTCCGGCAGCGTGGTGCTTGATAATTACGCGACCTTCTTCAACATGATCTTCCTCATCGCCGCCGGCCTGACCATCCTCATGTCGGATGAGTATCTGAAGCGCGAAGGGTATCCGGTGGGCGAATACTACCCGCTGATTCTGTTCACAACCGCCGGCGCCATGTGGATGGCCTCGGGAACAGACCTGATGACCATTTTCCTCGGTCTCGAGGTTCTGTCGATCTCCCTTTATGTCCTCGCCGGGTTCTTCCGCGGGCAACTGCGCTCCAATGAAGCGGGTCTCAAGTATTTTCTGCTCGGTGCGTTCTCGACCGGATTTCTGCTCTACGGCATCGCTTTGATCTATGGGGTCACCGGATCGACCAACGTCGCCCAGATCAGTCGTTACATTTACCTGCATCGGGGAGCTGTTTTGGCCAATCCCATGGCCCTCGCTGCCATGGTGCTTCTGGGCGTCGGGTTTCTCTTCAAAATTGCCGCGGCACCCTTCCATATGTGGACCCCCGATGTCTACCAGGGAGCGCCCACGCCAATCACCGCTTTTATGAGTGCGGGGCCGAAAGCCGCTGCCTTCGCCGCCTTCCTGCGGGTCTTCTTCCTTGGGCTCGGCGGAATGCGCGGGGAGTGGACCGCCCTGCTGTGGATCCTGGCCGTGCTGACCATGATCGTCGGCAATGTCATCGCCATCAACCAGACCAACGTCAAGCGGATGCTGGCCTATTCTTCCATTGCCCACGCGGGCTATGCCCTGGTCGGTATGGTTGCGGCCAACACCATTGGCGTCTCCGGCGTCCTCTTTTACATGCTGGCCTATACCTTCATGAATCTCGGCGCCTTCGCCGTGCTGGTGCTGGCCGGTAAGCAAGGGGAGGAAAACCTCACCCTCGAAGGGCTCTCCGGGTTCGGGTACAAGAAACCCTTTCTGGGCGTCGCCATGACAATTTTCCTCCTGTCCCTGATGGGAATTCCGCCGACAGCGGGTTTCGCCGGAAAGTTCTATATTTTCGCCGGCGCCGTCAAAGCCGGATACGTCTGGCTGGCCGTGATCGGTGTCCTGAACTCGGCCGTTTCCCTCTACTATTATCTGCGGGTCATGGTGTACATGTATTTCCGCGATCCCACCGAGAATTTCGGCTGGGTCAAGGCACCGGTCGGGGCTGTTATTTCCATCGTTCTCTCGCTTATCGGTGTTTTCTACATGGGGATCATTCCCGGCGCGGTCATGGAATTGGCTAAACGGGCAATATACGGTTCTTGAATACCTCCTGCTCTCTGGAACGGCAAAAGCCCCGGACGATCGTTCGGGGCTTTTGCGTTTGTCTCAGGGAACCTCGTCTTTCCGAAATTGCCGCCGGTGGTATAATTTTTCGACAAAAGGCAGGGGCGAGTGTTCAAACGACAAGGAGGCACGCCATGAGAACTCCCGAATTTCAAAAAATCTGCCAGTCGGTAGGAACCGGCAAGGATCTCTGGGTAAAGCACATCGTCACCCACCAGATCGGAAAAATCCTCTCCTGCGGGGAGGAGGAATTCGAGGTGGATGTCAATGGGGAAAAAAAGACCTGGAGTAAAACGAACTGCCTGGAAACGAAACATTAAAGGATGAGGTAGTGTTTAGAGTGGGCCGGGAGCAGCGCCCGGCCCTTTTTCCTTCGTAACAAAGAAACCTTTTCGTTCACCACACCGGTTGAGCCGCCCATTCCCCCCGCCGATATCCGCGAACATGTCGTCAAGGCCCTGCCGGATTGGCCCTTCAGGCTTTAAAAGGGGAGCGTAAAGACTCTCCCCGTCCCATATTAAAAAAGAGCTCCCTTGGTTTTTTGGCCGATTCATCTCCATTTGCGAAGATGGCGGCGAACCGGTGTGATCGTATTATTATATTCAAGGAGGATAGGAAGTGGAATTCCGCTACGGCCTCGATGAGCGTCCCCCGCTAGGTCCCCTGCTTTTGTTCGGCCTTCAGTGGCTGGCCGTCGCCTTGCCGGGGATTCTCATTCTCGGAAGGGTCGTTGGCACCTTACAGTACAGCACTTACGGAAATCAAGTGCTCTACCTGCAGAAGCTCTGTTTCGTGACAGGGATCACCCTGTTCTGTCAAGTTCTGGCGGGGCATC
>Ga0102962_1001102_pt1 | contig 11084 bp, 10 predicted proteins | sample SalPonF2_C_D2_MG_FD_84519 | JGI IMG/M metagenome (GOLD analysis project Ga0102962, IMG submission 84519) | Salt pond soil microbial communities from South San Francisco under conditions of wetland restoration - Salt Pond MetaG SF2_C_D2_MG ...
TCCCCTGGGTCAGGCAGGTCTTGCCCGCCCCCAGGTCGCCGGTCAGGAAGAGAACCGCCGGGTCGTCGAGCATTTCCCCCAGGAGTTTGCCCAAATCGGCCGTTTCTTCTGCGGAAGCGGTGGTCGCCGTCCACTGGCGCACGCACTATCCCCCCATGCTGCGGATGATATCGAGGCGGGCCACCACCCCCACCACGCGATCCTGCTCGACCACGGGAATGAGATGGACCTTCCGCTCCACCATCAGGGAGGCGATCTCGCCAACCGAAGTTTCCGGGGTGCAGGTGACGACCTCGGTGCGGCAGATATCCCCCACCTTGCGGGCGGAGATCCTTTTCACCTCGTCGCGGAAACTTTTTTCGCTTTCCAGGTAAATAACCCAGTCGAAGAGGGAAATGACCGTGGGGATGTGCAGCGGCTTGTCCCGCTCGACCAGGTCGGTTTCGGTGACGATCCCCCGCAAGCCTCCCCGCACGTCGAGCACGGGCATGGCGCTCACCCCTTTTTCGACAAAAAGCCGGGCCAGTTCTTCAACCCCGGTATCGGCGGAAACCGAAATCACCTCTTTAGTCATAATATCTTTGGCTTTGAGCATGGATAATCCTTTCAATCTCGCATGGGTCGGATCCCCAGCGGATGATCTTTTGAAAAAGCTTCGGTCAATTCTTTGAAATCAAGAACGAACCCTCGTTTAACGCCCCTTCGCTCCGCTCTCTCAAGACGCAAAGACCCCAAGAAGGGAAACGCAAAGTCAACAAAAGCAAAACCCCTGCGTTATAATTTCCTGCGACTATCCCCCCTTCAAAGGGCCTAAATCCTGGCGTTCGCCTTCAGAAGCTCCCGGCGCGCAGCGGGGATTTCCCGCAGCAGATCGGTGGCGACCATGCCGGCGTCGCCCAGATGCTCCAGCAGACGGTCCCCGGACGCGCCGTGCAGGTAGACGCCGAGGACGGCGGCATCCTCCGGCGAAAGGCCCTGGGCGAGCAGCCCCCCGATCAGCCCGGTCAGGATGTCCCCCATGCCACCGCTCGCCATGCCGGGATTGCCGCTGCCGTTGAGCCGCACCCGGCCGTCGGGAAAGGCGGTCACCGTGCGGGCCCCCTTGAGGACCAGGACCACCCGGTACCGGTTGGCGAAGGCGCGCGCCGTGCCGATGCGGTCGGCCTCGACGTCGGCCACCGTCCCCCCGGTCAACCGGGCCATCTCCCCCGGATGAGGAGTCAGCACCGGCGTCGGACCGCCCCGCTCGAGAAGAAGATCAACCCCGCCGGCGAGGGCGTTCAGACCGTCGGCATCGACCACCAGCGGCAGCGGGCAGGCGCGCACCACCTGCCTCACCACCTCCCGGGTTCCCTCGGCCTGCCCCAGACCGGGACCGATGGCCAGTGCCTTTTTGTCGGCCCAGAGCCCTTCGATGGCGCCGAAGGCCTCGGTGCTCAGGCCGCCATCCTCCGCGGGCAGCGGCGCCGTCATCACCTCGGTCAACTTGATTTCGAGAACCTTGCGCACCGACTCGGAACAGGCCACGGTCACCAGACCGGCACCGGCGCGAACGCCCCCTTCGGCGGTCATCGCGGCGGCGCCACTCTTGCCGGTGGAGCCGGCCACCACCAGCAGATGGCCGAAGGTCCCCTTGTGCCCGGTCACGGGGCGCGGAGCGGCGAGGGCGCCCGCCTCGGCCGCCTCCACCAGCAGGTTCCGATCCTCCACGGTGCAGGCAAGAGAGATCGGAAGACCGATGTCGATCGTCTCCAGTGCGCCCGTGTGCTGTGCGCCGGGGTAGAGCACCTGACCGATTTTGGGGAAGGCGAAGGTGGCGGTGAGGGTGGCCCGGACGCCCCGCCCCAGAATCCGCCCAGTGCCGGCGTCGATCCCTGAAGGGATGTCGATTGCCACCACCGGCACACCGGCGGCGTTGATCCAGTCGATGGCGTCGCCGTAGTGGCCGCGCACTTCCGAGGAAAGGCCGGTGCCGAAGAGGGCGTCGACTACCAGGCGGGCCCCTCCATGATGACCGAGTTCCCGAGCCAGCCGCCCTTCATCCGGGGCGAAACTCACCGACCCTTCGGCTTTGAGCAGAGCGGCCAGGTTGACGCCGGCATCGCCGCTGATCGCTTCCTGCTCGGCGAGGACCACGGTCCGGACCCGCCAGCCGCGATTGAGCAGATGCCGAGCAACAACATAGCCGTCTCCGCCATTGTTACCCTTGCCGGCCAGCACCAGCACGGGTCCCGGGAGCAGGTGGGCAAATCGGCGGCAGAGGAGGTCGGCGGCCCCGCGCCCGGCATTCTCCATGAGAACGATTCCGGGGATCCCGATCTCCTCGATGGTCCGGCGATCCAGCTCGCGCATCTCTTCGGCAGTCAGCAGTTTCATGGGGTCTCCAGGACCACGGTGGCAGTCGCGTAATCACCGTCGTGGCTGTAGGAAAGGTGAATGGCGGCAAGGCCGCGTGCCGCACCGATCTCCGCGGCTTTGCCGCTCAGGCGCAGGGAGGGGCGGCCCAGGGGGTCGCGCACCACCTCCATATCCTGCCAGGTGATCCCTTCGCGCAGCCCCAGCCCGAGAGCCTTGAGAAAGGCCTCCTTGGCGGCGAAACGGGCCGCCAGGTGGGGGGCCGGATCCCGCTTGTCAAGGGCATACTCCTTTTCCCCGGCGGTAAACAGGCGGTCGATGACGCCGGAGCGCTCGGTCACCAGGCGGCGAAACCGGCCGACCCGGGCCAGATCGACTCCGACTCCGTGAACGGGCACCCTCTCAGGGCTCCCGGAGCAGGTTCGCCATCTCCCGCACGGCCCGCTCCATGCCGACCAGCACTGCCCGCGAGACGATGCTGTGGCCGATATTGAATTCTTCGATGCCCCCGAGGGCAACCACGGCCCGCACGTTGCGGTAATCGAGGCCGTGTCCGGCGTTGACCCCCATTCCCAGCTTGTGTGCTGCGCGGATGGCCGCCTCGATTTTGGCCAGTTCCGCCTTGCGGACCTTGGGCGTGTCGGCGTTGCAGTAGGCACCGGTGTGAATCTCGATAAAATCGGCGCCGACGCGGTGGGCGGCCTTGATCTGCTCCAGATCGGGGTCGACGAAAAGGCTGACGACGATTCCCCCCTGGCGCAGCAGCTCCGTCTGCCTTTTGAGCAGGTGGCGATGATGACTGACATCCAGGCCCCCTTCGGTCGTCAGCTCCTCGCGCCGTTCGGGCACCAGGGTCGCGCTGTCCGGCAGGATTTTCAGGGCGATGCCCACCATCTCGTCGGTGGCGGCCATCTCCAGGTTGAGGCGGGTCTGGATTGTCTTGCGCAGCACTTCCACGTCCCGATCCTGAATATGGCGCCGATCCTCCCGCAGATGAACGGTGATCCCCTCCGCCCCGGCAAGTTCTGCCAGGGCCGCCGCCGTGACGGGATCGGGCTCGCGGCCTCCCCGGGCCTGACGGACGGTGGCGACATGATCGACATTGACTCCCAATCTGGCCAAGACTACTTCCCCTCCTTGGTGCCGCCGAGATGCTTTTCGATGGCATCGCCGATCTCCCGGGCGAATTCGGTAATCTCGTATTTATCCTGCCCCTCGACCATCACCCGCAGCAGCGGCTCCGTTCCCGAATAGCGCACCAGCACCCGGCCGGTCTCGCCGAGTTTTTCCTCCACGGCGGCGATAATCTGCCGCACCTCGGGAACCTCGGCGAGATCGCGGCGCTCGACCACCCGCACGTTGACCAGCACCTGGGGCAGGGAAATCATCACCTTGGCCAGTTCCGACAGGGGCTTTGCGCTTCTCTGCATGATGGCCAGCACCTGCAGGGCGCTGATGATGCCGTCGCCGGTGGTGTTGTGCTCGAGAAAGATCATGTGGCCCGACTGTTCGCCGCCCAGGGTGTAGCCGTGGCGCAGCATCTCCTCGGCCACGTAGCGATCGCCGACGGCGGTCTTGACCACTTTGCCCCCCGCCCGGCGGATGGCGATATCGAGTCCCATGTTGCTCATCACCGTCGCCACCAGCGTGTTCTTGGCCAGCTTTTTCCTCTCGAGCAGATCGATCCCGCAGATCGCCATGATATGGTCGCCGTCGATCTGGTTGCCGAACTCGTCAACGAAAATGACCCGGTCGGCATCGCCGTCAAGGGCGATCCCGACGTGGGCGCGGTGCTCCTTGACCGCCTCGGAGATGACCTCCGGATGAAGCGAGCCGCAGCCGGCGTTGATGTTGGCGCCGTTGGGCGAGATCCCCAGGGGAATGACCTCGGCACCGAGCTCTTCCAGAACGGCGGGCGCGGCCTTGTACGCAGCGCCGTTGGCGCAGTCGAGAACGATCTTGAGCCCCTTCAGGTCGAGATCCCGGGGAAAGGCATTTTTGAGAAAGACGATATAGCGGCCGCGGGCGTCGTCGAGCCGAAAGGCCTTGCCCACCTCGGTGGCGATGGGGCGCAGCGAATCGATTTTTTTCGAAAAGATCAGCTCCTCGATTTTCAGCTCCATGGCATCGGGAAGTTTGTAGCCGTCGGCGGAGAAAAACTTGATGCCATTGTCCTGATAGGGATTGTGGGAGGCGCTGATCACGACCCCGGCGTCGGCCCGCATCGACGAGGTGATGAAAGCGATCCCCGGCGTCGGCAGCGGCCCGACCAGCAGCACGTCCACCCCCATCGAGCAGATGCCGGCCGCCAGGGCGTTTTCGATCATATACCCGGACAGACGGGTGTCCTTGCCGATGACGATACGGTGACGCTTGTCGCCCTGCTTAAACACATAGGCAGCGGCCCGACCGAGCTGCATCGCCATTTCGGTGGTCATGGGGTGGATGTTGGCGACACCGCGCACCCCGTCGGTTCCGAAAAGTTTCTTATTCACTTTTTTCTTCTCCTGGCCTTTTTCTTCGGCGCCGGTGGCGGTTTGGGAATCGGCTTGATCTCCACCCGCACTTCGACGGTCTGTTGGTCTTTGAGAGAGGTGTATTTGCCTTCATAGTCCAGGGGGACCATCAGCGTGAAACTCTCCTGGACCCCCTTCAGTTTCACCGCCTCGGTCTCCACCTGGCTGACGTCCTTGAGCTCGCTCTCCGCCCCCTCCACCGTCACCCGATCGGGGTGGACCGACACCTTACCGACTTCGAACCCCGGCGCCGGAGCGCCCTCCAGAACCGGTTTGACAGGCACCGCCTTGTCCTTGATCCGTTCCAGCTTAACGTCCACGAAGGAGGGGGAAACCCGAGTCACCTTCAGGCCACTGGGGATGTTCAGGCGCTCATCGAGACGCCGGAAGGTGGTCAACCCCGGCTGCAGATCGCTCAGGTCCACGGAGATGCTGATGTCGCTCGGACGCAGATTCATCAGCAGGGTCCGGGGTCCGCTGATGCGCACGTCGATCAGGCTGGGGACGTCGTTGGCGACCATCAATCCCTTGGGCTTGTTCTTCAGCTCCAGGGGAACGGCATACCCCACCTCCAGCTTCTGCTCGCCGGTGACGAAAAACCACAGGGTCACGGCAAAGGCCAATGCCAGCAGTTTCAACAACCAGTTTTCCCGAAGCTTCTCCAACATGGCTACTTTTTCTTCTTCTGGGCGGCCCGCGGCTCGAGCAGCCGCTTCAGCACCCGCCTCAGCGTGGTGGAATCGAGATCCCGAGTAATCCGGCCGCCGACCACGACCGATATTTTACCGGTTTCCTCCGACACCACAATGGCGACGGCATCCACCAGTTCGGTCAGGCCGATGGCCGCCCGGTGTCGGGTACCCAGAGCCTTGCTGATATCGGGGTTCTGCGAGAGGGGCAAAAAGCAACCGGCGCGTTTCAGCCGTCCCTGCTGAATTACCAGTGCGCCGTCGTGAATCGGCGAATAAGGCAGAAAGATGGAGGTGATCAGGTCGCTGGAGACCTTGGCGTCGATCTCGACCCCCACTTCGAGAAAATCCTTGAGCCCCGTTTCCCGCTCGATCACGATCAGGGCCCCGATCCGCTTGCTGGCCATGTTGACGCTGGCCTGAACGAGCTCTTCCATGACCTCCGTCTCTTCCCGATAGGAGAGATCGGCGAAAAAGGGATTGCGTCCCACATGGATGAGAGCGCGGCGGATATCGTTCTGAAAGAGAACGACGATAACCAGGATAATGGAGGAGAGAAAGTTGTCGAGCAGCCAGTGCAAGGTGTAGAGACCGGCCACCTGGGAACCGACGTAGACGATCAGAATAACCGCCAGCCCCAGCAGCATCTGAACCGCCCGGGTGCCCTTGATGAGCAGGATAATGCGATAAATGATGAAGGCGACAATGCCGATGTCAAGCAGGTCGAGTAGCCATCGCAAATTCTTGAAATTTTCCAGGATCCCATCCATGGCGTATCGACTCGCTCGCAAGCACTGGCAAATACTAGATTCTACTTCCCGTCCTGTAAAACCTCGCGACAGATGGCCCAGGTCATCAGCGCCGTTTCCCGGGCGGGCCGAACATCGTGCACCCGCAAGATCGCGGCGCCCCGTTCAACCCCCATCGCCACCGTGGCCATGGTCCCGTGCAGGCGCTCCCGCGCCACGGGCTGATCCAGAACCCGGCCAATGAACCCTTTGCGGGAAGTCCCCAGCAGAATCGGCCGCCCCAGAGACTGGAACTCGCCCAGCCGCCGCAGAATCTCGAGATTGCCCTCGACACTCTTGCCAAAGCCGATCCCGGGGTCGACGGCAATCCCCTCTTCGGCAACGCCGGCGGCCAGCGCCTGTTCAATCCCCCGCCGCAGATAGTCGATCACCTCCCCCACCAGATCGGCGTAGGAAGTTTCGCGCTGCATTTCCGCGGGCCGGCCGCGGGTGTGCATGAGGAACACGCCCGCCCCGCCGGAAGCCACCGTCGAAGCCATTTCGGGATCGAACTGCAGGCCGCTGATGTCGTTAATAAAATGGGCGCCGGCGGCGAGCGCCGCCTTCGCCACGGAGGCCTTGTAGGTATCGACCGAAAGTAACAGATCGAGTTCCCGGGCCAGCGCCTCGACCACCGGAATCACCCGGTCGAGTTCCTCCTGCAGGCCCAGTTCAGGGGCCCCGGGGCGGGTACTTTCGCCGCCGATGTCGATGAGGTCCGCCCCTTCTTCGGCCATCCGGCGCCCTCGCGCCACGGCCTGCTCCAGCGAGGCATGACTGCCCCCATCGGAGAAGGAGTCCGGGGTGACGTTCAGAATCCCCATAATCCTGGGGCGGCTCAAGTCGAGGCAACAGGCGCGTCCCGAAAGAACGCGCGGCGGGTGGTCCAACTGCTCCAGCAGGCGGGCAAGTTCCTCCCCCAGAGCGGGAAGGCCGAAGGGCTGGCTCTCCAGACGACGGCACAACCAGCGCAGCTTCTTGAGCGAACCGATCAGAACCACATCGGTTTCCGGCAAGGAACAGGCGACGGTTCCCCGGGCGACGGCGGCATCTCCGCCGAGAGCGAGCATCTCTTGTTTGAGAATGTTGGCGGCACGGCAGGGAACGGCCGACAGTTTGATCAGTCGACGCATCATTTTGGCCGCCATGCGCTCCACACCGGCGGGATCGGTTCCTATCTTCAGCAGCTCCCGGCGGGCCCCACCTTCATTCTCGACCCAGAGCGGGCGCGGCCTGAACGACATCTAGACTCCTGGCGTGGTCGCGCCTTCTTCGAGACAGGGGCCATCCGCAGGCGCCACCGTTTCACCCCCGGCAGGGGAAACGTCCGCGGGGGGCTCCCCGAAAACCATCCGCCGGATTTCCGCCCCGTCGAGGTTCTCCCGCTCGAGCAGTGCCTCGGCAACCTTGATCAGAGCATCGCCGTGGTCCGCCAAGATCTGCCGAGTGCGGTCGTAGTTTTCCTGGACGATGCGCCGGATCTCCGTGTCGATGTCCACAGCGGTCGCTTCGCTGTAGTTTTTGACATGGCCCATGTCCCGGCCGAGGAAGATCTCGCCCTCCTTTTCGCCGAAGGCCAGCGGGCCGAGTTTTTCGCTCATCCCCCACTCGCATACCATCTTGCGGGCGATGGAGGTGGCCCGCTCGATATCGTTGCTGGCACCGCTGGTGATGGTCGAAAAGGTCAGCTCCTCCGCCACCCGGCCGCCCAGCAGGGTGCAGATGATGGTGTGCAGCCCCTCCTTCGTCTCGTTGTATTTTTCCTCTTCGGGAAGATACATCGTCACCCCCATGGCCCGTCCCCTGGGGATAATCGAGACCTTATGCACCGGATCGGCGCCGGGAATGAAGAGGGCCACCAGGGCATGACCGGCCTCGTGGTAGGCGGTCACTTTCTTCTCCTTCTCAGTGATGACCATGGAGCGCCGTTCGGAGCCCATCATCACCTTGTCCTTGGCCGTTTCGAGATCCTCGTTGTCGACATGGTCCTTATCCGCGCGGGCCGCCAGCAGGGCAGCCTCGTTGACCAAATTAGCCAGATCGGCCCCGGAGAAACCCGGTGTCCCTTTGGCCACCGTCTCCAGGTCGACGCCCGGAGCGAGGGGCACCTTGCGGGCGTGAACGTTGAGGATCTTGGAGCGTCCCTTGATATCGGGACGGGGTACGACCACCTGGCGGTCGAAACGGCCCGGCCGCAGCAGCGCGGGATCCAGCACGTCGGGACGGTTGGTAGCGGCAATGAGGATGACCCCCTCGTTCGCCTCGAAACCGTCCATCTCCACCAACAGCTGGTTCAGGGTCTGCTCCCGCTCATCGTGACCGCCGCCGAGGCCGGCGCCGCGATGACGTCCGACAGCGTCGATCTCGTCGATGAAGATGATACAGGGGGCGTTTTTCTTACCCTGGACGAAGAGGTCGCGGACCCGGCTGGCGCCAACGCCGACGAACATTTCGACGAAATCCGAACCGGAGATGGAAAAGAAGGGGACACCCGCCTCTCCGGCAATGGCCTTGGCCAGAAGGGTCTTGCCGGTCCCCGGCGAGCCGACCAACAGCACCCCTTTGGGGATGCGGCCGCCCAGCCGGGAAAACTTTTTGGGATCCTTGAGAAAGGAGACGATCTCTTCGAGCTCGTCCTTGGCCTCATCGATGCCGGCCACATCCTGAAAGGTAATCTGTCCCTGGGATTCAGAGAGAAGCTTGGCCTTGCTCTTGCCAAAGCTCATCGCCTTGCCGCCGCCGGACTGCATCTGGCGCATGAAGAAGATCCACACCGCGATCAGCAGCAGAATCGGCCCCCAGGAAACGAGGAGGGTGAACCAGAAGCTGTGATCTTCGGCCGGCTTGACCTGGATAGTGACCTTGTTTTTCCGCAATTCGGGGATCAGCCCTGGATCCTCCGGAGCCGTGGTTTTGAACTGTTTCTGGTCGGAGTACTTGCCCTCGATATTTTCCCCCTGGATGGTCACTTCCTGGACCTTGCCCTTATCGACGGCCGACAAAAATGCGGTGTAGGTAATCGGTTTCTGTTCACCTTGCTTCTTGGTCATCGTATTGAAGAGCAGGATCATCACCAGCGAAATGACCAGCCAGAGCGCAAGGTTTTTGTAAAATTGGTTCACTTTACCCCCTAAATTGTCTTTTTTCAGTGCCGGCCGCCACACGGGAGGCCGCAGCACCGGGCGCTGGAACGCTACCGAAATCTATCATAAACCCTCTGATTTCACAAGTGAATTGTCGGCGGGGCGACGGGGGTTGCCTGGAGCCGCAGAACCGGACCATCATCGCCGGGACGCCATCCGTCGCAGCGGCGCACCCCGACTACCCAGAGGATCTCCTCGCCGACGACCAGCGGCAGCTGCCGCCGCCGCTCCCGGTCGATTCCGGCATCAATGAAAAAATCCTTTAGCTTTTTGTGCCCCTCCATCCCCGAGGGGCGAAAACGGTCGCCCGGCCTGAAGGAGCGAACCGTCAGGGGCAGGCGCACCCGGGCGGCATCGAATTCCGCCGCCCACGTCCCTTCCCCCCGTGGGGAGGGACCTACCGTAAGCCGCAGATCGCCGCCGCCGGGCAGCGGGAAAATTCCGGGGGCATCCAGGGTGAGGCAAAATGGGGGCGTCGAAGCGGGAGCGGCTCTCCGCAGCAGGAGACGCCCATAGCGAACCCCCGCCCAGGCATGGGGCAGATGAAGGTCGCCCTGGGGGCGATCGCCGACCACGAGGGCGTCCAGACTCGCCAGGTGCCGCGAAGAGACGCCGTACAGCCCCCCCCGCACCTTCTGCAGCGCTCGCCGCAGAACCCGGATGCGCAGGGCTGGATGCAGGGCGGTCAGTCCCTTGCGGTCCAGTTCGCCCTCTCCTTTTTCGAAAGAGGCCAGGGCGGCCAGCCGGCTCTCCTCCTCCCGCCGCCAGAAATCCTCCTCCTGGCCGATGCGGGCGCTCAGGCGGGCGAGATGCTCCTCCACCCGGGGATTGAAGGTTTCAAGCAGGGGGAAAAGGTCCCGGCGGATGCGGTTGCGGGTGTACCGCGTATCCCGGTTACTGGCATCCTCCACGAAGGCGATTCCCTCGGCGGCGAGGAAGCCGAGAATCCCTTCCCGGCCAAAGGGCAGTAACGGGCGGATGAAGGGGCCGCTTTGCAGCTGCATGGCGGCCAGCCCGGAAAGCCCGCTGCCCCGCAGCAGCCGGTGTATCACCGTTTCCGCCTGGTCCCCGCGATGATGCCCGAGCGCGATGACGCTGCAGCGGCCGGCCGCCGCCGTCTGCCGCAGGAACTCCCGGCGCACCTCGCGGGCCACCTCTTCCACGCCCCTCTTCCGCTCCCGGACCAGCGCCGGGACATCCGCCCGCGAGACGGTCAGCGAAATCCCCGCGCCGTCGCAGAGCCCGCGGACGAAATCCGCATCCCGCCCGCTTTCCGGGCGAATGCCGTGATCGAGATGGGCGGCCGCCAGAGTAAAGCAGAGATCGCTCGAGAGGGCCCGCAGCAGGTGCAGCAGGGCCACCGAATCGGGTCCGCCCGAGAGGGCCACCAGCACCCGCTCGCCCGGCTTCACCAATCGATGGTCCAGCAGGACCTTGCGAAAAGCCTCTTTCATATCTCCCTATTATGCCCTAGACGGCCGAAAAAACGAAACCCCTCCCGGGGATTCCGGGAAGGGTTTCGTTTTTCATATGGTGGCGGTGCAGAGATTCGAACTCCGGACACTGCGGATATGAGCCGCATGCTCTAACCAA
>Ga0102962_1001103_pt1 | contig 11084 bp, 8 predicted proteins | sample SalPonF2_C_D2_MG_FD_84519 | JGI IMG/M metagenome (GOLD analysis project Ga0102962, IMG submission 84519) | Salt pond soil microbial communities from South San Francisco under conditions of wetland restoration - Salt Pond MetaG SF2_C_D2_MG ...
GTAGGTGTGAATGCGGCCACCGACTGGATAAATGATCCGGAGACCTTCTCACATTTCATGGAATACCTGAACGGACCCGCAGGAACAACCTGGGGTGATGTCAGGATCGCAGAAGGTTATACACAGCCTTTCGCCGATGTCCTTAAAGGAATCATCATCGAGATGGGGAATGAAGTCTGGGGCTTTGATGCTCACGGTGCGGATGCATTTGGTGGTACTTATGCACAGTATGCTCCATGGGCACGCCAAATGACGACCGACTATATCAAGAAATCCGATTATTTCAATCCGGATAAGATGTGGGTCAGCTTCAGCGGAAGAAGTCCCGACAACAACTACGGACTCCATGACTTCCTTTTCAATGGCGACAATGGTGAGATAGATATGCTTGACATAAGCGGATACCTTGGTGGTAACCTGACTTACGATCCGGCTATCGATGCCGGACAGTCGCAGCTCGATTACCACAAGAACTCTTATGCTGTATTCAAGCAGAAACTCAATGGTCTGACCAATATTAACAAGAACATGTTTGCAGACATGAGTCGCAGGGTACCGATGTACATGTACGAAGGGAACCTCACGGTGAACGAGTACCACGGAACACTCGGACAGGCTGTGTCATTTGCCGATTATTATGCTACTGTTATGGAGTATGGTGTTACCGTACCCGATGTATTCTGCCTCGAAGGTGGCCAGTGGCGTCTTATCGACAACCAGATCACGCTTAAGAAGCGACCGTTATACTACATGGTACAGTACTTCGACCAGCTTGCTGGTAAAGGTGTCATCCTGAAAACCGACTTCCAGTCTGTTGACAAGATCTACAACGACAATGGCAATGAAATAGATCTGCCAGCTGTAGGTGTGCACGCCTATAATAATAACGACGAGTACGGTGTCATCCTGTACAGCAGGGACTTCGAACATGACTTTATTGTCAGTCTCGACCTGCCCGCCGATATCGGTACGATATCCAACGGTAAACAGGTTGTGGTTTCAGGCGACATGTTCAACTCTCCCGAGGCCACAGTAACCTCATCGGACATTACTGTTGAGGATGGCATGCTCATTACCGTACCTAAGTACAGCGCCGTTTACATTTCTTTTAAAGCCGACGCCAAAACCTTTGATCCGGAACCGGAAATTGGTCAGTTTGCATATAAGAAAGTTGAAAACATCGATCTGACAACAACAGACGGTGATTATACCATCGATTCGTTTAACGGCCGTAAGAAGCTACAGGTCGACATTACACCTGCGGATGCATTCTATCCGGGCGCCGATGTAGAGATTGTTGACAATCCTGCAAACGCTTTTCTGTCGAACTCGCTCAATCTTAGTGTCGATACGACCACAAACGGTACGGTCACTGTCAGGGCTACCGCCAAGGATGGGTCGGGTGTTTACGACGAGATCACTATTACCATTATCAACCAGCATACACTGGTAGAAGACATGGATGGTAGTGGACTCAAGTACTATCCGAACCCGGTAAGCGATTATATGGTGGTTGAATTCCCCGAATTCAGAAACGCCACACTTACCATCAGGAATGTACATGGTGCAGTTATCAGACAGATTAATATGAACAACGACCGGGCTCTTATCAATACGACCTCACTAACCCAGGGTATTTACCTGGTTACCGTGGAATCGGCCGGTAAGACCGAAGTATTCAGATTCGTGAAAGAATAGCACGTATTCTGAACTCTGCATGAAAAGGCTGTCTTCGTTGCGAAGACAGCCTTTTTTCATTTCCCGGGACGGATTAGCCGGAAGCACCGTGGGTATCACACTCTTGTTTTTACCACGCCCTGAAATTTAATTTGGCCCGGTGGCATATTTGGGATAACCATAAAGGAAAATCTCCGTATAACGGAAGACCAGTTGAAATTCTGAAGAAAAAAGGCTAATTTTTCAGATTAATTTTTACATTTGTAATACATTTATTGATAGGCACATGAATAAAAAGTGGGCAACAACTCTTCTGATCCTGATAATTTTTCTTCCCTCTGTCTTGCATGCTCAGCGCTGGAAACTCAGGAGATATGAGTTCATGTTCGGTGTAGGGACCTCTAATTTTTTTGGGGATATTGGCGGTACGTCCGATGATAATAATGCTGCAGGGATTAAGGATATCCAGATGCAATATACACGCCCGGCCGTCGACATCGGTTTAAGGTACAAGCTGACCGGGGATATGGCCTTGAAGGCAAGCTTTATTTTCGGCACGATCTCAGGGAATGATATCAATTCTCGCAACGATAACAGAAATTTTGCCTTCCGTTCCACAATTTTTGAACCCTCTTTTCAGTTTGAATATTACTTGTTGCCTGAGGCCAGGGGGTATTCTTCCGCAGCGCTGTTTAACCGGAGAGGGATGATCAACAACTATTCAAAGGTCTACATCTATCTGTTCGGCGGCGTTGGTGGCGTATTATATAACCCCAAACCCCTCAAGGATTTTGAAGCCAGATTTAATGATAATTTTAGTAAGTTTGGAGCGGTTTTTCCAGTAGGAGCCGGACTGAAATACTCCATAGATTCCAAATGGACCTTAGCACTGGAACTGGGCAGGAGATTTACCACAACTGATTATATTGATGGATATACGTCACCATATTCGAAACACAAAGACACCTACTACTTCGGTCTGTTCAATGCGGTTTACAAAATCAGAACCGATCGCCGTGGCCGTCCGATACTCCGAAACCCATACCGCAGGAGGTAATGCCACACAACGGATACGTTACCGTTATTTAATTCTCCTGATCGTAATACTGATACTGTCTGGCATACAGCATCTTCAAGCCCAGCGTAAAGCCGATATCGGCTTTTTTGCCGGCACATCTTATTATATGGGTGACATTAACACCAACCGGCAGTTTTATCAGCCTGCACTGGCTATTGGTCCGCTTTACAGGTATAATTTTAATCCGCGGTCGTCGCTGCGTTTTACCGGTATTTATCACCAGCTCAAAGGGAATGACCTCGATTTTACCGATCCGTATAAAGTTGCCCGGGGAGCCTCCTTCTCCGGAAGTTACATCGACCTGGCACTGATGTATGAATTCAATTTTCTTCCTTATACCACCGCTAACCGGAAACTGAATTACAGCTTATACATTGCAGGGGGGCCTGGCTACCATATCGTGATGTCATCCCAAAATTCAACCGGCATTTCACCTGATAACCACTTCACCATCCCTTTTTCGCTTGGATTTAAATTTAATGCCGGGAAAAGATTGAGTGCCGGTATCGAGTGGTCACCAAGGAAAACATATACCGACAGGATAGACGGCGTTGAAAATTTAACAGTAGATCAGCAGGATCATTTGGTCGGTAACAATGACTGGTATACCTTTGCAGGAATCTTCATTACATATAAGATATTTAAATACAGGGAAGATTGTCCGACATACGATTAGAGCTTAGTTATGGCAACGATTGAAAATATTAATAAGGAAAAATTACCTCTTCATGTTGCAATCATCATGGATGGCAACGGGAGATGGGCCCAGCAGCATGGTAACGAGAGGATTTTCGGGCACCAGAATGGTGTTGTGGCTGTCAGGGAAACCGTGGAAGCCGCTGCTGAGATGGGTCTGGAATACCTTACCCTCTATGCCTTTTCGACCGAGAACTGGAACCGTCCGCGCGAAGAAATTGATGCTCTCATGGCTCTTCTGGTGCAGACTATCAGGAATGAAATGGATACCCTGAACACTAATAATGTCCGGTTACACGCCATCGGAGATATGACCAGCCTGCCCGGAAAGGTTCATGAAGAACTACAGCATGCTATCCACGATACGGATGGTAATTCGGGGTTGAACCTGATCCTTGCCCTGAGTTACAGCGGACGATGGGAAATACTCGATGCTATGCGGAAGATTGCTGACGATATTGCAAAAAATAAACTCAGCGTCGACGAACTGTCGTGTGACACCTTCGTCAATTATCTACACACAGCGAACTTCCCCGATCCGGAGTTGCTGATACGAACCAGCGGAGAATACAGGATAAGTAACTTCCTGCTATGGCAGATTGCTTATACCGAATTATATTTTACCGATATTCTCTGGCCCGATTTCAGGAAAAAAGATTTCTTCGATGCAATCGTCGATTTTCAGAAGAGGGAACGACGTTTTGGTAAAATCAGTTCCCAGGTAAAAAGTGAATCCGTTAATTAAGCAAACAAAACAAATGATCCGAAGAAATATTCTCCTTTTTCTTGCTCTTACCCTTTCTGTTCTCGCCAGTGCACAAAATGTCGATCTGAACGATGTTCAAGTGATGGACTATTCGTCTCCGAAGGAATATGAAATTGCCGATGTAACCGTAACAGGTATAGAGTACATTCAGAAAGAAGTGCTCGTCAGCCTGTCGGGGCTGAAGGTTGGTGAAAAAATTACCGTCCCGGGTGATAAGATCACCAAGGTTGTGAAAAAATTCTGGGACCAGGGCCTGTTCTCCGATGTTAAGATCTATGCCTCCAGGATTGAAGACGGGAAAATTTGGCTCAATATATACATGAAAGAACGTCCGCGATTATCCGGTTTTGTGATGAATGGCATCAACAAGTCGGAATCGGACGACCTCCGGGAAAAACTCAACGTGCGCGTTGGCAGCCAGGTTACCGACGATCTTCTGAATAACATCAGACGGATTATCAAAGATCATTTTGTTGAAAAAGGATTCCTTAACGTGGCCGTCAGGATATCGGAGAAACCGGATACGGTCCGTGTTAATATGGTCAGGCTTAAAGTTGATATCGATAAGAACGACCGCGTGAAGATCGATGATATTGTATTCCACGGCAACCAGGTCTTTCCCGATAAACGCCTCAGGAGGGTCATGAAGAAGACGCATCGCCGGGACATCAACATTTTTAAATCCTCGAAACTTGTCAAGGACGAATATACAGCTGACAAAGAGAAACTGATCGATTTTTATAATGAAAACGGTTATCGCGATGCACGCATTCTCAGGGATTCGATTTCGGAAGTGTCTGAAAACCGTATCAGGCTTGACATCTTCCTTGAAGAAGGTGAAAAATATTACATTGGCGATATCGCATGGATCGGCAATACGATCTATCCGTCGGAATATTTGTCTACCGTTCTTGGTGTCAAGAAGGGCGATGTTTTCGATCAGGAACTTCTCGATAAGAGACTTTCCATGGACCAGGATGCGGTGAACTCGCTTTACCTCGATCACGGCTACCTGTTTTTTAGTCTCGACCCTGTTGAGACACGGGTTCATAACGATACCATCGACTTTGAGATGCGTATACGTGAAGGCAAACAGGCGACCATCAACCGGGTGATCATAGAAGGTAACACAAAAACCAATGAGCATGTCGTTCGCCGCGAGCTTCGTACCAAGCCCGGTGACCTGTTCAGCAAGGAAGCCATTATCCGTTCTGTACGGGAGCTGGCCCAGCTTGGCCATTTCGATCCCGAGCAGATAAACCCGGAACCCATTCCCAACCAGATGGAAGGGACGGTAGATCTTAAATATTCACTGGTGGAGAAAGCGAACGACCAACTCGAAGTATCGGGTGGCTGGGGCATGGGAATGCTCGTAGGAACCATTGGTCTTAAGTTCTCCAACTTCGCTATCCGCAATTTCTTCAAATGGAAGATGTGGCGACCGGTGCCGTCGGGCGACGGACAAACATTATCGCTCAGGGCCCAGTCGAACGGGAAATACTACCAGGCTTACAACATGTCGTTCGTCGAACCCTGGTTCGGTGGGAAGAAACCGAATTCCTTCTCGGTGTCTCTCTATCACACCAAGATGAACAGCTCCTACTACAGTTACCTCAGGGGAGATAATAGAGCAAATGACCAGTACATTAAAATATCCGGAGCTTCGGTCGGACTCGGGAAAAGGCTGAACTGGCCCGACGACTTCTTCACCCTGTTCAATGAACTGAGTTACCAGAGGTATAAACTGAAAGATTATGTCGGGTATTTCCTCTTTTCCAACGGGACGTCCCACAACCTGAGTTACAATATCAACTTTGGAAGGAACTCAGTCAGCCAGCCTATCTATCCGCGTAACGGCTCGTCTTTCAGCCTGAGCCTCCAGCTAACACCACCTTATTCGCTTATCAACGGCAAAGACTACAGCAAGCCGGGTATCAGCGACCAGGAGAAATATAAGTGGATCGAATATCACAAATGGAAATTCAAAGCTGACTGGTATACAAGTTTGGCAGGAAATTTGGTATTGTATACCCGTGCGCATTTTGGTTACCTCGGATATTATAATAAAGATATCGGACCATCTCCCTTCGAAGGATTTGATGTCGGCGGCGACGGCCTGACCGGTTACAACCTTTACGGGAGGGAAACCATAGCACTCCGTGGTTATGAAAATGGAAGTCTGACACCATTGATCAACGGGAATAAATCGGGTAATGTCTATAACAAGTATACCATCGAACTGCGTTACCCCTTCTCGCTGAACCCGTCGGCTACCATATTCGGACTGGTGTTTGTGGAGGGTGGTAATGCCTGGTATTCAATCCAGGACTTTAACCCGTTCCTTATCAAACGATCGGCCGGTATCGGCCTCAGGGCCTTCCTGCCCATGTTCGGATTGCTGGGTATCGACTGGGGTTATGGCTTCGACGAGATTCCGGGTCAGCCAAGTGCCAACAAAGGACAGTTCCACTTCACCATTGGACAACAGTTTTAAAGTCAAAACATTAAATTTTAAAACCATGAAAAAGATTATAGTGTCATTCTTCGTCCTCTTTGTTTTCGCCGGCGCAGGTTTCGCCCAGAAATTTGCCTTTGTCGATACGGAATACATCCTTGACAGAATCCCTTCATATAAAGCAGCCCAGGAACAGATCGACCAGCTCTCGAAAGATTATGAGCAGGAGATCAGCGATCAGTACGCTGAAGTTGAAAAGCTGTATAAGAGTTTACAGAATGAAAAAGTCCTCATGACTGAAGAACAACGAAATAAGAAAGAGGATGACATTGTAAGCAAGGAAAAAGCCATCAAAGAGCTACAGAAAAAGTATTTCGGCCCTGAAGGTACCCTCTTTCAGAAAAGGGAAGAGTTAATCAAACCCATCCAGGATGATGTTTATAAAGCGGTGAAAGAACTTGCTCTCGAAGGTGGCTATGCCGTAATTTTTGACACCGCCGCCGGGGCAACAATCCTCTATGAAAACGCCCGCTATAATAAGAGTGATGAAGTTTTGGAAAAATTAGGATATAAGAATTAATTATTTACATTTGTACAAATTTTTATAAATACGTAATAATGAAAAGACTGGTAAACCTACTTCTTGTTGTTGGATTCCTTTTTTCAACAGCTGCCGTTAATGCTCAAAATTATAAATTCGGACATATTTCCGCTCAAGACATCGTTGTCCTGATGCCTGAATATCAAAAAGCGTCCGACAGTCTGAACAAGGTGAAGGCTAAATATGACCAGCAGACCGAAAAGATGCAGGTTGAGATCAATAAAAAATATAACGATCTTGTAGAACAGCAGAGTTCGCTCGACTCACTGATTCTTGAAAGCATGTACTCCGACCTTCAGAGTATGCAGCAGAGGCTTCAAAATTTCCAGGCCCAGGCCAATCAGAAACTCAGGGCACTCGAGGCCAGCCTCCTGGAAGGCGTAATGACCAAACTTGAAGCAGCTATCGGCGATGTTGCCAAGGAGATGAATCTCATCTATGTGTTCGATATCAGTGGCAGAAACCCGATCTATGTTTCAGACCAGAGCGTTGATGTCGGTCCTATGGTTAAAGAAAAATTAGGAATACAATAACGATACACTAATATATAAGGAAAGACCATTTTGATGTTGCATCAGAATGGTTTTCTTTTTTGTTTAAAGATGAATAAGCCCAGTTCACCCATAGGATTGTTCGATTCGGGAGTTGGCGGACTCACAGTGGCAGCCGCCATTAAATCCATTCTCCCGGGCGAGAGCATGATCTATTTCGGGGATACCGCCCACCTGCCATACGGCGACAAGTCGAAGCAGACCATCATCCGTTATTCACTCGAAATTACCGATTTCCTCCTGGACCACGACTGCAAGGTTATTCTCATAGCCTGTAACTCGGCTTCGTCGAATGCTTTCAGCGAAGTCAGAGACCATGTGGGCGACCGTGCACTGGTGATGAACGTGATCGACCCCGTGGTTGATCATGTGGCAGGCGAGACGGATATTAAGCACGTAGGCGTCATCGGTACAAAAGCGACTATCGGGTCGGGGACCTACGCCGATAAGTTACATGAACTGAGACCGTCGCTTGAGATTTCTTCCATGGCCACACCTCTTTTTGTACCTATGATCGAGGAAGGTTTTATTTTCGATGACATCAGCAACGCCATCATCCGGTCCTATCTATCCAAACGCGACCTGGAGAATATCGATTCACTTATCCTGGGATGCACCCATTATCCCATCATCATGAACCAGATCAGCCGCTTCTTTAATTTTGACGTCAACGTAATCGATTCGGCCCGCCTTGTGGCCGGGGAGCTGAAGAACGAATTGTCTGCAGCCGGACTTCTTAACTCCGGCTCTGTAAAAGGCGAATACCGTTTTCATGTGTCCGACCTCACCGATTATTTTGCGATTATTGCCCGGATGTTCTTCGGGGAAAATATCACCTTGCAGAAAACCGACATCGGAAGGCAGATCTAGCCTCTTTTGCTTTGAAACGTATTTCTTGAGCTGATCACGTTCATAGGATGTCTATTCCTTTTTTTACAATCGTACCATAAGGTAGCAATATTTTAGCAGGCCAATGGTGCTGACGAACTGAAACGATACTGTAAATGGGATTGGACGGTGGCTTATAAATTGTAACCCTTGTTACTGGAATGCGGATTTTTGAGACACCTCTCCCCTGCAATAGGATAAAACAGAAGGGATAGAACTGTTCTCCGGAACGCCTTCATTCCTTATACCACCCGGCATAAACCATATAATTATCGGCGATTTTATTGATCATCTCACTGGTTTGTGCGGGGTCGATAGATTTGACACGTTTTGCCGGCACCCCTGCATAGATACTTCCAGGCTCAATGATGGTGTTTGTCAGTACGACAGAGCCGGCGGCGATGATTGAATTTTCGCCTATTACTGCATGGTCGAGAATGATTGAGCCCATGCCAAGCAGGACGTTGTCTTCCACTTTTGCGCCGTGAATAATCACGTTATGTCCAACACTCACATTGTCACCAATCTCAATGACAGATTTTTCGTAAAGGGTATGAAGAACCGAGCCGTCCTGTATGTTAACCCGGTTTCCGATTCGAATCGAGTTAACGTCTCCCCGAAGAACGGTATTAAACCACACCGAACAATCGTCACCCATCACAACATCTCCCAGTATTGTTGCGTTATCTGCAAAGAAACAGTTCTTTCCGTACCGGGGTGTGAACCCGCGAACGCTTTTGATAAGTGCCATTCTGTATTCCTTTCTTTATAAGGGAATCAGCCATCTTGGTCGCCGGCCGCCTCCCTGTATGTGATCGTGATGATACTGATTTGTAAAATACTTACAAAAATATATAATATTTATATATTTAAATTTGTAATTATTAATATGAAAGTGCTAAGTTTGTTATGTTTAAGAAAATGTTAAATATGTGAATACGCATTTTTTAAAATGCTTAATTTTGTTGAGGCAGGATGGGGATAAAGGGATTTTGAACGCACTTATTTTCTCATATAAACGAACAATAATGCATATGGCGAATTCCGGATTCCTCATGTGCATTTGATATTTTTAACCGATTATTTTTAACCTGTTATGGTAAAAAAGCCAAAAGTTATTGAACTTGAAGAGGTCGTTGTAAAGTTCGCAGGCGATTCGGGTGATGGTATGCAGCTTACCGGCAGCCAGTTTTCCGACACGTCAGCTTTTGTAGGTAATGACCTCTCTACTTTTCCTGACTATCCGTCAGAGATACGAGCTCCCCAGGGAACGCTTGCCGGGGTATCCGGTTTCCAGGTCCATATAGGTCACAAGGAAGTGACTACACCCGGAGATAAAGCCGATGTGTTAGTGGCGATGAACCCTGCCGCCCTGAAGGCCAACATGAAATGGGTCAAGACGGGGGCGACCATCATTATTGACATTGATAATTTTGACAACAAGCATTATAAGAAAGCCGACTACATTGAGGATCCTCTTCATGACGGGACGCTGGAAGGGTTTAACCTTATCAAGGCCCCGATAACCAACCTCACCAGGTCGACGGTTAAAGAATATGGTTTAGACAACAAGACTGCCGACAAAACGAAGAACCAGTTCGTTGCCGGTATCCTGTATTTCTTGTTTAACCGTAGTCTGAAGATAGGTGAAGATTTTCTTGAGCAGAAGTTCAGGAAAAAGCCTGAGCTTGTGAAGGCCAACAAGGCAGTTTTGCATGCCGGCTTTAATTATGCCGAGACTATCGAAGCCTTCTCGACCACTTTTCTGGTGAATCCGGCCAGGAACAAGAAGGGGCTTTTTCGGAATATTTCGGGTAATACGGCAACGGCCTGGGGTCTGTTGGCCGCATCGGAGAAATCGGGATGTGGAATCTTCCTGGGGTCTTACCCCATTACCCCGGCTTCGGAAATTCTCCAGGAACTTTCCAACAGGAAAAGCCTGAATGCGATTACCTTTCAGGCCGAGGATGAGATCGCCGGGATTTGTTCCACTATTGGCGCCTCTTTCGCCGGTAAACTGGCGGTAACCTCTACCTCCGGTCCCGGGCTGGCCCTCAAAGGCGAGGCTATCGGCCTGGCGGTTATCACCGAGTTGCCAATCGTGATCATTAACGTTCAGAGGGGCGGACCTTCTACCGGTCTGCCTACCAAGACAGAGCAGAGCGACCTGATGCAGGCCTTGTACGGGCGTAACGGTGAAAGTCCGTGTGTTGTCATTGCCTCGAGTACGCCTGCCAATTGTTTCTCTTTTGCTTACGAGGCCGCCCGGCTTGCCCTCGAACACATGACACCTGTGATCATGCCTTCCGACGGTTACCTGGCTAATGGTTCGGAACTCTGGCCGATCCCCGAAATGAAAGACCTGCCGGAAA
>Ga0102962_1001104_pt1 | contig 11082 bp, 10 predicted proteins | sample SalPonF2_C_D2_MG_FD_84519 | JGI IMG/M metagenome (GOLD analysis project Ga0102962, IMG submission 84519) | Salt pond soil microbial communities from South San Francisco under conditions of wetland restoration - Salt Pond MetaG SF2_C_D2_MG ...
AACAATTGATTGAAGGTGGCCTTGAGCCTCAATCGGTCAAGGAAGGTGTCGACAAGATAGCTCAGCGACTCGAAGATGCCCTTGAAGGAGAAACCAAGCCACAAACCGATGTAGGTTTCCAGGCAAAGTGGACGGGCATAAAACGCGAATATTCACGGGAAGAGCCGGAGACCAAGGTTGACGCGGAAACCCTCTTAAAACTGGGCTCGCGTATGGCAAACCTACCGGAGAAATTCAACGCTCACCCTAAAATTGCACGTCTTCTCAAACGACGCGAAGAGAGCCTCCTCAAAGGGGAAGGTATCGATTGGGCCAACGCTGAAGCACTCGCCTTTGCCTCATTATTGATCGAGCATTCCCCTGTACGCCTCTCGGGACAGGACTCGCGTCGCGGCACATTCAACCAACGACATTCAACCCTGGTTGACCAGAAAAACGGGCAATTTTATGTCCCCCTGGCCTTCCTGGGACAAAGCCAGGCAGCAATCCAGATTTACGACAGCATGCTCTCTGAGGCGGCTGTGCTGGGCCTTGAATACGGTTATTCACTGGAAACGCCGCACGGTCTGACAATCTGGGAAGCCCAGTTTGGTGACTTTGCCAACGGTGCCCAGGTCATCATCGACCAGTTCATCGGCACGAGCGGCACCAAGTGGGACCGCTCCAGCGGTCTGGTTATGTTTCTGCCGCATGGCTACGAAGGCCAGGGACCAGAGCATTCAAACGCCCGCATTGAACGTTTCATGAATCTCTGTGCCGACAACAACATGCACGTCGCCTATCCAAGTACCCCGGCACAGCTTTTTCACCTCCTGCGCCGGCAGTGCAAACTCCCCTATCGTCGGCCATTAATCGTCTTCACCCCGAAAAGTCTCCTGCGATTTCCAGCCTGCAGCAGCACTCTTGAAGAGTTGAGCGAAGGTTCTTTTCAGGCGATTCTGCCTTGTAACAAACCGCCGGAACAAGTTAAGACACTGCTTCTCTGTAGCGGCAAAATTTATTACGAGCTCCAGTCCGCAGTTGACGCTGAGAACAGGAAGGACATCGGCCTGTTGCGCATAGAGAAACTTTATCCTCTCCATCAGGAGGTATTACAGGAAGCAGTAAATCGTTATAGCAACGCTAAACGCATTGTCTGGGTTCAGGAAGAGCCGAAGAATATGGGGCCCTGGCCCCACCTGCAATACCGACTGGGCCGGGCCATAGGCAGAAATCCTGAGTATTGCGGACGTCGGGCTTCAGCAGCGCCCGCAGTCGGATCACACCGTCGCCACAAGGAAGAACAACAACAGATCATTGACGCAGCCCTTGGCAACTCAACTGATTCTTAACCATAAGGAAAGATAAATGGAGATCAAAATCCCTGAAATTGGCGAATCGATTCTCGAAGCACTGGTCGCCAACTGGTTTAAGGAGGACGGCGACGCCGTTGCCAAAGATGACATCATCTGCGAACTGGAAACTGACAAGGTCAACGTTGAACTGACCGCGGAAGCTTCCGGCATCCTGAGCATTGTTATTCCACAAGGCCAGACCGTGCCGATCGGCACGGTCATTGCCACCCTCGCAGAAGGAGACGTTGAGGTGGCCGCACCTCTCCCTGCGGCTGAAGAAAAAACTGAAACGGTTGCACCTGCTGCGACGAACACGGCCGCACAGAAGCAGGAGGCGCAAGCCCCTGCGAACCCCGCGGCCCGCCAACAGGCCGAAGAACGTGGTATTGACCTGCAAAAGGTCGCCGGCAGCGGTCGCGATGGGAGGGTCATTTTGGATGATGTCCTCGCCCACGACAAACCCGCTGCTTTGCAAGCTGAACCCAAAGAGGCGGAGAGCTCCAGGGTAACGGCAAAAGCAGATGGCGACGACCGGCCGATTACCCGTCAGGCCATGACCCCGATTCGACAACGCATTGCGGCACGCCTGCTTCAGGCCCGTCAAGAAACCGCCATGCTGACGACATTTAATGAAGCGGATATGTCGTGGGTAAAAAAGATTCGCAAACGACATCAGGAGCAATTCACAAAAAAACATAGCATCAAGCTGGGCATGATGTCCTTCTTCGTCAAAGCCTGCATCGAAGCCCTCAAGGAATTTCCAGCGGTCAATGCGAGCATCGACGGCAGCGATATTGTCTATCACCACTATTACGATATCGGCATCGCAGTCGGCACCGACCGCGGTCTGGTCGTGCCGGTTCTGCGTGACGCAGACCAGCTGACCTTTGCCGAAATCGAGCAACAGATTGCCGATCTCGCCACCAAGGCCAACGCCCGCAAACTGACTCTGGCCGACCTTGAAGGTGGGACCTTTACCATCACCAACGGTGGCGTCTATGGATCGCTGCTGAGCACACCGATCATCAACCCGCCTCAATGCGGCGTACTCGGCATGCACTCGATTCAGGACCGACCAGTCGTCGTAAACGGTGAAATTGTCATCAAACCGATCATGAATCTGGCTCTGAGCTACGATCATCGTCTTATCGATGGTCGTGAAGCTGTCAGCTTTCTCAAGTTGATCAAGGAGTATATTGAGGATCCTTCTGAGTTGTTTCTGGAGCTCTGATGAGTTCGTGTGCCTTTATTTCCCGGAGTTTTAAATGAGTGAAACCTATGACCTGATTATCATCGGCGGCGGCCCTGGCGGCTATGTGGCCGCGATTCGTGCCGCTCAACTCGGTTCCAGTGTTGCGGTGATCGAAAAACGCAACGCCCTTGGCGGCACCTGCCTCAACGAAGGCTGCATCCCGAGCAAAGCCTTGCTTGATTCAAGTGAACTCTTTGTCCAAGCCCGCGACAAGTTTGCCGATCACGGCATCATCATTGACCCGCCTGGCCTTGATCTTGACAAGATGATGAAACGTAAGGAAGACATCATCACGCGACTGACACGCGGTATCGCCAGCCTCTTCAAGAAGAACCAGATCACTCTGGTTACAGGCAGCGGTCGTCTCACCAAACCGGGTTCTGAAGGGCCTCTTCAGGTCATCGCCACAACAGCAGAAGGTGAGCAGAAACTACAGGGCAAGCGCGTACTTCTCGCGACTGGCAGTGTCGCTATCGACATCCCCGGCTTACCCCAGGATGGCGAACGCGTCGGCCAGGCGCGCGACGCCCTCGAATACACTGCCGTCCCTGAACACCTGGTGGTTATCGGCGGCGGCTACATCGGCCTTGAGCTTGGTTCGGTCTGGCTCCGCCTTGGGGCCAAAGTTACCGTGGTTGAGATGCTTGAGCAGATGCTGCCAACATCCGACCAGGAGATCACTGCGGCGCTATTGAAGAGTTTGCAAAAGCAAGGGATGACGATCCATTCCGGGACCCGGGTCTCGGGGATGGAATCGACCGACCAGGGCGTCACCCTGACACTTGAAGGAAAAGCAAATCAGACACTGACCTGCGACAAGGTGCTGGTGGCCGCTGGCCGAAACCCTTGCACCGAGGGGCTTGGCCTCGAAGAAGCAGGGGTCAAACTGGACGAAACCAGACGTATCGCGGTTGACGAAAACTATCAGACCAATATACCGAACATCTATGCCCTCGGTGACCTGATTCACGGCCCGATGCTCGCCCATAAAGCGATGGACGAAGGTGTAGCACTGGCCGAGACCTTGGCAGGAAAGAAGGCTGTTGTTGACTACAACCTGATCCCAGGTGTCGTTTACACCCATCCAGAGGCAGCGTCCATCGGAGCGACGGAGGAACAACTCAAGGACCAGAATATCCCTTACAAGGTCGGCCGTTTTCCATTCATGGCCAGTGGTCGAGCTAGAGCGATGGACAATGTCGATGGCTTTGTCAAGGTTCTCGCCAACCCGGAGAGCGGTAAACTTCTCGGTGTACACATCATCGGTCCTTTCGCTTCTGAACTGATCAGTGAAGCCGTCACCATCTTGTCCTTCGGTGGCAGCATTGAAGACGTCGCCCTGACCATGCACGCTCACCCGACTCTCAGCGAAGCCTTCAAGGAAGCAGCACTCGGTGCCTTCGGCAAAGCAGTGCACGCTTGACCTGGTAACTTTCAAAAAATAGCGTCAGAAAATCTACTCTGGCTTCTGGCGCTTTTTTATTGCAATATTTGCTCACCCACGCATAATGTCGACATTCGACAGACGACATTGGGAAGAGGAAGACTAGAATGCCCATAGAACGCTCTACCTACAAAGACTACGTTATCCGATATATTTATAACGGCATACGGGAGAATCGCTTCCGTGCCGGTGAAAAGATTCTTGAGAGTCACCTTTCCAAAGAGCTTGGGATAAGTCGCGCACCGATCCGTGAAGCTCTGGCCGACATGGTCAGAAGAGATCTTCTTGAGTACCGCCCACAGGTCGGCAATTTTGTCGCATCACTCTCCCCCAAAGAAATTATCGAAAGCTACATGGCCCGCGGCGTCCTCGAAGGTTTCGCAGTTATGCAAGGCATCAATAATTTTACTGAGGAAGATCTTAGCCGCCTTGAAGAAATGGCACATAAGATGAAATTGTTTGCCGAAAAGGGTGAGCATAAAGCACTGATAGATCTCGGTCAGGAATTTCATGAAGAGCTGTTCTGCCACTGCACAAACGCTCAGATCGTTCTTTTTACGGAACAGCTCAGTCTCAAGCTACACCTGCTCTTTTATAAACACTGGGGCAAGGTCTATACACCTGAAGAGATCCGTGACAGACACCTGAAAATCGTCACAACTATTCGTGATAAGGACCCCGTAAAGCTTGAACAGTTGATCCGCCAACACTACATAGAAACCGGTGACAAGATTATCGAACAGGAATCATAACGACTAAAAGAGAGAGGCAACCAATGGAAACAGAATGGCAGCAACAGATGAGAGACAGCGTCAACACGATTGAAAAGCTTGAACAGTTTATCAACCTGTCTGACTCAGAGCGCTAGGCTTTGGAAAACCTGAAGACCACATGGGGGACGACCCCCTATGTTGAAGCCCTTATGGATCGAGATGACCCCAAATGCCCGATTCGAAAACAGGTCATCCCCTCGATGAGCGAGACGGAAAATCGTTTCGGCGTGCAGGACTACCTGACCTGGAAAGAGAACCGAGTGACTTCCTCAAAGAGCTTCTGGGGCCCTCGATTTTTAACAACTACCTCAGCCTTAAAATGGCCGACTGGGAAGAACACCGAACCCATGTCACCCCTCTTGAACATCGTAAGTACCTGTCGATATAACATCAGGTGAGACAAGGAAATATGAGAAAGCAGATGAACAAACCAGACTACTTTGAGAGACACGTCAACTTGAACGTGCGGGGATTACCCGTTTCAGCAACCCTTGGCATCAACGAACGTAGCAATCAGCTTTTAGCTGAAGGGCGCCAGATCTATAAAATGGGTTTGGGGCAATCACCCTTCCCTGTGCCCTTGCCTGTTGTCGAAGAACTCCAGGCCAACGCACACCAGAAGGACTATCTGCCCGTGCGTGGGTTGCCGGCCCTGCAGCATGCGGTTGCCGGCTACTATCAGCGGACTCAGGGCCTCAACTTTAATCCCGACAACATTCTGGTTGGCCCGGGCTCGAAGGAGCTCATGTTCATCCTCCAGTTGGTCTACTACGGAGATCTGGTCATTCCTACGCCGAGTTGGGTTTCTTATGCCCCTCAGGCCCATATCATAGGCCGACATGTTTTCTGGCTGCCAACCCGTAGTGAAAATCGTTGGCTTCTGACTCCTGAAGAGTTGGATAAACATTGCCAGAAAGATCCGTCTAAACCACGAATTGTCATCCTCAACTACCCCAACAATCCGACGGGGTGCAGCTACACCGATGGCGAACTCAAAGCTCTTGCAGAGGTGGCCAGAACGTATAAAATCATCATTCTGTCTGATGAGATTTACGGAGAACTCGACTTCGAGGGTGCACACGTTTCGATAGCCCGACACTATCCGGAAGGAACCATTATAAGCAGCGGCCTGAGTAAATGGTGTGGTGCTGGCGGCTGGCGGCTGGGCACCTTTGCCTTCCCGGCAGCGCTTGATTGGCTGCTTGAAGGGATGGCCGCGGTCTCAAGCGAAACCTTTACTGCGACCAGTGCACCGATTCAGTACGCAGCAGTCAGGGCCTTCCGTGGCGGGACACGTATCGAAGAGTACCTGAGCCACTCACGACGAATTCTGAAATCTCTCTGTGCAGCAGTTTGTCTCCGCTTGACAGAGGCCGGGGCAATTGTCGCACCTCCACAGGGGGCCTTTTACATTTTCCCTGATTTCTCGCCTTTAAAAGATCGGCTGCCCTTACATGGAATAAACACTTCGACTGAGATGTGCGAGCAGATCCTGGAAGATACGGGTGTAGCAATTCTGCCCGGCACAGCATTCGGACGACCGGACCACGAAATGACAGCCCGGATGGCTCTCGTCGACTTTGATGGTGCCAAGGCTCTTGCCTGTGCGGAGCGCTACCCTATGCACGAACCACTCCCCGACAATTTTCCGGAGGATTGCTGTTTTAAAGTTATTGAGGCAACAGACAAACTTTGTGAATGGATGGTTAAGAAAACATGATAAACACAAGCAGGGCACCTTCGGGTGCCCTGCTTGCTTGTAAGAACTTTTCCCGTGCACCCACAATGAAGCTCTCAATCATCACCAACCTGAAGAGTTGATTACTTCTGCGTCGCTGTGGCGAGAAAGACACCGGAGCCGATAAACGCAGCGCCAAAAACCTTACTCATAAGACCTGGTAGCTTAATCCGTGTGGAACGATTCTTCGTCTCTGCAGCCATAACAGCATAAGCCAGAAGACAGACAAATGACAGGAACATGAAAGTGGCAATCAAGATACAAAACTGCTGTGCCATAGGATAATCAGGATGAATAAACTGCGGGAAAAGTGCTGTAGTGAAAGCAATCGCCTTGGGGTTACTGAGGGCCACAAGCAAACCGTTGAAGTAAAGTTTAATGATCCTCGGACGTGACTGTTCGTTACCTTCTACTGCCGAACGAATTGCATCCAGGCCAAAACCGCGGCTCCAAAGCTTCGCACCTAAAAAAATCAGGTAGCCGGCACCAACCCCTTTGACCAGTAAAAAAATCGGCACAGAATGAAGGATTATTGCGCTCAGCCCCATCACGGACAAAAGTGACATAATGAACAGTCCAGTCACATTGCCGGCCATGGTGGCGATGGAATACTTTGTACCAAAGGAAACACTGTGGGTTGTCACAAGCAGGATTGCCGGGCCCGGCGTAATCGTGGCGATGAGTGCAATCGAAGTAAAGAGTAACCAACTATCATAGTTCATGAAACGAGATATCCCTGTCCTTAAACTAAAAGCAACGGGTTCAACTTACAAGCAGCCGGGGGCATTAAATATCCGCCCCCGCAGGAAGCAGAGGCGGTTTTTATCATAATCCTGTCTCTTGCAAACAATCAGCTGTCTACAGGGGGAACAATCGTAATAGTCCGATGCGTTTTACGCAAAATCTTTTCTGCAACACTGCCCAAGAATGCGTAATGCAGCTTGCCTTTGCTATGGCTGCCAAGAATAATCATATCGACCTCCAGACGATCAGCGACGCTGAGGATCACCGGGGCCGCATCACCATGATGAACCTCTACCTTCGGAGGGTGAGCAATTTCTTCCTCCATCAGTTCAGTTTCACTGGCAATGATGTTACGCAACTGCTCGCGTGTTTTTTCTGCCAAATCTGCTTCGTTTGTCGCATTGAATTTTGCCAGCTTATCCGCTCCCATGGTCAGAGCTACCATATTCAGGACTGAAGCATCGACCGTTGGCATAACGTGCAGCACATAAACCTGTGCATGAAATCTACGGGCCAACTCCAAGGCATAGCGGACCACGTTAGAAGACTCTTTGCTCAAATCTTTAGCGACCAGAATCTTTTCTAGTTTTATGCTCAAAGCGGCCTCCTTATGTTCTTCATCTCGTTATATTCTCTGCTGGCATCATTTAGACACACCTCTTAAAAGAGTACAGGCAGAGTTGTTCACGTAGCAACAGTAACAGACTTTTGTTTTCGGCGCCGGTTCTGAATTAACCAAATCAGTGCATAGAGCAATCCTGCCGGGATATACATCAGTTCTTTCGGCAGTCGATGGGCGGGCACTTGGATATTCAAAATTTCCTGATCAAAGTCAATCCCGGCCTTTTCTGCCGGACTGGAGAACATAACATTGTCGATGAAGATTTTACCGTCTTCATCCCGGATTTCGAAACCAGCACCAGCCAGCTTCTCAACGCCTGTCGCTTCACCCCCCATCGTCAACATGATGGTCTTGGTAAAGGGTTTGCCACTCATCTTTTCACCCTTGAGTTTAATCCTGAGCGCGGTACCAGGATCCATATCATCAACCCATTCCACAAGTTGGGTTGGAGACTCTTCGTGAAGAGGAGGAAAAACCCTGTCCCAGACGATACCCGGACGGAACAGCAGCAGTGCGACAAGCAGCAAGGCTGCAGTCTCCCACATCCGGCTCTTAACCAGGAAAAAGCCCTGCGTGCCGGCAGCAAAAGCAAGCATCGCAAGAATGGCTCCGACAACAACAAAAATTAGATGATACCAATGATCGACACCGATCATCAACAACTGGGTATTGAAGATAAACATAAAGGGCAGTACTGCTGTGCGGATATCGTAGATAAACCCTTGAATACCTGTCTGGATCGGATCACCACCTGATATCCCCGCCGCTGCAAATGCCGCCAAACCGACCGGCGGCGTATCATCGGCGAGGATGCCAAAGTAGAAGACGAACAGGTGAGCAGCGATCAACGGGACGATCAGACCATTCTGAGCTGCCAGGTTAACGATAACGGGAGCCATCAAGGTCGACACAACAATGTAATTAGCAGTTGTCGGCAGACCCATGCCAAGGATAAGGCTGATGATTGCCGTAAAAAACAGGATCAGCATCAAGTTGCCGCCGGAGATGAACTCGACAAATTCAGTCATGACCAGGCCGATGCCGGTCAGAGTCACGGTACCAACAATGATACCAGCAGCAGCCGTCGCGACACCAATACCGATCATATTGCGAGCACCTGCAACACTACCGTGAATCAAATCATCAATCCCGGCTTTGAATGCAAACTCTTCGCCCTGCACTTTGCGAAAGAACCCTTTCAACGGGCGCTGAGTCAGCAGAATGACGATCATCAGTACCGTTGCCCAGAAAGCGGATAGCGATGGGGATAATCTTTCCACCACCAGGCACCACATCAGCACGACTACGGGCAGCAGGAAATAATAACCGGCTTGCGCGGTTTGCCCGAGATGAGGGAGTTCCTTGATTTCGGTGGTATGTTCCAGTTCTGGAACTTTACATGCGAACCAAAGCAGAAATGCGTAAGAGATAGCAAGGAGCACCGAAACAATGTAGATCGTTGCTTCGCCTGCGGCAACTTTGATCCAGCCTAATCCGTAATAGGTTAATCCCGCAAGAATGATTAAAAAGAGAACTGTAAAAACGAAAGAGAGCATACGTTGTGCTAAAGTTCTGGTGATGGTCTTTTCCATCCCCTCCAGGCCCATCTTACAAGCTTCGAGGTGAACGATATAAACCAGTGCGATATAAGAGATGATAGCTGGGAGGAAAGCATGCTTGATAACTTCAATATAGCTAATCCCGACATATTCAACCATCAGAAAGGCCGCCGCCCCCATGACCGGAGGCATCAACTGACCATTGGTTGAGCATGCGACCTCAATCGCACCAGCCTTTTCTGCTTTAAAACCGACCTTCTTCATCAATGGGATGGTGAAGGTTCCAGTGGTCACCACATTAGCGATGGAAGACCCGGAGACCAGACCGGTTAAACCGGATGAAACTACGGCAGCTTTTGCCGGACCACCCTTTAGGTGGCCGAGAGCGGCAAAAGATGTGCGGATAAAATAGTTACCGGCACCTGCGGCTTCGAGCATTGCGCCAAACAGTACGAACATGAAAACCATTCCGGTAGAAACCCCCAAGGCCACACCGAAAACCCCTTCTGTTCCCAACCAGTAATGAGACATGCCCTTTGACAGACTGGCACCTTTGTGGGCAATAACATCCGGCATAAACTGACCACCAAAGGTGTAGATAAGAAATATCGTCGCAACCACCATGAGCGGTGGTCCCAGAGCACGGCGAGTGGCTTCCAGCAAAAGGACCAGGCCAAGAATCGAAACAATCAGGTCGATCTGGTTCGGCATACCTGGGCGGTCCGCGAGTGCCGAGTAAAAAAGGTACAGGTAAGCCGAACAGAATGCACCGAGCAGACCCAGCGCCCAATCCTGCACCGGAATATACTTTGTTGGTGACCTTTTAAAGGTCGGAAAAGCTGTAAAAGAGAGAAAGATCGCAAAAGCCAGGTGGATGGCCCGCGCCTCGGTGTCATTGATGACAAAGAGATTAAACAGAAAGGGCAGTGGAGATGCATACCAAAGCTGAAACAGTGTCCAGATGAGTGGGACGAAAAAGAGAACTTTTTTAGGGAAGGCACCGGTCGGGTTACGAGCACCAGACTCTGTTTCAGCAATCATCTCCGCGAGTTCTTCTTCAGTCTTGATAGTCTCATTGGATTCGGTCATGGCAAAGCCCTTCAGAGTTGCGAAAAAAAATGCACCGCCGCAACGGTGCATTTTTTAATTTAATATCATCAAAACTACATCAAACCAGCTTCTTTGTAGTACTTGATAGCACCTTTGTGCAGAGGAGCAGAAAGACCATCTTTGACCATTTCCTCAGGCTTCAGGTTAGCAAATGCCGGGTGAAGTTTTTTGAAATCATCAAAATTTTCAAAAACAGCCTTGACGACGTTGTAGATAACGTCTTCAGAAACTTTTGATGAAGAGACAAAAGTTGCACCAACGCCAAAGGTCTTGGTGTCTGTATCAGTACCACGATACATGCCGCCCGGAATAGTTGCCTTACGGTAATAATCATTGTCTGCAACCAGCTTGTCGACCACTGGACCATCTACAGTTACCATAACGGAATCACATGAAGTGCTGGCTTCTTTGATAGAGCCACTCGGATGTCCAACGGTGAAGATCATAGCATCAATTTTGTTATCACAGAGAGCTTTGGACTGCTCTGAAGATTTCAGCTCGGAAGC
>Ga0102962_1001105_pt1 | contig 11080 bp, 9 predicted proteins | sample SalPonF2_C_D2_MG_FD_84519 | JGI IMG/M metagenome (GOLD analysis project Ga0102962, IMG submission 84519) | Salt pond soil microbial communities from South San Francisco under conditions of wetland restoration - Salt Pond MetaG SF2_C_D2_MG ...
CAAGGTATGCTTCTCTGTTGATTGAAGCATACCGGCCGGCATCAACGGACACATCGGAAATAGGGATTAGAGGATGATAAGGTCTCGGAAAACAGGAAGTTAAGAAGGTTAGAAAATCAGAAGTTTGCCCGCCTTTCCTCAGGAATCCGGAATCCTTCGGATCGGCGGCGTCAGAGGCGACCAGGGGTCGGAGGCTCTAAATCATGCCGACTTTCTTGCTCTTCACCTTCCTATTTTCTCTTTCCTCTTTTCGATTTCGGCATAGAGGATCAGGTTTTCAATGTATTAAATAAAGAAAGAGGAGATTCAATTTGTTAAACAAATCCGAAATAATGGTGATATCAGCACATCCGGATGATTCAGAATTCGGGACAGCGGGTTCTGTTGCCAAGTGGATCCGAGAAGGCAGACGCGTCGTCTATGTAGTCTGCACCAGCGGGGACAAAGGTACCGACAATCCGGACATACCCCCCCAACAGCTTGCAAAAATTCGAGAAAAAGAGCAAAAAGATGCTGCTGCCGTATTGGGTGTCTCTGATGTCGTTTTCCTTCGATATCCTGACCAGGGACTCGAAGATACATCGGATTTCCGAAAAGCCATTGTAAGACAAATCCGAACATATAAACCGGATGTGGTCGTAACATCAGATCCTTACAGGCGTTACATCTGGCACAGAGACCATCGCATCACCGGACAGGTAACGCTGGATGCGGTCTTTCCTTATGCCCGCGATCTGCTGGCATATCCGGATTTAATCGAAGAAGGGCTCAATCCCCATAAAGTGAAAAAAATCCTGTTTTTCGGAACCGAGGACGTCAATTTGAGAATTGACATTACCGAAACCTTTCATCTCAAACTTGAGGCATTGCGTTGTCACAAAAGCCAAATTATCCAGCTTGGCATCCCTGATCTGGAAAAATGGCTTTGGCAGCGATGCCAGAAAATGGCCGAAGGCGAATATTTTGAGATCGCCGAAGCGTTTCATCAGGTGGAGGTGGCCTATTGAACTTTATTTCGTCATAAAAAACATGGTTCTCTGGGTCAGGTCAGAGTTCTCTGGCTCTGCAAAAAGAATTGCTGCAAGAGTTTGAAGTGAACTAAAGCCTGCCCTGGTGCGAATCGTTAATATATTGATCTGACCTATGTGCCATTTCAAACATATCTTTTAAGTAAAGAGTGATGGTTATCGGTCTGGGCCAGGGTTTAAAGTGAGCTAAAGTTAAGGAATTCTGTAAATTATATAAAAACATCGGAGCGAAGCGACTCCATAACTTTAGGCACTTTAGATCACTTTAGGCACTTTTAACTTGTCTGGCTTTCAGGGAAACAGTTCCTTTTTTGGGGGTAAACCAATGCCTGGTCCTTTGGGGCAGGATTCTTTACTATTAATCACATTCCCTGTAACAATCCTTCGCTGTTATGTAAAAAGCTGAATAGGATTATCACGACAAGTGGATCGTTGGGTTAAAATAGGCGATGGACGGACGCTCATCTTTTTTATCCGTTGAATAACAAAAGGTCGTAATTGAGGAAGTGGCAGGATATTCCTCTAAGATTCCAAGGGTTGTGAATCTTTCCTTGTAATAAGGTGTCAAGGGAAAATCACTCGCCCACAACACCATAAATAAAATAACGTCGCCGTGCGTCACCGCAACAACATGCTTTCCGAAACAAGCTCGGCGGATTCTGGATAAAAACTTATTAACCCTCAGCAATATGTCTTCCGGTTGCTCATATTTCGAATCAACACCGCTATAAACATCTCCGTTTCTTAAATCAACCACATCCGAAGACTGACCTTGAAACGATGTATACACCTCTGTGATTAAGTTTGATTGCCTCAACTTGAGATGATGATATTTAAGGATTTCAGCTGCTGTTTGGCGGCAGCGAAGCAGGGGGCTGCTTACAATTTCTTTAATGCTCAGGTCCTTTAACGCCCGGGCTGTGAGAGCCGCTTCAAGGTGCCCTCTTTTGCTGATTGAAAAACCGGGCAGACGGCCATAAAAAATATTTGATGGATTATGCACGCTGGCATGTCGAACCAAAGAAATGCGTGTGGCTGCATGTTGTGGGATAATTCCGGTTTGTATCATCTAACCACTTTGCGACCTTTGAAAGATGTGGGTTTATGTTATGAAAGCTTATTTGTTTGAAATAAAATCTTTGAGCAACAAAAAGGCCTCATCATCAACATATTGAACCGGTGGATGTTTGCAATAATAGGCTGAAGCCGCCTCTAATACGCCGCCGATATTTCGTTCGATTGCCAATTTGCATAACCGGATGCAATCGATGGCAGCGCCGGCGGAATTGGGAGAATCTTCAACAGACAATCGAAGTTCGACATTTACAGGGATATCGCCAAAAATTCGTCCTTCCATCCGAATAAAGCACACTTTGTTGTCATTGAGCCATGGGACATAATCACTGGGGCCGATGTGTATGTTGCGGTCTTCGAGCTTTCTGCTTAAAACAGCCTGCACTGCCGCTGTTTTCGATTCCTTTTTTTTATCAAGCCGATTCCTGTTTAACATGTTTAAGAAATCGGTGTTGCCTCCCGTGTTGATTTGATAAGTCTTTTCCAGTTTTACACCCCGTTTTTCAAACAGGTTCGCCAACGCGCGATGAACAATCGTAGCCCCAAGCTGGGACTTGATATCGTCTCCGATGAGTGGAATTCCACTGGATTTAAATCTTTTTGCCCAAGAAGGATCACTGGCAATAAAAACAGGAATATTGTTGATAAATGCCACACCGGCCTCCAGGGCGCATTCAGCATAAAACCTTGATGCCTTTTCTGAACCCACAGGCAAATAATTTAACAGCATTTCCGTCCCGGAATGCTTTAAGATTTCGATAACGTCGCTTTTGGACGGCTCCTTTTTATCACAAAGCAAAAAGGTGTAGTCCGATTCATAATTCTTCATATGTTCGGAAAAACCGTCCAATATTTTTCCCATGGATACCCTTACGTCGGCTTTTGGCATCCTATCCACAAATTTTTTGGTGCAGTTGGGTCGCTGGAAAATGGCGTCATGAAGATCTTTACCGACTTTTCTCTGATCGACATCAAATGCCGAAACAACTTCAATATCAGCAGGCGTGTAACCATTGATCGACCAACTTAAAATTCCGATGGCATTATTGCGGTTTCTTCCTTGGTAGTATATTATTCCCTGCAAGAGAGAACTTGCACAATTGCCAACTCCGATGATACCAATTTTTATGGGTGTCATATTATAATCCAAACAAAGGGGCGAACAATTTAAATTCGTAAATTTCAGGTTTTACCGCAGCATCATAGATTTCGAGTGATGATCTTCAAACTTATCCTTTACAACTTGCATTATTATAGTAAAATTTTCAACATAAAACTTAAGATTCTTTCACCATTAAAGAGGCTGTCAATGAGGCAAAAGCAACCTTGATAGATATTGTGAAAATAATTGAAAGGAAACGATCCAAATTACTAACAGGGGTTGAATAACGCAAAGATGATCTGTTTCTTATTCTTGAAAGGTGAAAAGCGGTTAAAAAATAATTGTAGCAACACTGGTATATCTGTGTTTGACTGCTCTTTCGGCCTGGAGTCAGGATGCCATTTTGCTTTAGCCTGGGACTTTCCGAGAAATGATGATACTGTTTGACAGATAATCGGTGCTTTTTTATGATTTGTAATATTCTATTTTACGGAGGGCGATGATGACACAGGAAATAGTGGCGCCACTTGACGGAAAGGTATTTCAACTGAAAATAAATCCGGGGGATAAGGTAGAAGAAGACGAGGAAATCCTGGTGATTGAAGCCATGAAGATGGAAACACCCATATTTGTCCCCTGTGACGGGGTTGTCAGAGAAGTCAACGTCAAAGAAGGGGAAGAAGTGGCGGAAAACGATGTTTTGGCCATTATCGACGAAAAACACATCGAGGTTTAAACCATGAAACCCTATTTTGAAAAAATGACTGAATTTGGCAATGCCCTGAAAAAAGGCCGAATAAAGAGCACGGAAGAAAACCTTAACAGCATCAAAAAGATCGAAGAAGATGTCGCTGATGAAGTAAATCGGGTCAAACTGGCCGGGTTCCCTGAAGAGAAGATTAATGCCAGGGGACAGATGACCGTGTGGCAGCGTCTTGAATACCTTGTCGATCCCGGCACCTGGTGTCCTTTGCATACCCTGTACAATCCAATGAACAATGCAGAAGGAACGACCAACGTAATCGATGGTATTGGAAAAATTTCCGGGAAATGGTCGGTAATCATCGGTTTTGACAACAAGGTGATGGCCGGGGCATGGCTGCCGGGACAGTCTGAAAATATTCTTCGGGTGACCGACCTGTCCAAACGGTTAAATATTCCTTTGGTCTGGCTGGTTAATTGCAGTGGCGCCAAATTGACTGAACAGGAAAAATTCTATGCCAATCGTCGTGGGGCCGGAACCCCTTTTTTCAGGCATGCCGAACTTGAACAAATGGGAATTCCGGTGCTGGCCGGCATCTATGGCACCAATCCGGCCGGCGGCGGATATCAGAGCATCAGCCCCACCATACTCTTTGCGCACAAAGACTGTAATATTGCCGTGGGTGGTGTCGGCATCGTTAGCGGCATGGCACCCAAAGGAGAATTTAATTTAGAAGCCGCAGAAGAAATCATCGAAAAAGCAAAACAGTTTCGAGCCAAACCACCCGGGTCGGTGAACATCCACTATGATGAAACCGGTTTTTTTAGATATGTGTTTGAAGATGAAACCGGTGTGTTGGACGGACTAAAAGATTATATGAAAGATATGCCGGCATATCATCCAAAATTTTTTCGGGTTACTAAACCGAAAGAACCCCGATTTCCAATAGAGGATCTTTACCGCTTGATTCCCTTAAATCCCAAAAGAGTATACGATTTTGACGAGGTACTGGCCAGGCTGGTGGATTCCAGCGAGCATATGGAATTCCGTCCTGATTACGGCCCGGAAGTATATGCGGGATTATGTAAAATCAACGGATTCCTGGTGGCCTGCATAGGAAATAGACAACAATATCTTGGCAGGAACTATCCGGAGTATGCCGACTACCCGGGCATGGGCGGGAAACTCTACCGCCAGGGGTTGATAAAAATGAACGAGTTCGTGACCCTTTGCGGCAGAGACCGGATTCCTGTTATCTGGCTCCAGGACAGTTCAGGACTGGATGTGGGAGATTCGGCTGAAAAAGCGGAACTTTTGGGTCTGGCCCAGGGGTTGGTCTACTCGATACAGCAAACGGACGTTCCCATGATGCTGTTGCTTCTCAGAAAAGGAACGGCGTCGGCACACTATCTCATGGGCGGACCCACCGCCAACCGGCACAATGCCTTTACCCTGGGAACCGCAGCCAGTGAAATATATGTCATGCACGGGGAGACGGCTGCGGTGGCCACTTACTCCCGGAGGCTGGTCAAAGAAAAAGAGGCAGGCAGGCCTTTGAAACCTATCATCGAAAAGATGAACAAACTGGCCAGGGAGTATCACGAAAAATCAAGGCCGCTGTTTTGTGCGAAAAACGGTCTTGTGGATGAAATTTTACCGCTGTGTGATTTGAGAAAATACCTTGTGGCCTTTACCGGGGCAGCCTATCAAAATCCAAAATCCATCTGCCCCCAGCATCATATGATCCTTCCCCGGATTATCAAAGGGTAATTCTGTCCACTGAGTTTTGACGAATGCAGGTCTTGTGGAATTCCTGATTTCTCAGTATTCTAATGATTATAAATAACTCTATAAAATGAAATTAATGGACGACTATCGATAAGGAGCGAAAAATGGCAGTTAATACTTTTGGATGGTGTGGAAAGATTCTCAACGTTGACCTGTCAAATTCTCGGGTCACTGAACGTGATACCATGGACTATGCGGAACGTTTTCTTGGTGGACGTGGCATTGCCACACGGATCTACTGGGAAGAAGTCGGACCTGATGTTGGTGCTTTTGATCCGGAAAATCGCCTGATACTCATGAGTGGCCCTTTAGGCGCTACCGGTGTCCAGGGCGCCTCCCGGTTTGAGGTCGTAGGGAAGTCGCCCATGTTGCTGCCGGAAGGATTCTGTTACGGGAACCTTGGCGGATTTTTCGGCCCCTATTTAAAAAGGGCCGGCTACGACGGTGTTATCATCTCGGGGCGTTCTGAAAAACCGGTTTACCTGTGGATTCATGACAAGAAAGCTCAAATATTAGATGCGTCTTTGCTTTGGGGGAAGGGTGTTTATGCCGTTGGAGATATCTTAAAAGAAATGCATGGAAAACATGTACGATTCGTAACCACCGGTGTGGCCGGTGAAAACATGTGCCGCAGTGCCAATCTGATGACGGATAATGAAGGGAGTGCTACCGGGGGTTTTGGTGCGGTGATGGGATCGAAAAATCTTAAGGCCTTAGCGGTGTTGGGTACGAAAAGTCCTTTGGTGGCAAATTCTGAGAAATTAAAGGAACTCAACAAATTGGCCATCCATATGAATAAGCGTGACCCGATCCAGGTTCCTTTTCCCGAAGAACAAGTCCGTCGAACCGGTAAGTCATCTTGTTATCAATGCGGGCTCGATTGTAAATATAGAAATTCTTTTCGGACAGCATCCGGCAAGGATGTTGTCCGAAAATGTCAATCCATGTTTGTTTATCTACCATGGGTTTTCCAAAGACCGGGAGAATCAACGGAGACTGCAGTGGATGCTACGGGAATCTGCAATGATCTGTCGATCTGTACCATGGAAATGGCCAATATCATCCATTGGCTGGATAGCTGTTATCAGTCAGGATACCTTACCGATAAAGAGACCGGACTGGATATTTCAAAACTGGGTACCCATGCGTTTTTTGAAACCCTTGCCAAGATGATCGCGCATAGACAAGGATTTGGCGATATTCTTGCCGAAGGCCTTCTTCGAGCCGGGGAAAAGCTTGGGGATAGAGCCAAAGCCCATTTTGCAAATGAAGTATCTGACGTCGGAGATGGCGCCACCTATTCCGGGCGCGAATATCTTATGAACGGTTTGTTATACGCCCTGGAACCCAGACAGCCGATCGCCATGCTTCATGAAACAAGCTGGCTCACCGGATTATGGGCCATGAATCAGGCCAACCCTGGATCTTCGCCGGTAACATCAAAGGTCTTTCGGGCTGCTGCGACAAAATTCTGGGGACATGAGAAGGCGTGGGATCTAAATGCCCATGAAGGCAAAGCCATGGCGGCCGTCAATATAATGAATCGAACCTATGTGAAGGACAGCCTGCTGCTTTGCGATTCCAGCTGGCCCATAATGGTTTCCTGGAACACGCCGGATCATGTTGGAGATCCGGGCTTGGAAAGTCGAATTTTTTCTGCTGTAACCGGCATCGTAACAGATGAAACCGGACTGAATCAATATGGCGAACGAATATTTAACCTTCAACGCGGCGTTCTTTTAAAAGAAGGTAGACGTCCCAAAGCAGATGACGTTCCGGAAGAATTCAATTTTACGGACCCGGTTGAAACGGTTTTTATGAATCCCGATGTCATCGTACCCGGGCCGGAACAGGAAGTCATCAGTCGAAAAGGTCAAACGTTGGATCGGGGTGTATTTGAAGCAATGCGGAAGGAATTTTATGATCTCAGGGGCTGGGACAGTGAGTCTGGTTTGCAAAAGGCAAAGACCCTTGAACGCCTCGGACTGTCGGATCTGGTGCAGGATCTGAAACAAATGAATATGATTGAATAATAAGATGTCTGCCGTAGCCGACAATTGCACCTTTATACACCTTATTTGTAAAAATTGAAATTTGATCCTGCACTTCAAAATCCTAGCTTCAATAAAATCTGACAATCTGCAGATCACCATGATATGTATCACAAGTTTATTTCGACCTGTTCAAATGATGTTATCATAATGTCGCTTATTATGTGTGTTTTGGCTGGTTTGAAAAAATGATGTAAGGCGATATGTAGGAGATAGTGCAGGTTTCAATACCTTCAAAATTTCTGACCTCACCATCAACGATTTCCAATTCTTTTCCTTTCAGATATATCTTTAGGACACAAAATATCTATGCATGCTATAATTTCTGCTCCATTGCAGCGAGCTTGAATTTGGATTTTTTACAGCTTTGTTGGAGCTATCACAGGTTTTTAATGGTCCGGAACCTTTGGTGCAATTTCATGTTTATTTGCTCCAATAATCATAAGGTTTTTTAATTGCTTTTCGATACCATCAAGATTCTTTTGAAATACATCTCTACCAAAAGAATGGATCATCTTAAGTTCATTAGTGTCAATATATATATCCCTAAAAGCACTACCATGCTCTTTTAAAATATTGAATAATTCGTTTGCAGAACTTCCATCAAAATCACCATGCAATCTCAGGTAGAGGCTGTCTCCAAAGTCGTAGGAAATAATATTGAAATAAGATGCCATTGGCGTTCCTCCATTTTTCAGACTTAATTAAAAAGGAATCGCTTTAAAAGAAAAAATGAAAGTAATTATTATACAGCTAGTGAAAAATATTAAAATAATGAAATCAATGATGGTATCTTTCATGTGACCTCCTTTAATTTCTCCATGCTGATTTATGCTCTAAACGATCATTATTCTAAAAATGTTAGAGACAATTTAGAATATTGTTAAATGGGATGTTAACAGAAAGCCCCTGAGAGCCAACTTTAACTCCCAGGGACAACCACAAAAGGAGAATCCTTGCTAAGTTGATGAATTATATCTCGGAAAGTGAGGCTGAATATCAAGTTGTCCAACCGCCTCCCAAGAAATGAGTTCCCATGATTGACCGCATTTCAGACATCGATATAAGAGTTTTGAAGAACCTACTCCATCTATTCTTCGCTCTTCAAAAAGCAGTTGCTCGTGACTTTTAGTCATTTCGCTTATGTACGGCAGGGGATCGGCAAAACCATGTGTGTACTTCCATTGATTTACACCGCTCTCAAATTTTTCACAAGGTTTACAAATATTCATAATCATACTCCTGAGGTTTATGAGAAAAGGCAGTTCCAGGCAAAATCACCTCTTCCCATACACATAATTTAGGAAGAACCTCGTAAATTTTTCAAATTTTGGCTCAATTTATCACGACCATCTGCACCGTGTTGATCCATGTGGAAAAACATAGCAATCCAAACATACTTAAAATTGCAAAAGTAATTATTAAAATTACTTTTTCTTTATAGGAATCCTGCATCTTTCCTTCTCTTTTTTAAACTTTGAAAATGATAGACCCTTAATATAAGAGCAAGACATATACAAATGAGGGTTTGCTCCATTGTGAAAACTCATTAAAAAAACATTCAGCAACTATTGTGCCAAAACTGAACCACATGACGAGCCAGACTCAACTACTTGATATTACAGCATTAATCAAAAAACCCAAATCCATTTTCTGGCAACACATTCCCTTTCGTGTTTATATTTGATGATATTGATGAAATATCATTATTTATTTTGAATTTCGTCAATATTTCTGTGGCATACAATGTTACCAGTTAAGGTCATGAGGAATAAATTGACAGGAAAGGTGGATGTGTCTGATTCAAGATATCTGGCCAGAAAACCAAATATCACTGAACTTTGATATATTGAGATAAGCACATGAAAATAGGGCTTGTCAAAACCTTTGATCTCTTGCCATTAGATGAATTTGCTAAATTGACATGTATCAAATTGGGACTGTAAATATCAAGACACGGTTGATTTAAGAATATCGTTTTCAGATTTCGTGCATCATTTAAAACAAATATCTTGGAGATATTAAAGAATTTTATATCTTAAAAAAACCTGTGATCCATAAAAGATATCAACAGTGTGGACAACGCCCGGCGTTAGAAGCGGCGCAGTTTTTCGCCATCCCTTGAACGCCAATGTTGTGCAGTTTTATATTTTATAGTAAGGTCATGTATTATTAGATTTTATTTACAGATTAAGATCAATCTGTTCATCATTCAGCTCTCTTAACAGATCGGAATTTGGTTTTCTTTGCCCAATGTTTTTTTTAAATCTATTGCCGTAGAAGACCAATTCGATAGAGCGATTATTTACATTCATGTACATTTTCTCGATTTTTCTTTTTAAATTATCTTTCATTAAGTATCCTATCTTGCATTAATGATTTCGAGAATTTTAATCTGCATGCCATTGTTGGGCGAGTTTTGGACATTAGAACAAGCCGATTTGCACAGAATACTCTGCTATTTTCATCATATCTCTTTCAAATGCCATTGGCGAGTCTTCTTCAATATTGACTGCGAAAAATGGGCTGTCAGGCTCACTATACAAAAAGAAGTCACCTTGAATGGATTGGCAGTAAGGGCAAGTGTTGACCCAATACTTATCGCCAACAGTCTTTGAAAAGCGATACTGAACGGTTCGGGGTATCGGTTTTGCTTTGGGTGCAAAGTCATTGTGCATTCCATCTTTTGGCCATGCAAAAACGATTATTTCGTGGTTGCATTTCCAGCATTTGCAAAATCCGTACCGATAAAAGGCAGTAGGTAATTCAAGATTGCTTGCTTCGGCAACCTGCTTGACTTTGGCTTGAAATCTCAAATAGGCTGACTTGCATTTGTCGCAAATAAGCTGCTTGAAATTATCGGTCATCGGTTTCCAGACAGTAGGGTTCTCGATTACTTCATATCCATCCAGTTCGATAAAGGGGATAGGAAGCCTATTAGCCTTTATCTCATCTACTGCATGAGTGACTTTAATTTCCACTACCGCCTGAGCCTTCTCCCCAACCAGCAACGCAACATCAGCAATCGAGCCATCTACCAACCTGTACTCCAAAACTGCGCTATCAACTTTTTCCGGCAAGGGTTGGATAACAGATGTGCTGCAAATTTGACACGCTCTTTGAAGTGTAGGGGGATTATTTCTGCCCGACTTCCATTCACTCACGGCATTTTGGATAAGCAATTTGGCAGTTTTGTGAATGATGGTTTCTTGGTTACAAATGTCGTTGACTTTATGTGCGAAATGGGCTGTCCTGATTTCGCCTTGCCTGAAAATCACAGGCTCTTCGCAAGCCGGACAAAAATAGTTCCTGCCTTTCTCTGCGGTTGCGGGTG
>Ga0102962_1001106_pt1 | contig 11075 bp, 10 predicted proteins | sample SalPonF2_C_D2_MG_FD_84519 | JGI IMG/M metagenome (GOLD analysis project Ga0102962, IMG submission 84519) | Salt pond soil microbial communities from South San Francisco under conditions of wetland restoration - Salt Pond MetaG SF2_C_D2_MG ...
CAGATAATGCAGCTTTCAAAACCGGGGAAAAGGTAATTGTTACCAGTTACGACCTGGGAATGAATACCGATGGAGGATTTGCCGAATATATCCGGGTACCTGCTGAATGGGCTGTTAAGTTACCGGAAAATCTGACATTAAAAGAAGCCATGATATACGGCACGGCAGGACTGACAGCCGGCATGTCGGTGCTGCGCCTGACAGAATCGGTTAAGCCCGAAGACGGAAATATAATTGTCTCAGGAGCAACAGGGGGCGTTGGATCTATGAGTGTGGCCATCCTGGCAAAGCTGGGATATACAGTAACAGCCGTGACAGGCAAAGAATCGGAACATGATTATTTATCTGACCTGGGTGCGACGGACATCATTTCCCGGAAGGATATTGAAAATGCCGGCAACAAACCCTTGCTGAAGCCCCAGTTTGCTGGTGCTATTGACACGGTTGGCGGAGCTATCCTGGAAAATATTATTGAGTCAATCAGGTCTATCGGAGTTGTTACCTGTTGCGGGAATGTTGCTTCTCCGGACCTGAACCTGACTGTTTTTCCATTTATATTGAGAGGAGTCTCCCTTATCGGCATCGATTCCCAGAACTATCCGATGTCATACAGGATAAAAGTCTGGGAGAAGCTGTCACAGGAGTGGAAACCCTCTCAAATATTAAATGTATATACCGAGATAACACTTGATGACATTCCGGAAAAAATAAACCTGATGCTGCTTGGAAAATTAAAAGGAAGAACGATAATTAAAATGTGAAGTAGTCTCCAAGCGTTGGCCTCCTCATTTTTAATATCTTTCATGATATATTGTTAGATATAAATAAAGCAGGCGGAATAATATTCAAAAAAAATCGAATCAAGTTACATTAGTATTAGAAATAAAGTTTCTTTCAGAATACATGCTGTTTCATTTATTATACTATAAGGTTGCCGGTATGGACTGCACACAGAAACTAAATTATAGCACATTTGAGACTCAACAAAACTATAATTTCTTAGTTTGAAGCAAACTCAAAAAGTCAGGCGAAAGCATGAAACATTCTAAATCAAATTTTGGAAAAATTATCTTAAGAGAAGAAAAAAATTAAGTGATTATTTGTATTCTAATTTTCAATTAATTACAGACTATTTCAAAAAAAAAGTCTGATTTAGATGTCACAAAATCCACTCAACGGTACTATATATATAAAGGGTAAACATTGGGTTAAAACATTCATATAAAACAGGAGAATAGATTATGAAAATTCAGTATGGCAGCCACCTTTTGGTAAAAAAATAATATCTGATATTTTCTTAAGAATCCTCCTATTCTGGGACATGCCGAAACAGCCAGCATAAAAAATCTGAAAGTAGACAAATTTAAAACCTATATATTATGAAAAATCTCATTATCGGAATTTTATTTATGATAACATCAACGTTATCATTTGCAGAAACTTCAAGTGCTACTAATCAAAGTCCTGCAATAAAAACAGTTGCCAATCAGGAAATGCTTGCGGCATCCTGCACTGTTTCTTATACAAATTCTGGCGGTGTAACTTTTACCGCAACTGCATCTACATGTATTGAGGCATATGAGCAAATTCAACCATTTATTGAAGCCCGGTAGTACCAATACAAACTAAATCATATGGAGGCCGTTCTTACAGCGGCCTTCCAAATTTCAAAATATTCCTGCTATGAAAAAAATATTAAATATTCTCTGTATTTTATTGTTATCAATAAATGCATTTTCACAAACGATCAATTCGAAATACAAAATCACTTATTATGCAAGTATAAACACACATGTACCGGAAAAATATGATTGCTATATGTATTTCACCAGTAATAATTCGCTGTTTAAATGGAAAAAAACAGGCGACACATCACTAAAATCAACCCCAGATGGAAATTACACCAGTGCGGCCCATCTTAAAGATGGTGAATTTAATTATGTTGATCTTACAGATAGGACAATTATATCAAAAGGTTTTGTAAGCTTAAATGAAGCTCATTTAATAAAGCAGAAATTACCTGAGATACACTGGGAAATAATGCCTGAAAAGAAAACAATTGGTGATTACACGTGCACAAAAGCCAGAGGTTTGTATATGGGCAGGAACTATACCGTATGGTTCACTAATGAAATCCCTGTTTCCTATGGTCCCTGGAAGCTTCAGGGATTACCGGGCCTGATACTGGAAGCCTTTGACGATGCCAATGAGATAAATTTTAAATTAAAAAACATTACAACAAATGATGAATTGTTAACTGTAGACTTAAAAAACAAAGAATTAATTACATTGGAGAAATATTACCAGCGAGTAATAGACTACCCCTTTGAATTACTCCGACGGGTACAAGCAAAGGCAAAAAGAGGGACTACAGTAAGTATCACACATATTGATTATAATTTTCTGGAAAAAGATTATGAAATACTCGGTGATGAAGAATTCAGAAATAAATGAAAAAAACATTCAGCATGTAAATCATTGAGGCCCTATTTCATATGAAACGTATAATAATATTGCTCTTAGTTCTAATCACTGATTGTGCATCGCAAAGTATTTCAGCTCAATCAATCATTAAAGGTATTATAACAGATCAAGGAAATATCCCTGTTTCATTTGCGAACATAATAATTAATTACGCAAACAAAGATAAAGTATATTACTTCGGATATTCAGGGAATGACGGTCGATTTCTTATTGAAATCGTGGACACTGGCCTCTATACCATTAGCTTTTCTGCGATGGGGTATCAAACAAAAAAAATAAATATATTAAATGACAGTATCGATAAAAGCATTGATGTTAAAATTCAATTACATTCGAAACCATTTATTTTAAACGAAGTAAATATTAAGGCAGATAAACCTGTTTCCATAAAAAAAGACACTATTGTTTTTAATGCCAAATCATTCAAAGATGGCAATGAAGAAGTAGTTGAGGATTTGCTTAAAAAGATTCCCGGGGTTTCTGTTAATGAAGATGGCACAATCACTATCGGCAACAAAGAAATTGAAAAGGTGATGATAGAAGGAACTGACTTTTTTGATCGGGGATATAAAATTCTGACTAAAAATATGCCAGTTGCTCCTATAGAAAAAATTGAAATTTTAAAGCATTTTTCAAATGACAGATTACTGCAAGGAATTGAACATAGCGATAAAGTAGCACTCAACCTCACCCTGAATACTGATGTCAAAAATAAATGGTTTGGTAACATCAAAGCCGGATATGGCAAAATTTCAGAAAATAGATATGAAACCAAGAGTAATTTAATGAAATTTGGCAGAAAGAATAAATACTATTTTCTCACTCAGCTAAATAATACCGGATATGATGCAACAGGTGACATAAACCAATTAATTAACCCTGTACATTATGAGGAACCCGCGAGTATAGGAGACGGACAAGAAGCCTATAGTATTATCCATCTTTCAACATATAAGGCTCCCGGTTTTAAAAGAATAAGAACCAATTTTAATAATCAAAAAATAATCTCCCTGAATTCCATAATCACTCCTACGAAAACATTGAAATTAAAGGCAATGGGGTTTTTTAGTCAGGACAGGAATAAATTCTACAGAAACAATATTACAAAATTTTCTGACGGTGAAATTAATTTCACTAACAATGAGAATTCTCATTTAACTAATAAACCAACAGTGGGTTATGGCAAACTATTAATTAGTTATGACATTTCAAAAAACCAGCTCCTGGAATTTACATCAAAATATAACAATTATACGACAACAGGACTGTCTGACAGACTCTTTAACAATCTTTCTACTACTGAAAAACTTTATACTTCAATACCAAGGATAGATCATAAAATAAGTTATAAAAGCAAATTTAATTCAAGTACCATATTATTATTAACCGCAAGATATATCGAAGCAAAGTCGTCCCAACACTATAATATTACCCCGGTGACTATTTACGATGATTACTTTGCAACTACATTTACACATATAGAACAGAATACCAACAACAAAGTGCACTATTCAGGTTTTGAAGCACATTTGATGAATAGGAGACAAAATAAAAATTTAATAGAAATTCGCTTGGGAAACACTTATAGGAAAGATATATTTATATCTGACCTCACTCAAAAAAAGGAAAAAATCATCACAAATAATCCCTTAAGCTTTCATAATAATATCAATTATAGTTCTGATGATATTTATATAAAGTTGAAATACCTCTTAAAACTGGGAAGAATTTTCTTTTTTGGTAAAACAGAGTTCCACCAATTAATTAACCGGTTATTGTCTGATAGCCTTGTACAAAATCAGCGGCCATTTTTCATTAATCCATCCCTTGGATTTGAATGGAATCTAAACGCTGATAACAGGATTTACGCTTCATTTTCCCGCAATATTACCAATGCCAGCATTCAGGATATTTTTAATAAGAATGTTATCGGAGGATTCAGGACGTTTACTATTGGCACGGGAACTTTTAACCAACTAGATGCTACGACATGGTTGTTAAATTATCAATTGGGAAAGTGGACAGATAATTTTTTTGCTAATACTTACATTTATTTTACCAAAAATCATGATTTCCTTTCAAATAATATATTTCTGAATCCAAATTATTCAATCCAACAAAAAATTCTGGTTCATGACAGAGAAGCTTTCATCATAACATCCAATATTGACAGGTTTATAAGAATTATCACTTCAAATATCAAATTTGATATTGGATTTTCTTCGATAAGTTCTAGTAATATGATAAATAATTCAGATTTAAGAAAAGTCAAAAGTCAAAAATTTAAATATGGCATGGAATTAAGGTCAGGCTTTGGTGGCTTTTTTAACTATCATTTAGGTTCGATCTGGACCACAGGAAAAATTATCAAACCAATCATCAATGAATTTACTGAAAATCATAGCTTTCTGGATCTTATTTTTACATTCAAAAGTTTCAATTTACAGGTTCAATCTGAAAGTTACTATTTTAAAAACCTTACAAAAGGTAAGAATATTTTCTATTTTATTGATTTTGAAGCCAATTACGAGATCAGAAAAAACAAACTTTCATTATCATTATCAGGTAAAAATCTCATGAATACATCTTTATATAGAAATTACCTGGTAGATGATATAAGTATTTCTACCACTGAATATCGTCTATTCCCAAGTTTTTTTATTTTGGGAGTAAAATATCGATTTTAACAGAAACAAATTTGTAAGTCCAATATGCACATAATTTCACACTTCAACTCCCTAATAAACTATAAAGATTATGGTGTTGATTGATTAAAATTAGAAATATTGTATCTGCTTCTTTTTATTAGAACCATTGAACCTTCTCTTCGCCCCCCTGTTTTTAAGAGAAAAGTCATAAACATTTCATTCTAAACCATAAATTATGAGCACAAATCAAACAATATCATTGACTTTCCGGATAGGAAACGACCTTGAGATAAATCGCATGGGTTACGGAGCCATGCAGTTAACTGGCAAAGGGGTGTGGGGCGACACTCCAAAGCGGGACGAAGCCAAACAGGTATTGCTGGAAGCAGTGAAGTCCGGTGTGAATTTTATTGATACCGCTGATTCCTATGGACCAGAAACCTGCGAAAAATTAATTGGAGAGGTATTAAAACCTCATTACAACAAACTTTTAATTGCCACCAAGGGAGGGCTGGAGCGTCCGGGTCCCGGCCAATGGGTGCCTAATGGCAGACCTGAACACATCAGGGAAGCTATTGACGGAAGTCTGCAACGTCTTAAACTTGATCAAATCGACCTGTGGCAGCTACACCGCATCGATCCGAAAGTGCCGGTGGAAGAAACACTTGGACCGGTCGTAGATGCAGTAAAAGCCGGCAAGATCAAACATGTGGGACTCTCAGAAGTGAGTGTAGAAGATATTAAGCGTGTTGAAAAAATTTTACCGGTAGTTTCAGTTCAGAATATGTACAACCTGGGAGAAAGAAAATGGGAGGAAGTAGTGGATTATACCGCACGCCGGAATATCGCCTTTATTCCCTGGTTCCCGCTTGCTTCAGGTCCGGATAAAATGAAAGAGAAGACCGGTGAGATTGCAAAAAAGCACAAGGCAACCCATGCACAGATAGCGCTTGCCTGGCTGTTAAAAAGGTCTCCTAACATCCTGCTCATACCGGGCACCAGTTCTGTTCAACATCTGAAAGAAAACCTGAAAGCAACGGAGATTAAACTTTCCGATGAAGATTTTGCATTACTGTCTGAATAACTTTAGTATGAATGAAAAGAATTATATGATTTTTTTCAGTAAATCATGAAAAAAGCGCGGGTTTTAAGCATGCAACCCCGCGCTTTTTTATTTTGTTTAGTTAAGATATCAACTATTCCCTTTGTGATGCGGTCCGTTCCCTTTTGGAGGAGGATTGGATATTGAATCACGCATTTTTGTATCTGCTTCAATATTTTTGAATTTATAATAATCCATAATACCCAGGTTACCGGATCGAAATGCCTCAGCCATTGCCAGGGGAATCTCCGCCTCAGCTTCAATAACCTTGGCACGGGCTTCCTGTGCCTTGGCTTTCATTTCCTGCTCCTGTGCCACAGCCATGGCTCTGCGTTCCTCCGCTTTAGCCTGTGCAATATTCTTATCAGCATTGGCCTGGTCCATCTGCAATACTGCCCCGATGTTTTTACCAATGTCAATATCTGCAATATCAATAGATAATATTTCAAAGGCTGTACCGGCATCGAGTCCTTTGTCAAGAACTACTTTTGAGATCGAATCAGGATTTTCAAGTACCAGTTTGTGTGAACCGGAAGAACCAATAGAAGAAACGATACCTTCACCAACACGTGCCAGCACTGTTTCTTCACCGGCACCACCAACAAGCTGTTTGATATTGGCACGAACAGTAACCCTTGCTTTGGCAATCAGCTGGATACCATCTTTGGCTACAGCAGTAACAGGAGGTGTATCGATTACTTTTGGATTAACCGACATCTGCACTGCTTCAAAAACATCACGACCTGCGAGGTCGATGGCAGTAGCCATGTTAAAATGCAGTTCGATATTGGCCTTATTGGCCGAAACCAAAGCATGCACAACCTGTTCAACCCTGCCGCCTGCGAGGAAATGTGCCTCCAGACTGTTTCGATTAAGTGTTAATCCGGCCTTGGTTCCTTCAATCATCGCCCGGACAATTACAGCCGGCGGTACTTTACGCCATCGCATCAGGATAAGCTGCAACAGGGATATTCTTACACCGGATACCAGTGCAGAAAACCACAGCCCGATGGGTACAAAATAAAGCAGGATCCACAAAAGGATAATACCTGCTACAATAAGGACAATCAATAATCCAATTTCCATTTTATTCGTTTTTAGGTTTTACAATTATTTTTGAACTAACAATTTTAGTCACAACTACTTCGGTATTTTCAGGTATAAAACCTGTAGTAGACTTAGCTTCAATAATCAGATTATTGACCATCACATTACCAATGGGATTCAGGCGCGTTATTGTTTTTCCGGTGTCTCCCGGCTTAACCTGCTCTTCAGTTAGAGTGGCACTGGACTGGCCTGTGATGTTATCACTCAGCATGAATTTTCGCCAGGTTTTTGATTTTAAAGAGAGGTAAACGGTAACAACGCCAAAAAGAAAACTGCCAAGTAAGGTATAATTACCAACAACAGTCCCATGTGTTTTATAGGCCATAAAAACTCCGGCGCCAATTAAGAGTGTACCACCAATACCGGCAATGGTAATACCCGGAATGAGCAAAAATTCGATAATCAGAAGAACGATACCGAGTAATATCAGCAGTACAATTGCCAGAATGGACATTTTATTTCAGAGATTATAAATTATATAGTTAAAAATTAATCAATCGTTGCATGAAGCCCAATTTCAATAAATTTATGACGAAGCGGCTTTAAAAGGCTAAGCGACCCTTTTTTTACGTCACATTTACCCTTATAATGTACAATATATGTACACTGCTCGGCTTGCTCCAGATCATGCTCACAAATATCCATCAGCGCCTGTATAACGTAATCGAAGGTATGCACTTCATCATTATGCAGCACAAGAAAATTATTTTTTTTATCCTTCGTTTCAACGACTTCTTCTACAACCGGCTTTTGCTGAATTTTTTTCTTTGTTTTCATGAAAATTAAATTTAATAAGCAAATACCTGAATAGTAAATGAAAGATTCAAGTGTTCAGACTCTATGTCCAAAAATATAAAAAAAATCTGTAGCATCACATTAACTACAAAGGATTCCATAAAAAGTTACCAACATTAACGTGAACTATTATAACTTTCCAGGTCACGGGCCCTGTTTGCAGATATCTTTTTTGCCTCATAATAGGCTACAATAAATGCATCTTTAAATCCATAATTCCTCACTTTAAGCAGGGCCTGTTGTGCCTCTTCCCAGGTTTTGAATATTCCCGCATAATATTTTGTAAGCCCTTTACTTTGTAATGGTTCAGTCGAAACCGGGTAAATTCCTCCGAAAGCATCCCATTCCTGTGGCTGACTGAATACCCCCAGCTGAATACGGTAGGCTACGCCGGAGGGCAGATTGATATTGGCCGGGAAAGGATGTTGACTACTGTAAGGAGACTTGCTGTAAATGGCAAAACTACTTCCAGTTCCTTCTTTGGGAACTGATTTAGTTCTATGTTTCTTTTTACTGCTGAATTGCTCTTTTATTTGGCGGTCGAGGATATTTTCTCTTTTCTCTTTTGATAATACCTGTTCCATCTCCCTGGCCTGTTTGTAATTATCATCAGCCTGTTCCTGAAAATAACCGGCCTGCTGTTCATTCGCCATGATCTCTTTCTGCACCCTGAAGCGTGTCTGATCATCTTTGATCTTTGCAGCAGCATATCTCATATCCTGTGCTACCCTGAGGAAGGAATCGGCTTTTAATTGTAAACGCAACGCATTATTAATCAACTGCGTATAGGTTTTATTAGCTTTAAATCCCGCCTCAGACCGTTTTTCAGCAACAGGTTCATCCCTTTTAACCGCCTGTTGTTCCGGGGCAGTTTCCATGCCATGAGCATATCCCAGCTTTGAAGCTTCATATATGGATTCCGGATATTCATATCCTTTCTGCAGCGCCGGTCCGCTGTTGTCAAGCTTGTAAATCATAGCTTTTCCGGACGCACTGTTTCTTGTCGAAATAAGCCAGACAATTTTCCCATTATCAGCCGGTATATACAACAGGTCATCTCCTGCAGAATTGACCGGGAAATCCAGATTCGCCGGTTCAGACCATTCACCGGTCTTTTTATTAAAAGAACTTGAAAAAAGATCATACCCTCCCATCCCGAAATGCCCGCGGGATGCAAAATACAATATGGAATCAGTTGCATCAAAAAACGGGTAATCTTCATCTTCCCTTGTATTAATCACATCACTCAACACTTCCGGACCACCCCACTTTCCGTCTGCCAGGAACTGTATCCGGAAAATATCCTGCTGACCTGAGAATTTTTTATGGCCGGAAAAATATATATAATCTCCCTCTTTTATGTCTTTCGGCAAAAAAGCAACTGCGTTTTCATTAACCTCAACCGGATATTCATCACCGATTATTTTACTGACCGGAATAAACCTGCCTCCCGTTTCTTCAAAGCCAAATTGCGAAAAAGTAAGTGCTTTATCTACAATAGTATATGATTTTACGTTAAGTACTTTTCCGTAACGGGCAATTACAGAAGCATTTTTAGCCAGATTAATATAATCATCTACATTCAGTTCTCTTACCTCACGCCCTTTCCCAAATTCAGTAAATTTCTTATAATAATGAACAGCTTCCTTAAATTCCCCCGAGAGATGACAGGCCCTCCCCAGGTAAAAATATACATCCACAGGCACGTCTTTGATTGAGGCAACTTTCAGGTAATCTTTCGCCTTTTCGGGATTTCTGTTCAAAGCAAGCAGGCAGCGGCCGGCAAAATACCGGTATTCACCATCAGAAGGATATTTCTTCAACAACTGCTCAAAAAAGCGTAACGACACTTCATAATTTCCCTCATTGAAATTCCGGATCGCTTCTGCAGAAACAGGGTCCCCCGGGCTAAAAATATCAACAGCCCGAAGCATCCCGGAATTAAAGGACAACAACACCAATATAAGTAACCTGAAAAAAATATTTTTCATTGTAAAAAATAAGCACTCCCGGTGTTTAACGCTTCATTTTTCATATAATACAGCAAGATGATCCTGCTGTATGTAATGCATCATTAAAAATGAAAATGACCGTTCGTGAAAAAGTTATAAACATCATCCCGCTAAATTCATGCAAACTTTGTAATTTTACAAGGATAAAATGTAAAATATCGCATATATGGCATATTTGGAAGAAGGAGCAACGGCTCCGGAGATAAAAGGAAAAGATCAGGACGGTAATTTAATCAGCCTGTCTGACTTCAAAGGAAAAAAAGTAATACTCTATTTTTATCCAAAAGACAATACACCGGGATGCACAGCAGAGGCATGCAACCTGAGGGATAATTATGATGCCTTGCTTCAGAAAGGATTTGCCATTATCGGTGTAAGCGCTGATTCCGCAAAATCCCATCAGAATTTCAGACAAAAACATGACCTGCCCTTCCCTTTGCTGGTTGATGAAGACAAAGAAGTAATCAAATCTTACGGTGCATGGGGAGAAAAGAAGATGTACGGAAAGACCTATGAAGGAATTTTGCGTACAACTTACGTGATTGATGAAGAAGGGAAGATAGAAAAAGTATTTCCAAAAGTAAAAACAAAGGATCACACCAAGCAGATTCTTGATGAATTAAACTAACCTACATAGAAACTGAACATGGAAAAAGCGACAAAGGAAACAACAAAAGAAACCAACATAAGCAAGGAAAAACTCAAGGCATTGCAGGCCACGCTGGATAAAATTGACCAAGATTACGGAAAAGGCACCATCATGAAGATGGGCGATAAGGCCATTATAGATGTACCTTCCATATCATCCGGTTCGATAGCACTTGATATAGCGTTGGGTGTAGGAGGTTATCCGCGCGGCAGGGTGATTGAAATTTACGGGCCTGAATCATCCGGGAAAACTACGCTGGCCATTCACGCCATAGCCGA
>Ga0102962_1001107_pt1 | contig 11068 bp, 8 predicted proteins | sample SalPonF2_C_D2_MG_FD_84519 | JGI IMG/M metagenome (GOLD analysis project Ga0102962, IMG submission 84519) | Salt pond soil microbial communities from South San Francisco under conditions of wetland restoration - Salt Pond MetaG SF2_C_D2_MG ...
AAAAAGCAAAAGGGCAGTGCTGCTTCTGTCCAAAGAGCAGGCTGAAGAAGCATTGAAAAAAAATGAGGCGCTTCATGCAAAGATGATTGAAAATATCGGTGATGTAATTGCGATTATTGATAAGAATGGCATTAACCTGTATAAAAGTCCAAATCTGGAGAAATTGTTTGGTTGGAAACCCGAAGAGCTTGTTGGCAGAAGTATATGGGAAATTGTTCACCCGGCTGATTTAACTGCGGCCAAAAAATTATTTAGTTTTTTGCAGAGAGAACCTGGCTTATCAGGTTCAATTGAATGCCGCTTTCAATGTAAGGATGGTAATTATAGATGGATTGAATTTAAAGGGATAAATATGAATAATGATCCTGATATAAAAGGTATCCTGGGTAATTATCATGAAATAAGCGACCGAAAATTAGCAGAAGAAAAAATATTTCAATCCAATAGTCTCCTCAAGGCAATCCTTGAAAGCTCTCCCGATGTTATTGTTTTTGCCCTTGATAAAAACTACCGCTACCTCAACTTCAATCCGCAACACAAGAAAGTGATGAAGGAGATATGGGGAAGAGATATTGTTCCGGGAATGAGTTTTCTGGATGCACTGGGCAATCACAGGGACAAGGAGGCGGTAAAGGTCAATTTTGACCGGGCACTTTCAGGTGAAAGTTTTGTTATTGTTGAAGCGTATGGCAATGAGCAATTATCCCGCCACGTTTGGCAGGATTACTGGTCTCCTGTTGAGGACGACAATGGAGAAATTATTGGTTTAACCTGCTTTGTTTTAAATGTCACCGAATTGTATAGAAAAGAGGAAGCGCTCAGAGCAAGTGAGGAATTTCTCAGTGAAACACAGATGATCGCTAAACTCGGCACCTATGTGCTGGATGTTCCTTCCGGTAAGTGGGAAAGTTCAGAAATGCTTGACCGGATATTTGGGATTGATTCAGGTTACGTGAAAGATATTAAGGGCTGGGAGAATATTATGCAAGCCGACTGGAGAGAAACAATGAGTTTTTATTTTCAGCAAAAGGTAATTGGTGAAAAAGAACCTTTTGACCGCGAATATAAAATTACCAGGCAGTGCGACCAGGCAGAGAGGTGGGTGCATGGTCTGGGTAAGCTGAGCTTCAATGAGAGGGGGGAACCTCTCAAAATGGTTGGTACCATAAGAGATATCACTGAAAGAAAGGAAACCGAAATCCTGCTCATGGAGAAAACCAATGAAATAGAGGCTCAGAATGAAGAATATCAGCAAATAAATGAGGAACTGGTACAAACCAACGAAGAACTATACAGAGCCAAAGAACACGCTGAAGAGAGTGATCGTCTGAAAACTGCTTTTCTTCAGAATATTTCTCATGAGATACGTACACCCATGAATGGGATTATGGGATTCGCCGAAATGCTTAACAGGCCCGGTCTTTCAGATAAAAAACGCAGAAGCTTTACGAGTATAATTAATAACAGTGCGAACCAGTTGCTATCTATTGTCACTAATATTCTGACGATTTCTTCCATTGATGCCAGGCAGGAAAGAGTCAGTAATGCTCCCGTATGTGTTAATAATATTATTGTTGATCTGCTGGCGATTTTTAAATCACAGGCATCAAGCCAGAATCTTTCATTATATGCGAAGCAACCTCTCACCGATCAGCAGTCAGAGATTATTGCTGATGAAACGAAAATTACACAGGTGCTAAGTAATCTCCTTACCAACGCATTAAAATTTACACATCAGGGATTTATTGAGTTTGGATACATCCTTCAGGATATTAAAGATTATAACAATGAAAAGCAGAAAGCAGCAGCTGAATTGAAATTTTATGTTAAAGATACAGGAATTGGTATTCCTGCCAATTTGCATGATAAGATTTTTGAACGTTTTCGCCAGGTCGACCTGGAAGTTAGCAAGCGACGGGGTGGTTCCGGACTTGGCTTGTCCATTTCCAAAGGTTTTGTTGAACTGATGGATGGTGAATTATGGGTGGAATCTGATTCCGGCAAAGGTTCGGCTTTTTATTTTACTATCCCCTATATCCCTGTAAATGATTCAAAAGAAAATGCAACGGCTTCTAATGTGAATAATGGTAAAACAGTGTTGGTGGCAGAAGATGAAGAGTATAATTACCTGTTGATCGAAGAGTATCTTATTGATATGGACTTGAATTTAATACATGCCAAAGACGGGGCCGAGGCAGTTGATATCTGCAACAATACAACTATTGACGTGGTGTTGATGGATATCAAAATGCCAATAATGGACGGACACACTGCAGCCTTAAAAATAAAAGAGACTTTTCCCGGATTGCCGGTTATTGCACAATCAGCCTATGCACTTGAGCATGAAAAACTAAAATTTGGTGCTGCCTTTGATGAATATTTGACAAAACCAATTAATGAAAAAGACCTTAGAAACAAGCTTATGAACATTTTAGGGATAGGGGAGAGGTGAGTCGGGAGACAGAAGCCCCGAAAGCTTTCGGGGGAAGACGGAAGTAAAAAAGATTACGGGATGCCCGGCAAATTAGGGGAAAAAATAGAGTTGAGTAGAGGAGAAGTTGAGAAGTTGAGAAGTTGAGGAGTTGAGGAGTTGAGGAGTGGAGAAGTTGAGAGGTTGAGTGAGACGGAAGACGGACGGAAAGGACGGAAGTCCGAAGTCCGAGGTCAGAAGCAAAAAAGACTCCGGCATGCCCAATAGATTGGGGGAAAAGTAGGGTTGAGAGGTTGAGGAGTGGAGGAGTTGAGAGGTGAGTCGGGAGAGATGAGTCGGAAGACGGAAGTGCCTTTGGATTGCGCAGAGGCCTGGTGTGGGCAAGGATCACGAACCTTGACCTTTGGTTTGTGGGTGGCCTTGTGCGGGTCAAGCTCACGACCAGCCTGTGGCATGGCAGGTGTGAGGGAGTACCATTCAGCCCGTGGCATGGCTTGTGTGAGGGAGTAACATAGTAAAAAAGATTACGGTATACCCGATAAATTTGGGGGGAAAATAGAGAAGAGGAGGAGAGAAGTTGAGAGTTGAGAATAGGGAGAAGTGAGCCGGAAGACGGAATTGCCATAATTAGATAATCCGATAGCAGGATGAATTGCAGGTAGATAGTGATATTATTGGGTTATTCGGTCATATATTTTAATAGTGCTGAATTTCTGACATCCCTTATTCTGTAAATTCTTAATGCCTTCATCAAAGGAATCTGATAAGGCATTGCCAGTTGCTACCCTGCAAAAAGGGCAGGCATGAAAATCACCATTTGGATCAATATACATATACCTGTTGCCTGCTCCTAAACAGCCCAGTTTTCGCTGATGATACCCAAAGAAGGTGACTATTGGGATTTTTTTAAAGCCTGGATCCGTGTTCATCTGCAGTGTAAATTTAGTAATAGTCTCAATCTGATTTTTTCCCAGGAGAACTTTTTGTTCAGCAAAACGACCAACCTGTCTTGCTTCAAGAATTCTTATAAAATGTGCGCCTAATTTTCCGGCAAGTGCTCCGTACTGCATCAGATTTTCCATAGATACAAATTCACAGGTGGCACATAAGGACACACTTACCATAATACCTGCATTTTTGCAGTTTTTGATTGATTTCGCTACCCAGTCATAACTTTCAGGGTTATTTCGAAAAAGATTATGTGCTTCTTTGTTCCAATGGTCCAAACTTATGTTGACACCCTTTAGTCCTGCCTCTTTAAGAGCCATGGCCTTGTTTTCTGTTAATCCGAACCCTGAAGTAAGCAGCCAGCAATCTATTTTGTCTGATGATGCATTTCTGATCAGCTCTATCAGATCATTAAATCTTATAAGAGGTTCACCTCCGCTAAACTGAATATGTCTGATACCCTGTTGCTTAATTTTCAGCAGGATTTCCTTAAGCTGCGATATCGTCAACTTGTCTTGCTGGTCAATATTATTCCATTCATAACAATGTTTGCATCTAAGCATGCAACGGTTTGTTATACCCCAAATGATTGTTTGCAGGGGAATTAATGAACTGCTTTTCCGGGAAGTCCTGTAATTTCTGTAAAACTCATTTTTAATAATTTTTCGAAGATTTTCTGATGGCAAACCCGGATAATCGACCGACCAAAAATATTTACCTTCTGATTTCACAAATTTCAGAATTTTTTGATTTCCATGTACCGATGCTCTAAGTCTTCTTATACGCAAAACTTCTTTGATGGCTTTAACCGGATTATGAACTATGCTTAAGATCTGGATAAAAATGAAAGCACTTAATCGGCGCCTGATCAAACCAGTAGTGTTGCCTGTGATCAATCTTACTTTTTTAGTCTCATTATTTTTATCTTCTTTTTTGACTTTATACATATTTTGGATTTTATTAATGTTGGCTTTTTTCTTTTTCTTTGTTGGCATAGGCTATCGACTGTACATATTCATTTACAAAACGGTTGAACCTGCCAGGTTCTCTGAAAGTTTTTAGATATTCTATATTTGGTTTTCCCTTGGGATTATGTATTACCTGATACCATCCTTTCGTGTGCAGGTAGATAGTACGGGATTCATTATTGCATGGGGGAAGATTGAAAGCTACCTCTGCATTATCGCCAATTTCAGATTGGATATAATATCTTTTATCATCTTTTTGCAGATAGGAGGAAACATCTTTCCCTTTTTGATTATTTGCACTTGTTATTGGGATTGTAATATGATTAAGTCGAAAATCTGTGGAGTAGTCCATTCCTGCATAATCAATTTCCCAAAACATATTTCCAAATTCAAGTTTTATTTTTAATGGGTTTGATTCAGCTCCGGTAAGCGGAAACTGCAATATATCATCTTTCATTGCCATAGGGCCTGCAATATTAAAATAATCCACCCGGTCCCATTTGCCTGATCGCTCAACATATAGTGACAACGGGATGTTTTGATCAAGTGACCATCCTATGAGCTGGGGAGTTGGAGCTCTTTGTTGCTTTTTTGTCCATTTGTTATAATAATTGCCAAATTGATTTTGAAAAACTCCCATCATATAATCCAGGAGAAAAGAATTACGGGCACTGATTAAAAGTTTTGCAGAATCACTGTTTCCCTGATATGGAAATTCCATTACCAGTGCGTCAGTTACCGGAAGGTCACCCTGCTTTAGCGGGCTTGAATAGAATAGACTATCCTTACGTTTTATCAAATAAGTGGCGTCAATACCACTGTTGCTAAGGACGCTTGATGGAGAAATTATTTTTTTCACTGAATGTAAATTTCCATATTTATCTAACCATATATCAATATTTTTATCATGATCGATAACCCATAATTCCATTAGGTTGGTGTGTTGTATCTCTTTTACTTCGTTACTTATTTTGAGTTTGTATTCCGGATTGTTGATGTCATATAGTGGCAGCTTTAAATAATCATCTCGTTCCAGTCTCGGTTGTACACTTCCACTGTATATTTCTCCCGTAAACTGATAACTATTTCCGTTAAAAGTATATATGAAAGGACAGGATTCCTTTGTTGCAAGAGCAATGATGATGAGCAGGAATGCAGCAGCACTGGTTCCACTTATTATACCCAGTGTCCAGGATCCAACTGTGGCAGCTTCGTCCTTTTCATACAATTCCATTCTTTCTATTTTGGAAAGAGGAATTAATATTTTTGAGCCGTTAAACACGGTCATTTCTGTAATATATAGATGTACCTCGTTCAGCAGATATGTTTCGTTGTCTTCAATTCTATTTTTATAGCGGTTGGAGCCCTTTGTTTTTACAGGTTTATTATAAGTTGAAACATATTTTTTTATAATATATCCTTCCAGTGAATCTTCTTTTAGAGAAGGCAGTGCCAATTCCCATGCCTCATCATCCATATGTATTATTATGTTTTTATTTAAGTTCTCAATATGAGCAAAATCTTTAGGAGTTGGTGGCAAAATTGTTTTTACTTTGAAATAATACATACATCCGCTGAACATATTGAGCAATGCAATAATAAGTATCCATGAAATAATTGTATACAGTGTTGACTTAAAATTCAAATACAGAGACAGAACATGGGTTAGTTGATGAATTGTGGTTTTCATGGCCGGATTAATTAAAAATTAAGGGATAGTTCTAATTCAATATAGGTATGTGAAAAGGAAGAATTCCAGCCTATGGGATATGTGGCTGTAAGAGAAGTGTATATCTTTTCCAATAAGATATAGGAGAAATTAATGTTCCAAATCAGACCACTGTATGATTTACTGCCTATATTGTATATTAAATTATCATAGTATTCTTCATAAAATTTACCTGTAAGGAAAGTCAAGCCAGTTCCAAATCTGGAAATTGCTGATTGTAAGAAATAATAGTTTAAACCGGTGCTTATATATTGTTCTGCTTTTTCGTTTAATGTGCCGTAATAAAGATTATTATCATCAGTAGTGCTGAATAAATAACAAATTTTAAGTCCAACATTTTCCTTGATAATTAGTCTTTCATAGTAAAAATTAGGTTTTGAGTAGAAAAGTGGAAATATTTTGGTTCCAATGAAATTTTTCTGGGGGTTTATTTTTTCTGTCTCAGGCTTATAAACTGGCCATGTAAACTTTTCTGTTTTTCCATCCCGATAGTGTATACTATCAAGCGAATTCTTACTGATCCAATGAACAACACCTTCCGGGTCCCCGGCTAATGAGTAAGATCTAATTTCTCCGGTGGTATCTATCCGGGTAACTCTCAGCGTTGTACTGTCCTTTTTAAAAATTATGGTTTGGGAATGGCTTTTACCTGTAAGCGAAAATAACATGAATATTACTACAGGAATTTTGATAATGACAATGTCATATACTGAAATGAAAATCCCCTTCTCCATTTTGTGTAAATATTGGTAATACGTCCAATGAAATTTACACTAATAAAGTTAGTTTATAATATATATAAAGTCAAGTAAAAGTTTGGAATTCAGTCGTGTAAATATATTTTTTTGATGAAAATTTAAATTCTCTTTAAAACTTCAATGAAAGAATAATATTGGAGCAACCGGAGTTATCTTATAATTTTTAATAAATGTACAACAAACTGATTTCAAATAAAGTAGACAAAATACCTGGAATAAACAGCAGATATGTAAGCTGGTGATTCTGTTTATATAATGAAAAGATTATTCGGCCACTGTTTCCGCCTGAAAAGGAAAAATTTCCGATGGTATTCTGGAATGATCCATCAGTGTCTCAAGCTCTTTCACCACTTTAGGATGTTCAGCAGCAATATTGTGCTCTTCTCCAATATCTTTTGAAAGATCATACAATTCAAGAGTTGTTTTCTCCGGCTCCAGTACATTCAGCCTGATCAACTTCCATTTGCCTTTGCGAACTGATTGTTTGCCCCCCTGTTCATGGAATTCAAAATAAATATAATCGTGTTCCTTCTGACCCGGTTTGCCAAGCAGTGTTGGTAAAAAGGAGATACCATCGATAGAGGAAGGGGAGTTAGTTCCTGTAAGGGCAGCAAAGGTAGGCATTACATCCCAGAAAGCTGAAATATGGTCGGATTTCGATCCTGCTTTTACATGTCCGGGCCAGTATGCAATCATGGGTTCGCGTACTCCGCCTTCGTAAAGATCCCGCTTATATCCTTTTAACGGTCCGTTGCTGTTGAAGTAATCAGGATCTGCTCCGCCTTCTTTGTGCGGCCCATTATCTGAAGTGAAAATGATGAGTGTATTTTTTTCCAGTCCTAATTCTTTAAGTTTAGCATATACTTCCCCAACCTGCTTATCAAGCAAGGTCACCATTGCAGCAAAAGCTGCATGGCACTCTGGTTGAGTCCCGTAAGCACCCTCCCTGAATCGCTTGTCACCATATTCTGCTCCTTTATACTGCTTCTCAGGATCATATTTACCACGGTATTTTTTCAGATATTTCACGGGCAGCAACAATTCTGCATGGGGGATGGTGGTGGCATAATAAAGGAAAAATGGCTTCGATTGATTGTTTTCAATAAATTTCAATGCCTTTTGCTGGATCAGTTCAGGGGAGTACTCTTCATTTTTATCACCTGTGTTTCCTTCCAGTATGATTTTTTGTCTGTTGTGCCACAAATGTCCCGGATAATAGTTGTGGGCCAGGGTTTGAGAGTTATAACCATAAAATTCATCGAAGCCCTGATTTACCGGATCACCTGTAGATCCTGGATAACCCAGTCCCCATTTGCCAAAGGCACCGGTGACGTATCCGGCCTGCTGCAGCATCTCAGCAATAGTAAAAGAACTGTCAGGAAGCGGCCATTGTCCCTCATGTGATTCGGCATGTTTATTACCCCTTACAGGAGTATGCCCGGTGGTTAGACCGGTCATCAGGGATGACCGGGACGGTGCACATACTGTACATCCGGCATAATGCTGGGTAAAAAGCATCCCTTCCGAAGCAAGTTTATCAATATTTGGTGTCTTAAACTTCTTTTGTCCGTAGCAACTAAGGTCGCCATATCCCAGGTCATCTGCAAGGATGTACACAATATTGGGTTTGATGGCTTTGTTTTCTGCTTTCTTTTGTTGGGCAGAAGCCTGACCAGTGGTGAAGATCGAGGCCAAACCTAATAGTAACAGTTCTTCTTTCATAATCATGATGGTTTTTCAGCAATTAAAGATATACATTTTATACCGGCCGGACCATTATTACAAACATAATATTGTCTGTTAGTTTAGGTGCCACTTATGTTAAACAGCAAAATGAAACATGTTTGTAATATTATTTAAACCTCAGAAAATAAATGTTGTAAGATTAATTTTTTGTTTTATCAATTCAGATGTTTGGAAATCATTTTGTGTAAATATTTTGTCAGTAAATGCAAAGGGGGAAATGAGATATGAGAAATGAGGTGTAATTTAAATTATGAAAAGTCATCAATTGCAATCTGTAGAGACAATATATATGCTGTCTGATGTAATCAAATACTTTAATCTGATGCGTCGCAGAGACGGCCATTTATGGCGTCTCATGACACACCTGATGATTATTACCGGAATATTATCTGGATGATGAATGAATTTGTAGTTATAATTGGGGTCCAAGCAGATGCTTGAACCATCAATTCAACCATCTATTGAATAAACGACCGAATTACAACTAAATAATCAACCGAATTACAACTGAATTACAACTGAATAATCAACCGGTCCGAAGGCTTTCGGACAAACTACCTCGACCTGATCTCTCTTCTCATAAAGGAAACATAAGACAGTGCAAAACAGAGTACTGTAGCTGCCACCAACCCGGTTACCTGCGGCCATACCAGTAACAGGCTTTGCCCAAGTGGCAGCGGACCGGGTATAGCGCCTGCCATTTGTTGCATGGTTAATGGTCCGAGACTGCGCACAGAAGGCATCAACAGGGTGGTAGTGGCTTCACTGAAAAGATGACTGGGCGCAACCCGCATCAATGACAATTTGAACTGCGTAAGCTTGAACATCACATAAGGATTGCCCATTTCCTGAGGCGGGGCAACAGATTTAACGATGAGGTTGACGATCATCGGATAGAAAACAGTAAAGAACAACCATATGGCAATTCCTGCCAGGGCTGAGGTTGCCGGCTGGCGAAACCATACCGAGAACAGAATGGACAGGTTCAGCCAGAAAGCCACGTAGAAAATACTGAGCAGGATGAAGGCAATAATGCGCAGAAATTCACCCGCAGTAGGTGGTATACCCAGTGCAGTCAGTCCAAACCCCATCACCAGAAATCCCAGTGAGAACAGCATGACACTAATTACGATAAGCGCTGCCAGAAACTTGGCATTGATAATATAGTCGCGGTGAATGGGCTGGGAAAGTACCCTGCTGAGTGTGCCCCGGTTGTGTTCAGAATTGACCGCATCAAAACCCAGGCTGATTCCCAGGAGGGGACCCAGAAAGCTGATAAATACAGTAAATGAAGGCAGGGTGCCATCAGAAAGGGTGAACAGCTTGAGAAAGAAGAAGGTTCCTTCAGGATCATTCGGCTTCACTGCACTTCCGATATCAGACAGTGCCGTGTACAACGATCCCAGGCAGGTGAGGGCAATGATCGAAATCAGTATAATGAACCGCCAGCTGCGAACCTGGTCAGCCACCTCCTTTTGTACTATGACCCGGAACGGGCTATTCACTTTTTTTACGTACCCTGATTTTCCAAAAAGACCGGATAAACCTCCGGGTAATTGAATTGTTTGTCTGGCAGTATTGCTCATGATTGTTTTCCTCCTTCAAAATACCGGTAATAAATATCATCCAGCCCGTATTCCTTTCTGTTGAGATAATCCAGCTCAGCACCAGATTCGATGATTTTTCTGGCAATTGTAGCAGAGACATCGCGGGAGCATTCAATGATATAATTGTCATGTGTTCGGGTGATCTTTTCAATTCCTTCTACAGGCTTAAGGACTGAACCCAGCCATTCAATACCTGCAGGTTCTGCTACCTGGCTGGCTTTTCCGGCTGATCCGGCAGTAATTTTGACTTCTGTGACCCAGGGACTGCCTGAAAAAAGTTGCCGGGACAGAGAGTGAATATCCCCCTGGGCCAGTAGTTTGCCATTGACAAACAGTCCCACGCGGTCGCAGACCTGTTGTACCTGGTGAAGGTTATGGGAAGAAAAGAGTACAGTCAGCCCTTCGGCTTTGCTGAGCAAAGCGATCATCTCCAGAAATTCATGCACCCCTTTTGGATCAATGCCGGAGGTGGGCTCATCCAGGATGATTACTTCCGGGTCTTTGATCAGTACATCGGCCAATCCAAGCCGCTGGCGCATCCCGCGGGAATATTTGCCCGTTTTTTTATTCTCTACATCCGGCAGTCCAACCTGTTTCATTAACTGCAAAGCTTTTTCTTTGGCTGTTTTGTCATCAATCCCGTTAAGGCGTGCAGTATACATCAGGTTTTCCAGAGCTGTCCGCTCGTCATAAAACCCTACATCTTCCGGCAGGTAGCCTACTCTCTTTTTTACTTCAATGGGATGAATGGTTGAATTGATGCCACAGACAGAGACGGTACCAGCTGAGGGTTCTGTCAGACCAAGCATCATAAGTATAGAGGTTGACTTGCCGGCACCGTTGGGGCCCAGCAACCCAAATATCTCCCCTTTCCTGATGCT
>Ga0102962_1001108_pt1 | contig 11068 bp, 11 predicted proteins | sample SalPonF2_C_D2_MG_FD_84519 | JGI IMG/M metagenome (GOLD analysis project Ga0102962, IMG submission 84519) | Salt pond soil microbial communities from South San Francisco under conditions of wetland restoration - Salt Pond MetaG SF2_C_D2_MG ...
GATACCTACCTGACCCGGTATAGTTATTCACATGGGACATTATTAAATTCTAATCAAAACGCTCACTGGGAAAGAAATTCAATAAATTTTCTGATTAACAAACACTCCTGGATGGCCGGGGCAAAAATTAAACGAACTATCTGGCGAAATATCGGTCTGCAAGTCTCCGGGTGGTACGGGTTAACCGATATCGCATCCCGACAAGTTTATTTGGATACCATCAAAACCGTTCAATTCCGGTTAATGGTATGTTATCGGTTGTGAAAGGGTTTAAGGAGATATGTCGATAAGCAACGGCTGTGTATTAAATAACGTGAATTCGATATAATTTTCTACTTATTTTGTTTCCTATCCACGCTTGTAAGATCTCTCACCCAAAAAGTGGGTTAGAGATGACGCCTTTGAGTGATATTTGTTAACCATCTACATTATCTACGTCCATTCGCTTCATTTCGAGCGGAGGGAGAAATCTTCAAAGTAACCTATTCATTCCAAAACGCTGTTTTAAATAGGGATTTATCTCGAACTCACGTTAAATAAGGTATTTATAAAATAGAAATGTACAACTTAATGACGATGGACGATTTAATTTTTTTGAATAACGTTCCGATGAATAGATGAAACGGAGTTTCAAGTTTAGCATTCCCAACGGGACGTTGGGAACGAGGTACAGTGTCACATACTCAGTGTAATATCTCTGTGTGCTCTGTGGTTATAAATTAATCCGTGAAAATCCGCATCGTCTGCGTCATCTGCGTTCTATAACAAGGTTGAGTCAAAGTTTAAAGATTAAGGATGTTGTAACCGGCACGTAAATAGGTCCATAAAAAGCACGTATGATTTTAATGTTAAAATCCAGATGAAGTTGATGAAGAATCGCGAATTCCATCCCCATCCCAAAATTCACTTCCCCCAGCTGATATTTTTGTCCGGTGTTATCATATAAATTATCAGAACCGGTTTTGTAAGCGCCTATCCAATTATGAACCAATATTTTCCCCTGATGGATAAACAACACGCCCGCACCAAAAGCCAGGTATGGACTCACAAATGCACGAGTCATATATAATTTTGTTCCGGTCGATATGTCAATAAGAGTACTGTTTTCGCCTTTAATACTTGAGTGATAACCCACCACCATAGGTTCAACAATAGCGACGTGTCCATTATCGTATAACATCTTTTGATACGATGTTTTTAAAAACAGATAAATCTGATCATTGATTCTATAATCTGCCCCAACGTGAAACTCATATCCATTATCCCAATAAGGTAATTTCCAATGATCGATATTGGAGATGAAGGCACCACTCCCCGCAGATAGCCTTAAGTTATGTTGTGCCTGACTTCTTAAGGGTAGAAAAAATATGGAGAACGATATAAAAAGAAATAGCTTTTTCATTGATCTTCATCACCGACCTAATTTATCCGTATATAAGTTGTTATAAAACAATCGTAGCATCGATCCATCAAAATCAGCGTATCATTACCTTTATAAGTAACCTCTTCTGTAGGATTATACGAAAAAGATGTATCCGATGGGGTCATTTTCAGTATCTCCTTATTATTTTGCTTGCTCAAAGTAAAGGTCCCGGTCCGCACTAAGGTGTCATTTCGAACTACAGAATATCGATTAGATGATGAGAAATTCATGATAACCATGGGATAGCCCAAAACATCCGGTTTATCCGTTATGCCTGCGAATCCACCCGTCGTTTCAACCCATTGCCATTGACCGATAATTCCTGTTGATTGTGTTTTTTTTGTGTGAGTTCCTTCCAAATTGCAAGCACTTAAAGCCAATAATAATAACAATAAAAGTGGTGTATTATATTTCATAACAATAAAAAGTTTGTATCATTATTAATGTTCAATTCCATTATTTAAAATCAGTAAAAAGGCTATCCTATTAATTGACAATGTTATATCCGAGCAAATCTATTCTTCGAACTTTATTACCGGTTCTTGAATCAATGACTCCCGTTTCGATAACTTTAACCGACATCAGGTAAGGGATACCTTTTGAAAATTCATTCGGATCTGTTAACGCCAAAAAAGGTTGATAGGCACTCGTATCTTGTTTCGCAATATTTGATATGAAGATCCCATCCGGTAAATAACAATACATATTACGCGGACAGATCGATTTATTCACCACATAAGCCCGAACATTTAAGGTATCCGGTACAGAGACTGAATCTTTAAGTGAGGATATGGTTAAAAGTGGATAATTTCCCGCATTGGGAAAAGTTTTAATATGAGTACTTTCCCCATTATTTTTACACCCAAATAGAAATAAGCCAATCGAAAAAATCATAAGTATAATACCCGATTTCATATAATAACTTAATCCTCCTTCCGGGTATATATAAGTAATTATTGAATCTGAAGTTTCTATTCTGATTATAATATATTTGGAAGGTCTTAATTATTCAAGCATTGTTTATGATACGTTTAAAAATGAGATATTGGGATATTTTGATTATTAGATGTTGGGCTAATAATCATCATCATAATTGCACGAAATTATATTTTGGATCTTCGGATCTAAAATATTTTCAAAAGTTATTATTTCCATTAACCAATAAAGACCAGGCAGGTTTTCAAAACCTGCCTGGTCTAATTTAATATTGGGTTCAGATTCTTTAGCTTTTCTCTAAATGGAAAAAGATTGGATATGGATTGATCGCCCTTTATCTACTTTTGTCGTTCTTTAAACCACTTCATCAACTCATCTACCGGTTTGGCGTTTAAAATCATGTCTTTGCTGAAACGTGCTTTGCGGGCGATGTAGACGCCGTATTTTATGTCATCTATGCCTTCGATGGAATGCGCGTCGGGATTGATGGATGACATCAGTCCGACTTCCCGCGCTTTGTTTCCCAGCCGCCAGTCCAGATCCAAGCGGTGGGGATTGGCGTTGATCTCAATGGCTACGTTATGCTTAGCGGCGTATGCTACAATTTCATTCATATCCATATGTCCGGCTTCGCGCTTGAGCAGCAGGCGTCCGGTAGGGTGACCCAAAATACAGGTGTAGGGATTGGCAATGGCATTTTTGATGCGTCGCATGATTTTCTTATGATCCATTTCCAATGCAAAATGAGTGCTCACAATCACAAAATCGAACTGACTGAGGATCTCATCCGGATAATCCAAACTCCCGTCGGCTAAAATATCCGATTCAATCCCTTTCAGAATACGGAAATTATTCCCCTCTTTTTTAAACGTTTCATTGAGATCGTCGATCTCATCCCATTGCTGTTTCAACCGTTTTTCGGTGAGTCCGTTGGCGTAAGCGGCAGTTTGTGAATGATCGCTGATTCCCAGATATTCATAACCACGTTCCATGCAGGCTTCGGCCATTTCCCGGATGGAATACTTTCCGTCGCTGTACGTGCTATGGGCGTGAATGACTCCGCGGATATCCGACAATTCCAATAAATGGGCATCTTCATGTTCCTCAAAAAATTTGAATTCGCCCATGTCTTCCCGCAGTTCAGGCGGAATAAAATGCAGCCCCAATTTTTCAAAAATATCGGTTTCGGAAGAATACGATACCGGCTGATCAAAATCGGTATTTCCTTTGTCATCCAGCTTAAATAATCCATATTCATTTAATGCCATACCGCGTTCACGAGCCCGTTGACGCATCACTACATTATGTTCTTTGCTGCCGGTGAAATACATCAACGCGGCGGGAAATTGTTCCGGTTTTACGATACGAAGATCAACCTGACGTCCTTCTTCAGTTCGGACCGAGCTTTTGGTCTCTCCTTTTCCCAAAACTTCAGTTACTCTGGGATGAGTGGTAAAAGCGTCAAATAGGGCGGGTGCATCTTTAAGATCGGCACCAATCAGAATATCAATATCCCCAATGGTTTCCTTTCGGCGGCGCAGCGATCCGGCGATTGAGATGTGTTGCACACCGTCCAATTCTTTCAAATAATTAAACATCGGATCGGCCACATCCATCGCTTCATTGAGTAAACAACGTTCGGAATATTGCTCCATCCATTCGATCGATTTTACGATCTTTTCCGCCGACTTTTTCCCTAAACCCGGTAATTTAGCGACCGAACCGTCCTTACATTTCTCCTTTAATTCTTCAATTGTAGTGATATTCAGCGCCTGATGAATCTTAGCGATATTTTTGGGTCCGAGTCCGGAGATATTGAGCCATTGTACCAACCCTTTTGGGACCCGTTCTTTCAAATCCTCCAAAACCGGGATCTCGCCGGTATCCACATAGGCGTAAATGTCCTCAGATATCGCCTTGCCGATACCTTTCAGATCGGTCAGGGTTTTGTTGTCGATATATTCGGTGATCGGTTTCTGAAGATTTTCGATAGTCCGGGCGGCACGGTCAAAAGCGATGGCGCGGAATTCATTCTCCCCGGCCAGCCGCATCATAATTCCGATTTCTTCGAGTTTTCTGGCGACATCCTTATTGGTTATGGGCATGTACGATCGTGTTCATTTTTGTTATGATTGACAAATTGTTTTGGCCCTGTAATTTACTCATTTTTGAGTGAAGATTTTAAGCTGTTTAATGGAACCACAAAGATCACAGAGTTATTACACGGAGACGATCACATAGTTTAATTACCCTGCGCATCTCTGTGTAAAATCTGTTTGTTTCCTCTGTGGTTAAATTCTCAATCTGCGAAAATCCGCATTATCTGCGTTCTAAAAACCAAGACTATATTAAATCTTCACATTATACGAACGGCTTATAAGTCGAAATGATTGAATAATTGATTCAAAAAAAGGCGTTAACCGATTTTCCTCCTCCTCTTAGGAAGTAAGATTTGTATCATTTTACTACGACCTAATGCATTACAATACATTATATTATGCCTATATTAAGAAAAATTAACATTCAGATAATCTTATCTTAACAATTACTTTTTATTATTATCGTGGATTAAGAAGTAATACGAATGCTTATGAATGTAGCAACTTTAAAACATAGTATAGACGGCAGAATACGGTTAAAGGTTGGTCGGCTTAAAGGAGATAGCATTGAAGCCATCCGGATTACCTCCCTTTTACATCAATTAGAAGGAATCACTGAGGTAAAAGCAAATGATGTCACCGGCAGCCTGGTCGTTCATTACGACGTGAATGTTATCAATGCCGATCTGATTCTCGGATATTTGCACAAAAACAGGGTATTTGAAACCATCGAATTGGTTAATAATAATGAAATAAAAACCGGCGTCGCGGATACTCCAAATGTGAACATTCCGACAAACGAGATCGTCAAAACCGTCCTTTATAAAGCTATGGAAATAGCTGCCGAACGCGCTATAGTGGCTCTGCTTTAACCTCAATCTGGGTATTCCAGATTGGCCGGAGCGCGTTCATCGCCGCGATTATCGCGGAACCGTTGCTAATTACCGTCGAAGCAACCGGGCCAATTAACCCCGTGAATACCAATCCCAACGCTAAGGTGTTGGGCCACGAAATGAGTTTCCAATTTTGTTCAATCAAATCCATCCCTTCCCTGGAAACTAATATCGCCTTATAAATTTTATTTAAATCGTTATCATGTAACACCACGTGGGCAATTTCTTTGGCTACATCCGTACTGTTGTGAACTGCAATTCCAACATCTGCCTGAGCCAATGCCGGTGAATCGTTAATGCCATCTCCCACAACCGCCACTTTATATCCCTGTTTCTGTAATTGCTTAACAATATTCATTTTTTGTTCGGGCTGAGCCTTAGAAATATATCGGGTAATTCCCAGCGAATTCGCAACTTTTTTAGCAACAAATTCCTGATCACCGGTCAACATGACTATTTCCTTGATACCGATCGCACGCAGATTTTTGATGGTTTGAGCCGCCTCCGGATGAATCGGGTCCTCCAAACCTAATATACCGATAACTTCCCCGTCGCAGGCTACCAGCAATGGCGATAAAATCTGTTCTTCAATGACATGCAAATCCTGTTTAGTAACCGGTTGAAGCTCAATTTGTTTCTTTTTTAGGTAATTGTAGTTTCCAACATGAACCGTATATCCATTTACTGACGCTTCAATTCCTGAACCGATCGTATAATCGGATGTTTTCCTGTTGGGTATCACTAATCCCCGTTTTTTGGCTTCGGAAACGATAGCTTCGGCGGATGGGTGGTGCAAACGTTGCTCAGCGGCTGCCGCCAGTGCCAGGATTTCATCTGTTGAATGAATATCTCCGTTTTTATAGGTGATAATTTCCTTGATTTCAGGAATGCCCGTAGTTAGCGTTCCCGTCTTGTCCAGTACAACTGCGTCAATTCCAGCCAGCATTTCGATATGCCGACCACCTTTAATCAGGATTCCGTTGTGTGCCGCTTTGGTCATCGTTGCCAGAATCGTCGTTGGCGCCGCGATACGAATGCCCGTTCCGTAATCGATAATCAGTATGGATGCCGTACGCCGGAAACTACGTTCTATAATAGCCGCGGTTCCTGCTCCCGCAAAGCTGTAAGGAACCAATTTGTTGGCCCATTTTTCGGCGTAATTTTGTACACGGGTATCGTGTGTGGGTGCATTTTGAACCAAACGGACGATTTTCGCCATCTCGGTATCATCGGAGAGGTGTTCGGCTTTGAAATAGACTTTTCCTTCAATGACAACGGTTCCGGCATAAATGACATCACCAATTTTTTTTGAGATCGGTTTCGATTCTCCTGTAAGCGCACGCTGATCGACGGTGGCAAAACCAGAAATCACCGAACCATCGACAGGAACCATTTCACCGGGATAAACGACCAGCATATCTCCCTTCTGTACTTCATTTATTGGAATTTGTTTTCGTTTATCCTCGTTAACCAGCCAGGCTGTTTTTTCCTGGAATTCCAGCATTTCTGAGATTGCTTTTTGGGAATGAGCCACTGTGGCATTACGTATATAATCAGCTAAATTGACGAACCAGACCATAAATGCGGCAGTGGGTAATTGTCCCTGCAAGGTAAGAATCGTGGTAGCGGATGCATCCAAAACATCGACATTCAGGCTGTTTTGCCGGGTGAGAATATAATAAGCCCGTTTAAACATTGATTTGGTTCCGGCATATAATAAAAGGGCGGTCAGTGGCAAAGCTGTCGGACCCATAAACCAGCCGGTTAGAAATGCTAATGCGGAGTAGATGAGTTCCTTGTTGGTATTTTGAGTCTCCTCATCGCTTATCACCTGATGATTGTCTCTGATGGGCACGGATTGTAATTCCTGATCATCCAGATTATTCAGGAAGGATTCCAATTTTACCGGCGACCATATGGCCGGATCGAAATAGACGATTAATGAGGAGCAAGCCAGATTTAATCGTACCGATGAAATGCCATCGGTATGTAGCAGCATGTTTTCCAGCTGATCCGTCAACGCTGTTTCTAATTTAAATTCGGGAACATGAAACCGCACACGATTATCTATCTGATGAATAATATGACAATGAATGGGGTTCATGATAATCGATTTTATGACAAATTTATAAGAATAATTCTGTTAATTCGTATGGGTTGCCGGAGCAATATTAGATAATGAAAATCCCGGCCTTTTCACTCTGCTTAAAGCGGATAAGGTGCTATACCCCACCCATGCATAATCAACCAGGGGGTAAACCGGATAGACCACAGAGACGGTCAGAGCTCGTAACCCGATATACCAAAGTACAGAAGTGGTCATTTCACGAACATATTCCGTAGAACTTTCCATATCCGTCAGATTATAAAACAATTGCTTGGATAACACATCCCTCATCCCATTTTTGGAAATGAGTTCTTCCGGAGCCACATCCCCACACAAAATATCCGTGATCAACCCGGTGTCAAATTGACCGGGCAGATAACCGAAGAATCGAGCCTTCTGCAAAAGGCTGGTAATTTCCTTTCGTTTTGTATGATCATAAGTGATTAATAAACTACCTGTTAAGGTGTTAATCGTTACCGTCTGAATTACAGGTATATATTTTCGATACGATTCAACTTTATCACGGATTTCATCATTTTTTTTAAATGAAGGATCTTTTAATCGAATACGACCGGGTATAAAATGAACAAGCTCTAAATCTGTGATCATCAGTGGTATGTTTTTATCAGAATGCTACCTAATTCTTTGACGTCTGACTTTTGGTTGATTTTTTAGCCGGTTCCTTCATTTCCGCTTTAGCCTCAGCTACCAGATCAGCGACCTGTTCTCCGGTCTCAGCGGTAAATTCTTTAACTTTATCGGAAACATAAATTCCGGCTTTTATTGCTTCTTTAGTAACCGGGCGCAGGGATGAAATAAGAAGTGGCGCGACAAGAACCACACCGATACCTGCAAAGATTCCTCCAACTCCTTCTGTCATTGATTCTCCGATATTTTCTATTAACGACATATTAAACTCCTTTTAAATTTTTACTGTTTTATCGATTTTTATATTATAAATTAAGTCTATAGAGGCCTGTTAATATTAATTTTACAAATATATAACCAAAATTTAACAAAACGGGCTTTTTCTTATGAATCAGTTGATCTAATATTTAATATTAAGATTTTACTAATTCACAGTTACACAGCTGTAAGTCTAATATATTGTAAGGGATTACCTTAGATATTTGTTAGCAGGGAAATGATTGATAATAAATAAGGATATGGGGAAACAAATCATTAGTAAATATTATTTACCGAGGAGATGTAACTATGATTAAAAAGATTATTGGATTGGGCGTGCTCATGTCTGTCCCGCTGGTAATAAAGCGGTTTAGGCCTATTAGAAGAGAAGTTATCAAAGGCGGAGTGAAAATCGGTGAGCATATCAAAGAAATGGCGGCTGTAGTTGGGGAAGATTTTGAAGATCTAATGGCGGAAGTTCGAATGGAAATTAGAGAGAAACCTTAAGTATTAACTTTAAAAAGATTATGAAGTTACTAAATATTTATGGTACCACCATAGATCTGGAGCAGATTGAAATAGCGCATTTAATTCCCGGTCGTATACGATTACGGACACGGCAATTAAAGCATAATCCAGAGATGGCCGATTCCATTCAAAAAAGTGTGTCGGATATTTCTTTTATTCAAAAATGTGAAATCAATCGGAAGACCGGCAGCATTCTTTTAATATATGATCAATCGAAGATGCATGAACTTAAAGAATGGGCACAACAGATTTCTTCATCGGGTATTTTACCAGAGGGATGGGGTTTGGATGATTTATACGAAATGGCTATAAATCATTCAAATCATCATACAAAAAGTATATCCGGCGAAATAAGAACGGCTTTTCGGGGTTTTAATAACCAATTAAAGAAGACCTCCGGTGGTGTGATGGGATTAAATGATGCATTTCCTATCTTATTATTCTCTTTAGGGATGAAGCGATTGATAACCGCTGAAAGACTGACATTTCCGGAGTGGTATACTTATTTATGGTTTGCCTTTACTTCTTATTTTATTTTGAATCCAAATGAAAAACAAAATGATAAAAGGGCAAAGTAAAATAATACAAAAGGCACGGATCAAACAATCAGTGCCTTTTGTATTCAATCATTAAAAAATCATTTTAAAAATTGACATGATCCGGATCTGGTCCGATACGGTCGTGTTGATCCAGCATATCAATTTTTGCCATCTCATCTTCTGATAGCTCGAAATCGAAGATATTGAAATTTTCCTGAATACGTTCACGATGTACCGATTTAGGAATCGTTACAATACCATGCTGAATATCCCAACGTAAAACGATTTGAGCCGGGGTCTTGTGATGTTTTTCTGCCAATTCTTTTAATATGGCGATATCATTTACACGGCCTTTCATAATCGGACTCCAGGCTTCCTGTTGGATATTATGTTCGATGCAAAAAAGCATCAGATCTTTTTGTACGAGCCGTGGATGAAATTCCACCTGATTAACCATCGGCTTGACTTCAGACTTTTCCATCAATTTCTCAAGATGATGGACCAAAAAATTACTGACACCGATAGCCCGAACCCGTTCTTCATCATATAATTTTTCGAGGGCTTTCCAGGTATCGATGAATTTACCTTTAACAGGCCAGTGGATGAGGTAAAGATCCAGATAATCGGTTCCTAATTTTTGTAAACTATGATCAAAAGCTTTTAAGGTATTATCGTAACCTTGATCTGAATTCCAAACTTTTGATGTTAAAAAGATATCTTCTCTTGAGACCGAAGCTTCTTTTAAAGCGTTACCAATACTTTCCTCATTCTGATAGAGCGTAGCGGTATCTATACTTCTATACCCGATTTCCAGAGCCGACTGTATAGCTCCTTCAACTTCGCCGGGTTCTGCCAAATAGGTTCCCAAACCTAAAAGCGGCATCTCTACGCCATTTTCGAGTGTCGTCGTTTCTTTGGTTTTCGTTATCATACAGCGTTTAGTAATTGATTTTATTTCTAAATTTCTTTTGTTAATTAAATGATAAATGAATCCGTACCGTTCAAATTCTATCGGAATATAGGACTATTATATGGTTAAGATTCGTAAAACACGAACGTTTGACGCCAACAATCTGTTGAATTCCTTAAAATTTACAATGGAATCAGAAAAACGGATGGGTAGTTTGTATGCAGGATAATCAGAATAAAACGACAAATGAGATAGCGATATTGGGAGCCGGTTGCTTTTGGTGTACCGAAGCCGTTTTTCAACGTTTAAAAGGCGTGATCACTGTAAAACCGGGTTATGCCGGAGGTCATGTGGAACACCCGGGTTATGAAGAAGTCTGCAGCGGCCGTACGGGACATGCCGAGGTGGCACAAATTGAATTCAATCCGTCTGTTATATCATTCGAAGATTTACTCAAAGTTTTTTGGCATGTTCATGATCCAACGACTCCTAACAGACAAGGAGCTGATATTGGAACCCAATATCGATCCGTGGTTTTTTATACCAATAATGAGCAGAAAAATATTGCCGAAAAATTAAAATCAGAATATGATCGAACGGATTTATGGAAAAATCCGATAGTTACGGAAATTGCTCCATATTCCAATTTTTATGAAGCAGAGGATTATCATCAAGATTATTTCAACAATCACAGGAGCCAACCTTATTGCTCGTTTATTATTGGTCC
>Ga0102962_1001109_pt1 | contig 11068 bp, 8 predicted proteins | sample SalPonF2_C_D2_MG_FD_84519 | JGI IMG/M metagenome (GOLD analysis project Ga0102962, IMG submission 84519) | Salt pond soil microbial communities from South San Francisco under conditions of wetland restoration - Salt Pond MetaG SF2_C_D2_MG ...
AGGAATCGAAGAGCGGCCGGACCACGGCGGCATCGGCCGGTCCGTCGTTCGCGACCCCGACCAGCGGTTTGAGCACCGTTGCCGCCTGCACCTCGTGGTCGTAGCGGCGCACAACGCTCTCTTTGGAACAGATGTCGAGCCGCCCGAGCAGATGGCGCAGGGTGCTCCCCAGATCGAGAGACTGCGGGGCGTTCGGCTCGCGCAGATCCTTCACTTCCCACCGGGCGGGGATCGTCATCTGCGGCACCCCGTCGTGCAGAAAGTCCATCTCCAGGTAGGTCACCGTTTCGCCCCGGTAGAGGCAATGAAAATAGCCCGAATCGGTAAACTGGCCGAGGTCGCTCGCTTCCACGTCCATCTCCCGGGCCAGTTTAACGAAGGCGTCGAGATTCTCCGGAGGGACGGCCACCGTCATCCGCTCCTGCGCCTCGGAGATGAGAATCTCCCAGGGCTGCAGCCCCGGATACTTAAGGGGCGCCCGGTCAAGATGCATTTCGAAACCGCCGGTATCCTGGGCCATCTCCCCAACGGAAGAGGAGAGCCCTCCCGCGCCGTTGTCGGTGATGGCCCGGTAGAGCCCCCGGTCGCGGGCGATCAGCAGAAAATCGAACATCCGCCTCTGGGTGATCGGATCACCGATCTGCACGGCGGTAACCGGCGAGCCTTCGTGCAGCTCCTCGGAGGAGAAGGTGGCGCCGTGGATGCCGTCCTTGCCGATGCGCCCGCCGACCATGACGATGCGGTCGCCGACCTGCGCCATTTTCTCATGGCCCGGCCGGCCGTGGAGCGTCGCCGGCATCAGCGCGGCAGTGCCGCAGTAGACCAGGGGCTTGCCGGCGAAACGGTCGTCGAAAACGATCGAGCCGTTGACGGTCGGAATGCCGCTTTTGTTGCCGCCGTGCTCCACCCCTTCAACGACACCCTCGAAGATGCGCCGGGGATGAAGCAGCCGCGGCGGCAGGGGTTTGCGGTAAAAGGGAGAGGCAAAGCAGAAGACATCGGTGTTGAAGATCAGGCGGGCGCCCATCCCCGTCCCGAAGGGATCGCGATTAACCCCGACGATGCCGGTCAGAGCGCCGCCGTAGGGATCGAGGGCGCTCGGCGAGTTGTGGGTTTCGACTTTGAAAACCAGACTCCAGTCGTCGTTGAAGCGGATCACCCCGGCGTTGTCCTTGAAGACCGAGAGGCAGAAATCCTTATCGCCCTTCTGTTCCCGGATCTCACGAGTCGCCCGCACGATGTAGCTTTTGAAGAGGGAGTCGATGGTTTCGCGGTTGCCCTGGTCGTCCTCGTAGTCGATACGGGCGGCGAAGATCTTGTGCTTGCAGTGCTCGCTCCAGGTCTGGGCCAGCGCTTCGAGTTCGGCGTCGGTCAGCCGCTCTCCCAGGCCGACCGCCGCCCGGGAGGGACAGCGCTGCGGATCGGCGACGTAAGCCTGAATCGCCTTCATCTCCTCCAGGGTAAGAGCCAGCATCCCCTCTTTACTGATGCGCAGCAGATCTTCGTCGGCCACCTCCAGGTCAATCTCCCGCCGGGAAGCCACATCGTAGGCGCCCACATCAACTTTGGGAACAAGAGCCGGCAGCCCCCCCGCCCGATCGAACCGGGCCGCCGGCACGACGGTCCAGCGCTGAATCAGGCCGTTGGCCAGCAGACCCGAGGCAATCCGTTCGGCGGCCTCGGCGTCGATCCGCCCAGTGAGCAGATATTGAACCGATGTGTAAATGCCCTCGCCGGCGGCAAAGGTCCGGCCGGTCAGGTACTGAACGGCCTCTTTGGCGGTGCGCCCGACATTGTCGGTCACCCCGGGACGGAAACCGACCTCGATCAGAAAATCGAAACCCTTCGCCAGGGGAGCATTGATCGCCACCTCTTGGATCACCGGGTCGCAAAAAGGCCCCTCGGCGGCCGCCCGCACCTCCTCCTCACTCAGATCGGCATCGACCGTGTAGACATCCAGCGTTCGGACACGCTCGAGGGCGATTCCCAGGTGCTCGCGGATCTCCCGCCTGACGCGTTCGCCGCGGGCATCTCTGGCGCCATCCTTGAGTCCGACTTCGATTCTCCAGGCCATAATTTCTCCTTCCGGCCATTATCCCACAACTCGGAAACCGGTTACAAACGCTCGGTTATAGCTTCTTCAAAAACCCCGGTTCAAGCGCCCGCAAACAAACAAAACCTCTCTTTAACGCCCGTTCGCTTCGCTCTCTCAAGACGCAAAGAATGTCGAAAATTGGCGCCGGTTTTGACTTGAGAAGTCTATTCACCCGCCCTCGAACACGCGGCGGAAGATGGTATCGACATGCTTGAGGTGGTAATTGAGGTCGAAGGACTCGCGGATCTTCGCCTCCCCCAGGGCCCTCACCACGTCGGCATCTGCCAGCAGTTCGGCAAGAAAATCCTTCCCTTCTTCCCAAACCTTCATGGCATTGCGCTGAACCATCCGGTAAGCCTCCTCCCGCGAAACCCCGGCCTGAGTCAGGTCGAGCAGTATTTTCTGGGAAAAAACCAGGCCCTTCATCCGATTGAGGTTCTTCAGCATGTTCTTCGGGTAGACCACCAGATTGGCGATCAGCCCGTTCAGGCGACGCAGGGCGAAGTCGAGGGTCACGGTGGCATCGGGGCCGATGTTGCGCTCCACCGAGGAGTGGGAAATGTCCCGCTCGTGCCACAGCGCGACGTTCTCCAGGGCCGGCATGGCGTAACCGCGCACGAGGCGCGCCAGGCCCGTCAGATTCTCCGACAGGATCGGGTTGCGCTTGTGGGGCATGGCGGAGGAGCCTTTCTGCCCCTTGGAGAAGAATTCCTCGGCCTCCAGCACCTCGGTGCGCTGCAGGTGCCGAACCTCCACCGCAATCCGCTCCATCGACGAGGCGATCACGGCGAGGGTGCAGAAATATTCGGCGTGGCGGTCCCGGGGGATGACCTGGGTCGAGACCGGCTCGGGGGCAAGCCCCATCTTGCGACAGACGTACTCTTCGACGCTCGGATCGATATTGGCGAAGGTGCCGACCGCCCCGGAGATGGCCCCGGTGGCAATCGACTCCCGGGCGGTCTGCAGCCGCTGGCGGTTGCGCTTCATCTCCGCGTACCAGGTGGCCAGCTTCAGGCCGAAGGTGATCGGCTCGGCGTGGATGCCGTGGGAGCGCCCCATGCAGACGGTATCCTTGTGCTCGTAGGCCCTCTTTTTGATCGAGTCCAGCACCTGGTCGAGATCGGCCAGCAGCTCATCGGCGGCCTGCACCAACTGGACCGAGAAGCAGGTATCGATCACGTCCGAGGAGGTCATCCCCTGGTGGATGAAGCGGGCCTGCGGCCCGACGAACTCGGACACGGAGGTCAGAAAGGCGATGACGTCGTGCTTCACCTCGGCTTCAATGGCATCGATGCGGGCGATGTCGAATTGCCCCTTTTCGCGGATTACCGGCACCGCTTCCTTGGGAATCACCCCCAGCTCGGCCTGACGCTCGCAGGCCAGGGTTTCTATTTCCAGCCAGATCCGAAACCGGTTCTCGGGCTCCCAGATCCGGGCCATCTCCTTGCGGGTGTAACGTTCGATCATGGTTAATTATCTCCTGTTTCGATAATTTGGATACAAGGCAATAAAAACAAAAGCAAATCCACTTTAACGCCCGTTCGCTTCGCTCTCTCGAGGCGCCAAGACGCTGAGGATAAGGCGCAAAGAAAGCAGGGGAAGAAGATCCTCTGCCTCCGCGTTAAAGATGGGTTCGATTTTCATCGTCTTTGAGTGGGCCGCGACCCTGTGTAACTAACTGGGGAATTATCGTTATCTCTCTTCAAAGCGTGAAACAAACGCTGGCACGATCCTGAGTGCCGACAATCACCTCGGGGCAGCAGAGATTCTGGCGACCAAGGGTTTCCCCGGCACAGGCTGCCGCCAATTCCGGTTGGTTGTTCACCTCACTGAGGTGGGCCAGGAAAACGGCCTCGAGGCCCTCCCAGAGCACGTCGCCGAGAAGTTCCGCCGAGGCCGAATTGGAGAGATGGCCGTGGTTGCCGCGGATGCGTTGCTTCAGGTGCCACGGATAGGGGCCGTCGCGGAGCAACTCCTCGTCATGGTTCGATTCGAGGATGAGCGCCCGGCAGCCCCTGAGGCGATCGGTCACCAGCCGGGTGGCGATGCCCAGGTCGGTCGCGATTCCGATCTTGCCTTCCGGGGTTTCGATCACGTAGCCAACGGGAGCAGCGGCATCATGGGTGATGGGAAAGGTCTCGATCCGCAGATCTCGCAATTCGAGAATGTCGCCGGCATGAAATTCTCTGAGGTCGTCGATGCGCCCCAGCCCGGGCAAAGCCTTTCGCGTTTCCGGGTGAAGAAAGACCGGCACTTCGAAACGACGGGCGAGCGGTCCGATACCACGGCAATGATCGCCATGCTCATGGGTGACCAGCAGCCCGTCGAGGCGTTCTCCGCAGGCATCGATTTCGCTCAGTCGGCGCTGCAGTTCCCGGCAGGAAAAGCCGGCGTCGATGAGAACCCGGCTTTCGCGGCTCTCCACATATACCGCATTCCCTTTGCTCCCGCTGCCAAGAAGACAAACCCGCAAAAAACTTCTCCCTCGCCCCCCGTTAGCGCTGTTTATATACCGGAATTCGAAAGGCCCTGCAAGGATAAAACCGGCGTTTCTTAAATCACTTCATCCCAAGGCAAAGGCCTAGGCGAATTCGGCAACAGGGATGCCATTCGTTTTGCCTCGTGCCTTCCTGGGAGAGCTTTGCGCTGAAGGTGTGATTTCAAACCAGGTCTTCGCATGCGTTTCAACCCGGCAAGAAATTGATGCTTCCGCAAGAAAGCAAAATTCCGACCCCTGCGGATTTGACCTTTTGGCAAAATCTTGTACTTTTGTACTTTGATTTAAGAAAAGAGTGTTTCCCCCCAAGGATGCCGAAAAACGGTCAAATTCCGGAAGAAGAGAACCTTATGAAACCCCGAGAACCTGCTGCAAGGAAAATCGCTTTTACTCGAGAACAGATAGCATATGGACGACAAAAGAGCAACGGCCCAGTGAAGACAGCCGCAAAAGATCATTTGAAAAATGTTGACGACCCTTAATCGATTGGATATGATCCATCGAAAAATGGCGATCTATTTGTATTAATTGGTTAATGATCCCGTTCTCAATTCACTTTGTCCCTTAATCAAGGAGATTAAACCATGGCTGCGAAAGTCGCGATCAACGGTTTCGGACGCATCGGACGCAACGTGTTCCGTGCCGCTTGGCAATCCCGTGAAATCGAAATTGTCGCCATCAACGATTTGACCGATGCGGCAACCCTTGCCCATCTGCTGAAATACGACTCTGTTCACGGCACCTTTGGAGCTTCCGTCTCTGCAGAAGGCGAAAATCTGATCGTCGGCGATCGAAAGATTCATGTATTCAAAGAGAAGGATCCGGCTGCATTGCCTTGGAAAAAACTCGGCATCGACATCGCGATCGAATCGACCGGCCGTTTCACCAACCGCGACGACGCGGCGAAACATCTGGAAGCCGGCGCCGGCAAGGTCATCGTCAGTGCTCCGGGGAAAAATGCCGACCTCACCGTTTGCATGGGGGTCAATGAGGCACAATACGATCCCGCCTCTCATCATGTGGTCTCCAATGCCTCCTGCACCACCAACTGCCTGGCGCCCGTCGCCAAGGTGCTGATGGAAGAATTCGGCATCGTCAAGGGCCTGATGACGACCGTTCATTCCTACACCAACGACCAGCAGATTCTCGACCTGCCCCACAAGGACCTGCGCCGGGCCCGGGCGGCGGGCCTCTCGATGATTCCCACCACGACCGGAGCCGCCAAGGCGGTTGCCCTGGTTCTGCCCCAATTGAAGGGGAAACTGGACGGGATGGCGGTGCGTGTCCCGACCCCCAACGTCTCCCTGGTCGACCTCGTGGTGGAAACGGAAAAACAGACCACGGCCGAAGAGGTCAACGCCGCCATGAAGAAGGCCGCCGAGGGGCCGCTGCGTGGCATTCTGGAGTATTGCGATCTGCCTCTGGTGTCGAAAGATTTCAACGGCAACCCCGCCTCCTCGGTGGTCGATGCCCTGACCACCAGCGTCATCGGCGGCAACATGGTCAAGGTCCTCTCCTGGTACGACAACGAATGGGGCTACTCCAACCGGATTTTCGATCTGGTTCGCTACGTCGCCCGTAAATAGAAATTTTTCGGATACTTTCAAAAGGCAGGATCGAGCGATCCTGCCTTTTGACTATTGATCGCGATTCAGTCCAACGACAGGAGTTCGCAATGCTCAATAAAATGACCATCGAAGACATTGACTGCAGGGGGAAAAAAGTCTTCTGCCGGGTGGATTTCAATGTGCCGTTGAGCGAGGACCGCACGATCACCGACGACACCCGGATTCAGGCTGCCCTGCCCACCATCCGGGCGATTTTGGGCCAGGGAGGGCGACTGATCCTCGCCTCTCACCTCGGTCGTCCCAAAGGCAAACCCGATCCCAAATACAGTCTGGCCCCCATTGCCCCCTACCTCTCCGAGCTGCTCGGCCAGAAGGTGACCATGGCCACCGACTGTGTCGGCCCGGAAGTCGAAAAGCTGGTCGCCGGGATGAAGAACGGCGATGTCGTTCTCCTTGAAAACGTACGTTTTCATGCCGGAGAAGAGAAAAACGATCCGGAATTCTGCCGCCTGCTCGCTGACCTGGCCGACCTCTACGTCAACGATGCCTTCGGCACGGCTCATCGCGCCCATGCCTCCACCGAAGGGGTGGCCCACCTGCTCTCGCCGGCGGTGGCGGGTTTTCTGATGGAAAAAGAGATCCGCTACCTCGGCGAAGCCCTGGCCGATCCGAAGCGACCCTTTGTCGCCGTATTGGGCGGAGCCAAGGTGAGCGACAAGATTCCTGTTATCGAAAACCTCCTCGCCAAGGTAGATACCCTGATCATCGGTGGCGGCATGACGTATACGTTTCTCAAGGCGCAGGGCTACAACGTCGGCACGTCCCTGGTGGAGAAGGACCGCATCGACCTCGCCAAAGACCTGCTGGGCCGCGCCGAGGCCAAAGGGGTGCTGATTCTCCTGCCCGAAGATCACGTCATCGCCCCCGAGTTCAAGGCCGATGCCGACCATAAAGTCTGCTCGACGAAAGAGTTCCCGGAGGGTTGGATGGGACTCGATATCGGTCCGAAAGCGATCGAAACATTCACCGAGGCCCTCAAAGATGCGGGCACCGTGGTCTGGAACGGTCCCATGGGAGTCTTCGAATTCGACGCCTTCGCCACGGGGACCTTTGCCATCGCCCGGGCTCTGGCCGATTCGAGCGCCCTCTCCATCATCGGCGGCGGCGATTCGGTTGCGGCCGTCAACAAGTCCGGCCTGCAAGAGAGCATGACGCACATCTCCACCGGTGGCGGCGCATCCCTCGAGTTTCTCGAAGGGAAAAAGCTGCCCGGAATCGAAGCCTTGACCGATAAAGGGTGACCCCAAAGATCCGTCACCGTTTTCCGATCATTTTTGCGACGCCATCTTAATTGATGCTTTCGCAAAAACTCATGGGATGGCTAAGCAAAAATTTCGTCCTACAAGGCTTGGTGGTTTTTCGGGGGCGAAGGCCACCATCAGTGTGGTCGAAATCCTGAAAAAGCGCCGTAACGCCGGAGGGCGGACTTTTTGCGACGCCATCTTAATTGAATGAGGAGGAGTCACCATGCGCAGACCACTGATCGCCGGCAACTGGAAGCTGAACAAAACGGTCGCAGAAGCTCTGGATCTGGTCCAGAGTCTTAAAAACGAACTCGAAGATATCGAGGACGCCGATATCGTCGTCGCCCCCGTCTTCACCGCTCTTGCCAAAGTGGCCGACACCCTGTCCGGAAGCAATGTCGCCATAGCCGCCCAGAACTGCTATCCGGAAAAAAGCGGTGCCTTTACCGGAGAGGTCTCCCCGGCGCTTCTGAAAGAGGCCGGGTGCGGCTACGTCATCGTCGGGCACTCGGAGCGTCGCCACCTCTTCGGCGAAGCCGATGCCTTTATCAATCGCAAAGTGAAAGCAGTCCTCGCAGAAGGGTTAAGTGTGATTCTGTGCATCGGCGAAACCCTCGAGGAGCGCGAGAGCGATCGCACCTTCGACGTCGTTCGCACCCAGATCGGCGAGGGCCTCGAAGGTCTGTCTGCCGAGGATATGCAAAACGTGGTCGTCGCCTATGAACCCGTCTGGGCGATCGGCACCGGCAAAACGGCCTCCGACGAGCAGGCTGAGGAGGTCCACGCCTTTATCCGAGGGCTTCTCAACGGAACATTCGGTGAGGAAACGGCCGCGGCGACCCGCATCCTCTACGGCGGCAGCGTCAAACCGGAGAATGTCGACGGCCTGATGGCGCAGGCAGATATCGACGGCGCATTGGTCGGAGGTGCAAGCCTGAAAGCCCCCGATTTCATCCGCATCGTCCGTTTTCGCCGGAGTTAAATTTTGATGCTTTCGCAAAACCCACTGGATGGCTAAGCAAAAATTTCGTCCTACAAGGCCTGGTGATTTTTCAGGGGCCAAGGCCACCATCAGGGTGGTCGAGGTCCTGAAAAAACGCCGTAACGCCGTAGGGCGGACTTTTTGCGACGCCATCAAATTTTCTCCCTTTTCATCTGCACCATAATGTGGTAGTTTGCTCCAGTTTTGGAAACGAATCCCACAAGGAGTCAGTTCGTCCTATGTTCGCTTTACTGATTGTCTTTCACGTCCTGATCTGCATAGCGCTTATCATCGTTGTCCTTCTCCAATCCGGCAAGGGGGCTGAAATCGGTGCCTCCTTCGGCGCCGGCGCCAGCCAGACCGTCTTCGGCGCCTCCGGGAGCAAATCCTTCATGGGGAGAATGACCACGACCCTTGCCGTGGTGTTCATGCTGACCAGCCTGACGCTGGCCTATTTCTACGGCCGCCCCGGTTCCTCGAGCGTCATGCCGACCTCTGTGCCGACAGCAACGTCTCCGGCGCAAAAGGCTGCGCCGCCGACAGCGCCCGCTGCTCCCGGAAAAGCGACACCGGCGCCTGCAGCTTCTCCGAAAAAGTAAAAAAAGCGCTTTTGAGGTTGACAGAGACGGGTCAAATCAGTATAAATACTCTCCGTTCTCAGCCGAAGTGGTGGAACTGGTAGACACGCCATCTTGAGGGGGTGGTGACCAATTGGTCGTGCGAGTTCGAGTCTCGCCTTCGGCACCAAGAATCAAAACTTCTTGATTTATTTAGATTTTTCAAGCAGGTTGACAGCGCTACACAAAACGCTACACACGAAGCGTAATTGTGGGCGCTGTTTTTTTATCTAGAATACCTGGCAACAGGTTGATCAGAAACGGTAAGTATCATTACAGGCGACGGATACCTGCTTCCCTGGCAGGTCTATTCGGGTGCAAGGAGGTAGCAAAGTCCCTCTATACCTTTATACCACGAAGCCGCTTGAGGCAACCCGCCTAAAAATACCATCTCGACGGTCAACTAGAGAAGCGTTTCCAAGCATGTAGGTTCAACCCCCTATCTTCAGATGTAGCCAAAGCATGTCTGCACGCCATCCTACATGGTGGCCCTCAGCCCGACACCGCCCAAAAGAATAAATCCTCCCTGCTCTATCTCGCTAATTGTGGGAACTAACAACGGTCGCTTTCACAGTCTCAAGGTTATGATGTGATACCCAGCTTTGAGGCAATGCCAGACATAAGGTCAGCAGTGTTTTCCCCCTTTCAGGCCCCTCCCCAAACCACCTCCCATGCAGGTGATCTGCGACTGAAAAGTTCCCCAATGTTACCAAAAGGGAACAATTTCATCCTCCCCCCAATGAGTTTCAACATTTTCAGCAGGTTTGGCAATGAAGGTCGGGGCAAATGAGGGTTATTCTCCCCTCAGGACAGGGCCGAACTGCGCCGGTGCCCCTCAAAAACCTGCCTGGAAAATCCTGCCGCGGAACCAAGTCGCCCCCTTCTCAGGCCAACTCGCTCTCAATCCGGTCGCGCGAGACCGTCTTCAGGACCACCCAGGGGTTATGGGTGAATTCCCACAGCTCGGGATCAAGCTGCCGCCACACCTCGTCGGTGGCATGATTCCACGACCAGCCCATATCGAGGGCCAGTTCGGCCAGGGAATCGAACCCTTCGATTCCCGTGGGAAGCAGATTGTAGAGCGGGAGGATAGTACGGGTTGGTTTACCCATGGTTTCCCTGCCAACTTTTCGAATGCGATTCTGCCATGCCCCAGCAGTGGTTTCACGCCCGCCTATTCCTCAGAGTCAGGCCCCTCGGAGCGGTCCGGGGACGGGGTTGGCTCAGTGGACCCGTCGGCTTCTGCTGATTCGAGGCGCAACAACCGCGCGTCGATGTCCGCAAGCAATTTTTCCTGAACGGCCTGACTGAGAAGTCCGCGGTGAAAGGCGCTGATCACCGCGTTTTTTTCCACCACCTGCAGATGCCGACGGGCCCATTGCAGCTCCTCGGCCTGAAGTTGGTCGCGCCCGAGATTCAACTCGTCCAGGGCGGCACTGTTGCGCTCGATATTTTGCTCATAATCTCAGCGGAGGCTGGCAAGCACCTCCGGATTGGCGAAATGGACGTGCGACATCTGGTCGGTCTCCTCCAACGCGGCACGGGCTGCCTGCAGCTTGCCGCGCGTCAATTCGCAGGCGGCCCGTTCCTGGTGGCCGGCCACGATGCCGAGCCACCGAAGCAGCGGGGACATCGTCAAGCCGTGAACCAGGATCGATAGAAGGACCACCCCGAAGGTCATTGAGACCAGCAAGTCCCGGTGCGGAAAATCCTCTGAGAGACTCAGAACCAGCACCATCGGCAATCCGCCGCGTAAACCGCCCCAAGTCAGGATTACGCTCCACGCCCAGGGGATCCGCTCCCGCGTCCGGCGCAGCAGCGACGAGGCGCCGAAGATGATCAGCGCCCTGCCTCCGGTGACCACGAGATAGGCGACCAGGATCGCCTGCCAGGAAGCCAGCAAGGCCTCGAAGTGGACTTCGAGGCCAATCAGAAGAAAGACGATCGAATTGAGAGCGAAGGCGACGTAGGCCCAAAAGATCTCCACGGCGATCCGGGTCGATGG
>Ga0102962_1001110_pt1 | contig 11064 bp, 9 predicted proteins | sample SalPonF2_C_D2_MG_FD_84519 | JGI IMG/M metagenome (GOLD analysis project Ga0102962, IMG submission 84519) | Salt pond soil microbial communities from South San Francisco under conditions of wetland restoration - Salt Pond MetaG SF2_C_D2_MG ...
CAGCCCGGGGGCGCCGGGCGGTGAAGCCTGTGGAGGGCAAGGGCGTTGGCCTCCCCGTGAAGCAGGAACCGTGGGAGACGCCGCTCGCCGGCTTCGTCAACACCACTACCGGCTCAGTGCTGAATGCCTGAGCCCGGGAATCCCCGTCGTTCACGGCGGGGAGGACGTGTGCGCCCAGCATGGGCGCGATCTTGGGGGTGAAAGTCCTCCCGTGAGCTGACCACAGCGAACGAAAGGAAGTGCAACTGCGCGAGGGTGACCGAGCGTGGGAAGGAAGCACGGAATGAAACCGTGAGCCGATGGACAAGAACCAGATATGAGGCGTGATGGGGCAAGGCGAGCAGGCACGTTGCTGCAAAGCCTTTGTGGTCAAGGCTAAATCGCGTAGATCTGGCGGTTGTGCGGTGAAGGATCGCGTTCTTACCTGGGGAGATCTCGCCCAACGCTTGAAAGGGCGGTGGTCATGGAGACTGCAAGCGAGAAGTCAGCAGAGGCCATAGTAATCGGGCAGCCCGATGAAGGGCCGAACGAGAAGGAGAGCTGGAAACCTGTGACTCTTGAGAGAACATCGCGTCAGAAGCTGGGACAACCCAGGCACACCGTGGCGCATGAGGGTGAAACCCTCACGCACACGATGTGTGATGAAGTTCGCTTGGCGGGTCGCGTGGAAGAAGGCTCAGGGCGAGATGACCTGCTTCGACAGGCCCTCTCGCGTGAAAACATGGTCAAGGCGTGGAAACGCGTCAAGGCCAACAAGGGAAGTGCGGGTGTCGATGGTCTGACAATCGAGCAGACGGTCGCCCATCTCAAGACTCACTGGCCGCGAATTCAGCAGGAGCTTCTAAACGGCAGTTATCGGCCCCGAGCCGTGCGCCGGGTGGAGATTCCCAAGCCGACAGGCGGCACACGGGAGTTGGGGATTGCAACCGTCACCGACAGACTCATTCAGCAGGCGCTACTGCAAGTTTTGCAACCGCTGATCGACCCGAGCTTCTCCGAATTCAGCTACGGCTTCCGGCCGGGGCGCAGTGCGCATGATGCGGTGCTTCAAGCACAACGCTATGCGCAGGAAGGCTTCCGAGTGGTAGTCGATGTGGATCTGGAGAAGTTCTTCGATCGGGTCAATCACGACATCCTGATGGATAGACTGGCCAAACGGATCGGCGATAAGGCCGTGTTACGGCTGATTCGCCGATACCTGGAGGCGGGCATCATGAGGGATGGCGTAGTCATCGCTCGGAGTGAGGGGACATCGCAAGGCAGCCCTCTGTCTCCGCTGATGGCTAACGTGTTGCTGGATGAAGTGGACCGCGCCTTGACCCAACGAGGACACCGTTTTGCGCGGTATGCCGACGACTGCAACGTCTACGTTCGCAGTCAGAAGGCGGGCGAACGGGTGTTGCGGTGGCTTCGCAAGCTGTATACGCGACTCCACCTCCGGGTGAATGAGTCGAAGACGGCGGTGGGTAGCGTCTTTGGCCGTAAATTCCTGGGCTACTGCCTGCGGCGGTGGTCGGGAGATACGGTCAAGATAGCGGTCGCCCCCGCAGCCCTCAGGGCTTTCAAACAGCGCGTTAAGTTCATCACCAAGCGGGTCGGTGGCAAGAGCATGGCTGAGCTTGCGAAACGGATGCGGCAATACCTGCCTGGGTGGAAGTCTTACTTCCGCCTGGCGCAGACGCCTCAGACGTTTAAAAATCTCGACTCATGGATTCGCCACCGTCTCAGGGCCATCCAGCTCAAACACTGGCGCGTCGGATCTACGGTGTACAGCCGTCTGCGTAGCCTCGGTGTGAATCACGAGCTGGCGGAACTCGTTGCCGGTGGTAGCGGCCGTTGGTGGGCTCATAGCGGGGCTGGTTTGAACCGCGTCCTCACAGTCAGATACTTCGACACGCTTGGCTTCCCGAGACTCATATGACCTCAACTTCTCGAACCGCCTGGTGCGGTCCCGCATGCCAGGTGGTGTGGCAGGGGCGCGGCTAACGCCGCCCCCTATGCCGATCAAAGCTTGTTTGAGACCTTCGGGCTGATCGACACGGTGACGCAGGGCGGTCCCGGTAATGCCACCAACATCCTGGTCTACGAGGTGTTCCGCACGGGCTTTGTCGGACAGGATCTGGGCGGCTCGGCGGCCCAGTCGGTGATCCTGATGGCCTTGGTGCTGATTATGACCGTAATCCAGTTCCGCTTCATCGAACGCCGGGTGCGCTACTGATGGTCGAACGAACCGGCTGGGCACCTCTGCGCCGCCATGCGCTGCTCCTCCTCGGCGTCGTGCTGGTGGCCTTTCCCATCTACATCGCGCTGGTGGCTTCGACGCACCCGGCGGCCGACATCATCGCGCATTTCCCGCTGTGGTTCGGCACGCGCCTGGTCAGCAACTACGCGCACACGATCACCGCCGGCATCGGCAGCGCCGGGGCGCCCCCGGTCGGGCGCATGCTGCTCAACAGCCTTGCCATGGCGCTCGGCATCAGCATCGGCAAGATCGTGATCTCCCTGCTCTCCGCGTACGCGGTGGTCTATTTCCGCTTCCCGCTGCGCCGATCATGCTTCTGGCTGATCTTCATCACGCTGATTCTGCCGGTGCAGGTACGCATCCTGCCCACCTATCAGGTGGTGGCCGATTTGCACATGCTCGATACCTACAGCGGACTGATCGTGCCGCTCATTGCCTCCGCGACCGCCACCTTCTTCCTGCGCCAGTTCCTTCTGACCGTCCCGGACGAGCTGCTCGAAGCCGCGCTCATCGACGGCGCCGGGCCAGTGCGCTTTTTCTTCGACTTCGTGCTGCCGCTATCGCGTACCACCATCGCCGCATTATTCGTAGTGGAATTCATCTACGGCTGGAACCTGTATCTTTGGCCGCTAATCGTGACCACGAAGCAAAGCATGTATACGATCGTGATGGGCATCCAACACTTGGCGAACGTGCCCGACGCCACGCCGCCGTGGAACTGGATCATGGCCACCACGGTGCTCGCCATTCTGCCGCCGCTGGGCATCGTGATCGCCATGCAGCGATTCCTCGTCAAGGGCTTCATCGAGCCCGAAAAATAGGCCGTTTCATGGGCAGAATCGACTGTTGCGGCGTCACCAAGCGCTACCGGGACAAACTTGCCATCGCGGGGCTCGACCTCGCGGTCGCGCACGGCGAGTTTATCGGGGTGGTCGGGCCCAGCGGCTGCGGCAAATCGACGCTTTTGCGCCTGATTGCGGGCCTGGAGACCCTCACCGAGGGCAGCATCCGCATCGGCGGGCGCGTGGTGAACGAGCTGGAACCCAAGGATCGCGACATTGCGATGGTGTTTCAGAATTACGCGATCTATCCCCATTTTTCCGTCTACGACAACATGGCCTACGGGCTCAAAAACCGGGGCGTCAACAAAGCGGCGATCAAGCGCGAGATCGCCCGTGCAGTGGAGATCCTCCAGCTCGAACCGGAACTGCTCGCGCGTAAACCGCGCGAACTCTCGGGTGGCCAACGCCAGCGCGTGGCCATGGGCCGCGCGATCGTGCGCGAGCCGCAGGTGTTTTTGTTCGACGAACCGCTCTCCAATCTGGACGCCAAGCTGCGCGTGCAGATGCGTCTGGAGATCAAGCGCCTGCACCAACTGCTCGGCGTGACCACCATTTACGTCACCCACGACCAGGTGGAGGCGATGACGCTGGCCCAACGCCTGGTGGTAATGAACCACGGGCGCGTGGAACAGGTGGGCACCCCGCACGCAGTTTATGCGCGCCCGGCGAGCCGGTTCGTGGCGACATTCATCGGCTCTCCTGCCATGAACCTGCTGCCCGCGCGCTGGACGGGCGCGAGCCTCGAGGCCGGCGGCGTTCTATGGCCGTTGCACACCCTGTCGCCATCTGCGGCCCCGCGCGAGTTGATACTGGGGATCCGACCCGAACATCTGCGCATCGCCGAGGCCGGCGCAGGCGAGTTCGAGATGACGGTAGAGCTGGTGGAAGACTTGGGGGCCGACAAGCTGGTGCACGGGCGGCTGGGCGAGGTGGCAATGGTGGTGCGAGTGGCAGGCGGCGTAGTCGTGCAGCCGGGCGAGCGCCTCCCCATCAGGCGTACCGACAGCGCCGCTGTCCACCTGTTCGATTCCCGCGACGGGCGGCGCATCGAGCTCAACGCCTGAGCAGGCCGTCGCCGGCGGATTACGCGCCCCGCGGGGCCCGCAGATATTCAGCGTTGACGCAGTTGCGCAGCCGTCCGTGCCGCAGGTAAGTGACCAGGGTTTCGGTTGACAAACGCCGCGCGTCGGCCTGACTCTCGGGGCTATACCATGCGGCGTGCGGACTCAACAGCAAGCGCCCGGCAAGCCACGGGGACCCGTTCATGGCTTCCCGGATAATCGACGACCGCGGGTTTGCCGGCTCTTCCGGCAACACGTCGAGCCCGGCGCCGCCCAGTCGCCCCGTCTCCAGCGCCCCGCACAGCGCATCCACATCAACCAACGCCCCGCGCGCCGTGTTGATGAGCACCGCGTGCGCCGGCATTTGTGCCAGTGTCTCGCGATTAATCATCGCGCGCGTTTCGGCGCTGAGCGGCGCATGCAGGCTGACTGCATCGCACATGCCGAGCAGTGCCTCAAGGGTCTCGGCACGCTCGACCCCCAAAGCGATTTCCTGACCGTGGGGCAGATAAGGATCGTATGCCACGACCCGGCACCCGAATGCCCGGGCGCGCAAGGCCGTCGCCGTGCCGATCCGTCCCAGACCGATGATACCGAAGCGGGTACCGCGCACGCGGCGCACCAAGGGTGCCTCGAAGGGCACGAAACCCCCCTGCGGATCCGCCCGCACCCGCGCATCGTACAGGGCGACGCCGCGGCGCAGGGCCAGCCAAAGCGCGATCGCGTGGTCCGCGACCTCGCTGGTGCCGTAATCGGGCGTGTTGCAGACCGGGATGCCGGCCTGGCCGGCGGCGCGCAGGTCGATATGATCGAATCCCACGCCGGCGCGCACGATGACCCTGCAGTTGTGCAGTCGCTCGATGAGAGCGGCGTCGATCGCCACCTCGTGCCAGACCAGCAGCGCGTCCGCGCGCTCTATGAGTTCCGATGGGATGCGCTGTGCGACCCGCTCCCGCAGGACGTGGAAGCGAAACGCATCTCCCGCGGTCGTCTTCTCGATCGTGGCATCATCAGCGTACTGGGCATCGGGCGTGAGCACGTGCCACATCAGTGGCTCTCGCGCGGGACCGGGGCACCGCTTGCCCCCAGCAAGAAGTCCATGTCGGCGCCGCGGTCAGCCTGCAACACGTGGTCGAAATAAAGCTTGTACCATCCGCGCCGGTCCGCCGGCGCCGGCGCCGACCATGCCTGGCGCCGCCGCGCCAGCTCGTCGTCCGCCACATCGAGATGCAGCCGGCGCTGTTCCACGTCCAACTCAATCATGTCGCCGTTGTGCACCAAGGCCAGCGGACCGCCCGCAGCCGCCTCGGGCGCGGTGTGCAGCACAACCGTGCCGTACGCGGTCCCGCTCATGCGCGCATCGGACAGACGCACCATGTCGGTAATGCCCTTTTTCAACACCTTGGGAGGCAACGGCATGTTGCCCACTTCGGGCATACCGGGATAACCCTTGGGCCCGCAGTTTTTGAGCACCAGGACGCAGCTCTCGTCCACATCGAGATCGGAATCGTCGATGCGGGCGTGAAAATCCTCGATGTTGTCGAAAACGACCGCGCGTCCGCGGTGACGCATCAGATCCGGCGAGGCCGCCGATGGCTTGAGAATGGCCCCGTCCGGGGCGAGGTTGCCGCGCAGCACCACCAAACCGCCCTGCTCCTTGAACGGGGTGGCGAGATCGCGAATGGTTTCGCGGTCGAAACACTCCGCCTCGCGGCAATTGTCCCAAACGCTGCGCCCATTGACGGTGAGCGTATCGCGGTGGATGAGACCAGCTTCACCCAACTGGCGCATGACCACCGGCAATCCCCCCGCATAGAAAAACTCCTCCATGAGAAAGCGTCCGGAGGGCATGAGGTCCACCAAGCACGGGATATCGCGACCCAGACGATCGAAGTCGTCCAGGGTGAGATCAACGCCGACGCGCCCGGCGAGCGCCAGCAGGTGCACGACTGCGTTGGTGGAGCCTCCCAAAGCGGCCAGGGCACGGATGGCGTTTTCGAATGCCGGCTTGGTGAGGATCTTGCTGATGCGAAGATCCTCCTTGACCATCCCGACCGCTCGCAGGCCAACCATGTAGCCCAGCGTTTTGCGCCGCGAGTCGGCGGCGGGAATCGCCGCATTGCTGGGCAGGCCCATGCCCAGCGCCTCGACCATATTGGCCATGGTCGACGCCGTGCCCATGGTGTTGCAGTGGCCCGGGGAGCGGGACATGCAGGCCTCAGCCGCCATGAATGCCTCTTTGCTCATCTTGCCGGCGCGCACGTCCTCGCTGAACTGCCATACGCTCGTCCCAGACCCCAGGCACTGGCCGCGGTAACGGCCGTTGAGCATGGGCCCGCCGGACAGGCCGATGGTCGGCAGATCGCAGCTGGCCGCTCCCATGAGCAGCGAGGGCGTGGTCTTGTCGCAGCCCATCATCAGCACCACCCCGTCCAGGGGATTGGCGCGAATGGACTCCTCCACGTCCATGCTCGCCAGGTTGCGGAACAGCATGGTGGTCGGGCGCATCAGAGTCTCACCGAGCGACATCACCGGAAATTCCAGCGGAAATCCGCCCGCCTCATAGACACCGCGTTTGATGAACTCCGCCAGGTCGCGGAAGTGGGCGTTGCAGGGGGTGAGCTCCGACCACGTATTGCAGATGCCGATAACCGGACGCCCGTCGAACAGGTGCCCCGGATGGCCCTGATTCTTCATCCAGCTTCGATGAATGAATCCGTCCCTGTCGGTCGGTCCGAACCACGCTTGGCTGCGACGGGATTTGGAATCGGGCTGGTCGTCGTCTGAAGACATGCGCTGGCCTCCACAGGCTGCGGCAGCGGCTGGAGCCGGTGCTTCCGGGGTGGTGCGCCTAACAGTACCGAGCACCCCTCGGAGCGTCAATCGCGCTCTTGGCCGATGCACCGAAGGCCGAGTGGTCAACGCCATCTTTCGTCGGCGACGCGCTCAAACGCGCTACACTGGTGCCCGTCACCCGTAGCCGTGGGCTGCCGCCCGCCGAGGGGCTCAGCGCGGTCGCGCCATCACTGCCAACCAAGTGGACCCATGCCCAAAGTCATCACCAGCGGAGAAACCATGGCCTTGCTCACGCCGACCGCCCCGGGCCGCCTGCGCCATGCCGCCCGGTTGGAGCTGCGCATCGGCGGGGCCGAGTCCAATGTCGCCATCGCGCTGGCGCGTCTTGGCGTGGAAACCGCCTGGATTAGCCGCGTGGGCGATGACGAACTGGGCCGGTTGGTGGTCGAGCGCATACGCGGGGAGGGCGTGGATGTGAGCCACGTGGTTTTTGATCCCGGGGCGCCAACCGGATTGTATCTGCGTGAACAAGCGCCGCTGGGAGCGCGTGCGCACTACTACCGCAGTGGCTCGGCTGCCTCCAAGTTGGCCCCCCTGGATCTCGAACCGCAAGCCCTGCACAGTGCCGACATCGTCCATTTGACGGGCATCACGGCCGCCCTGTCGGCGTCGTGCGCCGAATACCTGCTTTGGCTGGCCGAAGAAGGCAAGCGCCAGGAGGCGCTCATCAGCCTGGACGTCAATTACCGCTCGCGCCTGTGGACGGGCGCGCACGCCCGAGAGTATCTGCACCGCCTGATTCCGTTGGCCGACCTCGTGTTCTTGAGCGACGAAGAAGCCGGTGTGGTATGGCCGGACACACCCGAGGGCCAGCTGCTGGAGACGCTGGCCGAGCAGGGCCCGCGCGAAGTCGTTTTCAAGCACGGAGCGCGCGGCTGCACCGCTTTGATCCACGGCCAGCGCCTGCACGCCGCCGGATTCGCCGTCAAAGCCGTGGAGACCACCGGGGCGGGCGATGCCTTTGCCGCCGGCTATCTGGCCGCCAAGCTGTGGGGTCATGCCCCCGCGGATCGCTTGCGAGCCGCCAACGCGCTCGGCGCCTTCAATGTCCTCGGTTACGGCGACTACGAATCCCTGCCGTCGCGCGCCGAGCTTGATGCGTTTCTGCAAAACCGGCCCGACATGGGGCGTTGACAGCACTCACACGGTTGGCTCGTAGGCACGCCGGAACTCGGGCGGCAGCCTTACAGGACGGCCGCTGGCCATATCCACGCACACCCAATGCGTGCGGGCGCGCATAACCGTTTGCCGGTCCTCCATGCGCACGATTTGATCGGTCTCGCGCAAACCCCGGCCTTCAGGCCGGGGACACCGCGCGAGGCGGATAGCGAAATGCTGTAGGGTAGCGACTACCTCGGTGTGCGCTCATTCTCGATGTATTGGCGCAGAGTCTCGATCGGTGCCCCGCCGCAGCTTCCCGCAAAATACGAGGGCGACCACAAAGCACCGCCCCACAGTTTGTGCTCAATCCCGGCGTAACCCCGGCGACGAATCATCCGGCTCGACACGCCCTTGAGGCTGTTCACTAGCGCTGCCACCGCGACCTTGGGTGGGTACTCGACGAGTAGATGCACGTGGTCGTCCTCGCCATCGAACTCGATCAAGGCAGCCTCGAAGTTCCCGCACACGTCGGCAAAGATCTCGCGCAAGTCGTCGAGAATCGCCTTGGTAAATACGTCGCGTCGATATTTGGTCACGAAGACCAAGTGTACGCGTAGGTGAAACACGCAATGACGGCCAGTCCTTATGTCTTGAGATGAGGGCATAGGCCAAGTATATTTGGTTAACATGGCATACGGCAAAAACAAGGGCCGCAAGAAGTGGCTGATACGGGCGGTTCCGCTCGGGGTCGGGAAACTGTCCGGCACCAAGCGGGACACGCTCTTTGGCTTGCGCGATGCCGTGCTCACCCTGATGCGTGAAATGGCCGAGGCGTGTTTCGTCTCGGAGCCGCTGGCCGAGGCATTCGATTCGCAAGCGCTGGACGCGAAGCTGATCGCCATTCAAAAAGCAGCTTCGGGCAATCTCAACTCCGTATGGCGCGAACAAGCACGCATGCGCGTCAAACCGGCGCTCGAGGAATGCAACCGCCGCTATTTTCGCCGGCTCGCCGGCAGCCTGCGTTTCGTGGACGAGCCCATTGCGCAAGCGCAGCGAACGGCGAAATCCAGTCGACGCTATTTCCACATTCCCGAGACGATTCAGGACGCGGTGGCCTCTGCAGACATCAACGCTCTGAAGGCTGTGGCCGAATCGGGCGATGCGCTCGCGTTGTTTCGCAGGGTAATTCTCGACGGGGATACGTCCGACCTGACGGCAAACCAGTTGGCTATCCTGCGTGACATTCACGCCCGCGCCCAGCGCAAGCACACCTGCCCGCAATTCGGCGCCGGTGACGAATTCGTGCTGCAGCTGCACGTCGACGCCCGCATGCTGGCGAGCGGCCACAAGGCGGAGCCGGGTGAACTGATGAAGGGCGTGGCGTTCGTCCTGGAAGACGACACCAACCGTCGCTTTCATCGTTTTCTGGACCTTGCAGGCGTCAAACCGCGCGGTGCGCGCGTGCGCATCCCTTTAGTACTGACCCAACGAATTGCGAAGCGCCTGTCGTCGGCGAAGCGGGATTGGGCGGCCCTGATCGTGGAGCTGTCCGAACGCCAGATTGGCGTGCGGCTGGTCGGTGGTAAACCACCGCCGGTCTGGCAAGCGGGGGCCACGCTGCACCGCATGGTGGGGCGCGACTTCGGGTATACCAACACCGTGACGCTGTCAGTGGTTGAGTCAACGACACCGGTCGACCCGTCAGCGGTAGATATCCCGGAGCGTGGAAAAACCGAAGCGGACAAGAAGGCTGCCGCCAGGCAGTTCTTCGAGACCCACGCTGCGCCACCGGACGTGGATGTCCTCGAGCGGTGGCGTTTCGAGGGACGGCCCTTTCTACACCGTGTCGCCGAGCTTGCGGCGCGCATTGACGCGTATAAATCCCGCATCGACCAGGCGTACAACGATCTCGGTCGTTTAAAGGCCACGATTGTAAACGGGCTTGGCTTGCAGCCCGGGCAACGCATCACCGCCGCGATGAAACGATCGCTCCTGGGCAAGGAAGTGCGCGAGTTCTTTCACCTCTATGCTCAGATCCGGGACCTCAAGGCGGCGCGCCGGGCGCTGTACCACAAGATCAAGGCGGTGACGAAACACTGGTTCGGCTTTCTGTCCAACGTCGAAGTCGAACTGGCGCGCACTCACGACGCAGCCCTTGTGTGCGAAAACCTGACCGTCATGGCCATCGAAAAGGACGAGCTCGGCTACAAAGGGCGCGCCTTCAACAAGATGCTCAACAACGGCTCGAAGGGGCAGTACCTGCGCCGGGCCGCCGGAAAGCTTCAGTGGAACGGTGTTCCAGAAGTGGCGGTGCCGTCATGGTACACCTCGCGTGCCTGTACGGTGCATTCCGTAGTGGTCAAAGCTGCCTGTCGCCGAGGAGAGCGCATCTTTCTCCCTTGTTGCGGTCGCAAAGACCATGCGGACGAACACGCTGCGGACACGCTAGGCATCATGCCGTTCCTTCGGCCACGATTCGTTCCGGGCTCCGGTTCGGAACTTGTGACACCAGCGATCCCTTAAGTGGGAAGCTCCGGCCTTCAGGCCGGAGAGCAGTCACAGCGCCGGTCGAAACCCACGCGAGCGGGGCTGGTTATCCAGGTGGCAACGCTCAGCCGCTCACCTGCAAAGACCGGTCGGAGATAATCAATTTCGTGGCGACGCGCGACCATGCCGCGGCCCAGACGCTGGAAGGTACGCCAGTCCACACCATGATCTTGCGAATGCGACCATGCGACCTGCTCGAGCCAGCGCAAGTACACAATGTTGTTCGCGTGACCCGTCAGCGACCCCGCCCTAAAGGACGGGGCTTGCGGTGACGCGCCAACGTCCCGCGAGGGCTCGACGAGCCTCGTTGAACACGGCGTGTGACGGACAAAGAATCTGACGCCCCGGTGCGAGATCCCAACACCGGGCGACCGGGGTGAAATCCCCCATTGCGATGGCCGCAGTGTCCGTTACG
>Ga0102962_1001111_pt1 | contig 11062 bp, 8 predicted proteins | sample SalPonF2_C_D2_MG_FD_84519 | JGI IMG/M metagenome (GOLD analysis project Ga0102962, IMG submission 84519) | Salt pond soil microbial communities from South San Francisco under conditions of wetland restoration - Salt Pond MetaG SF2_C_D2_MG ...
ACCCCCGGTGCCACGGGCGATACATAACCGCTGTTCATGGCCAGGTAATCACTGAGTGGTCCGGCATTACCCGTCTCGGCCAAATCCTCAAGTCCATGCCCGTAATCGAGCTGACCTTCCGTGTATATCGGCTTTTGCATACCATAATGTACCACCCAGGCTACCGGCGATAATGGTGTGGCTGAACCCGCCAGGTCTTTAACCGTCAACGTGAACAGGCTGGTACCATCATATTCCAGCATCACCTGGATATTGTCTTCCACGTTATTATAACTGAAACCGTCCATCACATTATCGGTATTCCTGACACTTTGTACGGGCACCGATTCCTCTGCCCCGTCTTCACCCGAAGCAGGTGCATGGTTTACCTCTGTACCGGCATCCCACAAGCTGATAAGACTGGTAATATTTCCCGTGGTGGCCGATGTACCGTTAAAAAGAGCAATGCCACTGTCGGCCGGCGCATAGAACAGATCGTTCGAAGCACCATACATGGTGGCAAACGATAATCGTTGCCCGGGACCGGCATGGAACTTAATGGTAAACGAATGACCGGGATGGGCCGGACCCGGTGAATCTTCACCATCGGGGATGAATTTAGCCCCGGCAGCAAAATAATCGTAAGGGATCGATACATTTTCAATCTTCACCATAAAGGTCCCATCGGGAGCTTTACCATGATTACTGCCCTTCTTCAGAGCATCAGATAAATCGTCTTTGTTACACCCGGTAAACATGACTGCTACCAGGACAATACTCATCATCAACATTAATTTTTTCATAGCATTACGGATTTGGTTTTTAACTGATCCAAAGTTCGTTAGCAGATGTCACGAAATGATCACAGTAATTTCATCAATTTGTAAAATGCTGTCTTAATGGTTTAAGGATGGTTTCATGTCGTTTTAGGTAGTTTAGCTTCGCTGAGCTTGTCAGTCAAAAGCTTCCTCGGTTCATGTTGTTTCATGTTGTTTGTCGATGCGGTGGGGGGTCTCCCTCTCAGGGGAGTCAGAGGGGCGTGCGGAGGATGGTTTTAGAATTGTTTCAGATGGTATCATATCGTTTCATGTCCTTGTTTAAGAGTGCTGGCAGAGGTTTTCCTCTCTCAGGGGAGTCAGAGGGGCGTGCGGAGGATGGTTTAGCTTCGCTGAGCTCGTCAGTCTGAGACTTCCTAGATTCATATGGTTTCATAATACCGCCACCGGTCGCTGACCGTGTACCTCCTTTAGCTTCAGCGGTGACGGTAGCGGAGCCGAAGCGGGGAATAGTTACATAGAATCTGTTCAGAGGAGTGTGTCAAAACTACACACTAAATGTATAATTATTACACGCATCTTTTGATGATTTACTCATATATAGCGTCTGTGTATTCAGGATTACAAATACCGGATACCGATTACTTTTTTATTTGTTGTGTCCAGCCCTGACAGGGATTTGGAACCCTGTCAGGGCAATCCATTTAACAACGATCTGTCTTTCTCCCGTTTCCTAAAGCGACTACCATCAGTGTCCTTTACCTCTTACTCTTACTCTTACTCCGCACAGGCCCAATGGACGTAACTATGGTTACCATACGCAGGGTTAATCACCCCAGGCTACTGTTTCTTAAATCCTTTTCAGGCATGGTCAAACCGATTACGGAGCGGAATTACCGACCGCGTCCCGCGTAACTTCGTGGAGCGGGATTACCTCTTACCCTCCGCCCTCTGCCCTCCGCCCTTAGCTCTTAGCTCCTCCCTCTTCCCTCCTGTTGTTTCACATAGCTTTCCCCAATGCAACCGATTTCCAAATACCTACCTCTCTCCCCACCCCCCGCCTGCAAAATTTACTACCTTTGCACCCATGGATTTACAAATGCATACCATGCCCAACGGCATCCGGCTGGCCCACCTGCAGGTGAACAGTATGGCCGCACATTTCGGATTTATGGTGCACACCGGATCACGCGACGAGAAAGAGCGCGAGAACGGTATGGCTCATTTCATCGAGCATGTGATCTTTAAGGGAACACGCAAACGTAAGTCTTTTCATATTCTCTCACGACTCGAAGATGTCGGAGGTGAGCTCAATGCATACACCACCAAAGAAGAAACCTGCATCCATGCTTCCTTCCTGAAACAGGATTACAACCGGGCTGTAGAACTCATCCACGATATCTGCTTTAACTCGGTGTTCCCTCCCAAAGAGCTCGAACGGGAGAAAAGCGTGATCATCGACGAGATCATGTCGTACCTCGACACACCGTCGGAGCTGATCTTCGATGAGTTTGAGGAACAGGTATACAACCATCACGCTATAGGGCGCAGTATTCTCGGTGAAGAGAAACGCATCATGACTTTCACCCGCGACGATGTATATAACTTCATCAGGCATAACTATGCCACGGATGAGATGGTACTAAGCTCTGTGGGCGACATCAGCTTCAACCATTACAAAAAGATGTGTGAGAAATATTTCGGGCAGGTGGAACCACGAAGCAGGCTGAGGAAACGCAGCCGGCCCAATTCATACGAACCGCTGCATCTTACACGCGACAAGAACACGTTCCAGTCGCATTGCATTGTCGGTAATATCGCTTACGATGCCCATTCCGAAAAACGGATCCCGCTGGCACTCCTCAACAACCTGCTCGGGGGACCCGGCATGAACAGCCGGCTAAACATGAGCCTTCGTGAGAAAAGCGGTTACTCCTATAATGTCGAGTCGCATTATACCACCTATTCCGATACGGGCATCTTCCAGGTTTATTTCGGCGGCGATAAAGATAAATTTGAAAAAAGCCTGAAGCTCCTCTACCGGGAATTCAAAAAAGTCCGTGATGAAAAGCTTGGTACCCTTCAGCTCAGCAAAGCCAAAAAACAGCTGATGGGCCAGGTGGCTATAGCCTCCGAGAGCAATGAGCATCTTATGCTGTCTATTGCCAAAAGCATCCTGATGTACAACCGTTTCGACACCCTGGAGGAAATACGGAGAAAAATTGAAGCCATAACAACATCGCAAATCATGGAGGTGGCCAACGAGATTCTCGATCAGAATAAATTATCAATCTTACATTATCAGTAATGGACATTTTTGAAGAATCACACAGCCTGAACCGTTATATCGAATCACATTCCAAACCTGAAGACGCGGTTTTGGAGGAGCTGCACAGGTATACTTATCTCAACGTGGCAGCCCCGAACATGCTTTCGGGCCCTGTGCAGGGAAAATATCTCGAACTGATCAGCCGCCTGCTCAATCCGGCACGCATTGTGGAGATAGGCACCTACACCGGTTATTCAGCAATCTGTATGGCCCGCGGGCTCAAAGACAACGGAAAGCTCATTACGTTCGATGTGAACGACGAGCTAAACGATATCAGCTCACGTTTTTTCAAAAAAGCCGGCCTCGGCCACAAGATCGAACGTATCAACGGCGACGCCCGCAAGCTCATCCCTGCCCTGCCCGACACCTTCGACCTGGCATTTATCGACGGTGAGAAAGAAGAGTACATCGATTATTATAAGGTGATAATGGAAAAGCTGCGCCCGGGCGGTATCATCATCGCCGACAATGTGCTTTGGTACGGCAAAGTCCTCGACCCCGATAACAACAAGGACTCCGCCACCCGCGGCATCGAAGCCTTTAACACTTACGTCACGAATGATCCATCTGTTGAAAATTTCCTACTGCCCCTGCGGGACGGCTTGATGATGGTGAGGAAGAAATAGAAGACAGGAGAGAAGAGACGGACGACGATTCCTGCTGCGCGCGGGAATTTCTGCCTAAAGCTGACCGGAGGCGTTCATGGTAATACGATCCTGAAACAGCCCTGAAACCAGTGCTTCTGCCGCAGTATTAACAAAGATGGATTCCGAAATTTCCTTGCGCCCCCTACTTCAAATTGTTCAACATTCCTTAAACTATTTTAAACAAAATTTGTTAGTTTAGGGAACTATTTTGTTATTACTGTTTTTCTATTAAATACAGCATATTCAGCACTTATAATATGGCCTATTATTCTATAAAGGATCTTGAAAAACTATCGGGCATTAAGGCGCATACGTTGAGGATCTGGGAAAAAAGATACAACCTCGTCGAACCAAAGAGAACAAAAACCAACATAAGCTATTAAGATGATGATGACATGAAAAAGGTCCTTAACGTAGCTTTGCTTAACCGCAACGGACTAAAGATAAGTCTCATAGCTGGTCTCGGCGACGACGAATTACACTCGAAAATCAGCGATCTCTCTAAACGTAACCAGGATTCCGAAAGTATGATCGAAAACCTGGTGATCGCCATGATCGAACTGGATGAGAAAAAATTTGAAAAAATACTCTCCCGCACAATCATGCAGGACGGCTTCGAAGAAACCATCCTGTATACCGTATATCCCTTCCTTCAGAAAATAGGACTTCTCTGGCAGACTGGCGCCATAAACCCGGCCCAGGAACATTTCATCTCGAATCTGGTCAGGCAAAAGCTGATTGTAGCAATTGACGATATCATCGAGGAAGAAAGGGATGACAATAAACCGGTTAAACGTTTCGTCCTTTTTCTACCCGAAGGAGAATTGCATGAAATCGGCCTGCTTTTTTACGATTACCTTATTAGGAAACGAGGACACCGGGTGATTTACCTCGGGCAATCCGTTCCTTTGAACGATCTCGAATCGGTTGTGGAAATCCGGTCCTGTGATTTCCTGTTCACCTCGTTCAGCTCCAGCATCTCCGGCATCGACTTCAGGGAATACCTTGAGCAACTATCCCGTAAGTTTGCCAATCAACTCGTACTTTTTTCAATCTACGATCCGGAATCAGTCCGGAACGATCTTCCCGGAAACATTAAGATGATCGAGAACACAGTAGATTTTTTGGATTTCCTGGAGAAGATCGGGGAAAAAGAGAAGGCAGAGTGAGTACTTAACGGATACCGGGACTCGAAGGGCGAAATCGATTAAGCAGTGGAGAGACCCGATGATGGGTCCTGATGGCTTTAGGATGTTGAAAAAAGGAGAGAATCTTTTGATATTCTGAAGCAATAAGCCCCGTCTCAACGGGGAACACAATTGAAAATATTATGAAGTAAGCAAAAAAGTAAATGCCCGTCCGGCACAAGGACAAAACAATAGTATGGTATGGACTGTCAGGATTCTCTATAACGCTGATGGTAACAGAATTTTCTCAACAATTTTAAATTTTAACCGGACACCCAAATAAATAACGTGTAATTATTATACAAAATATGTGTAATTATGGCACACTTTATTGAAGACCACTCCGATCATACCTATATATCGTAAAAATCCCTTTATCCTTGTGCCTCTGCGGTATACCTCCGCGCGTTCCAATTCGCAAAGCCCTACAGTGCATATCCTTGTACTCTATCGCACTTCTGAAGTGACCCTTGTATAGTTGCTCAACCTTCACTCTTCTACATCTTGTAATACTCCACCTTTGTATTTGCAAATTTCGCTACCTTATCAATGAGCGTCTTAGCCGTAGCTTCGTCCATACCATGAAACGATTGAGCATAACCGATCTTCTCTTTCATCATGGTCGAATTGTCGGGACCGGTGACAAGGACGCTTACCGGCATGCTCAACGAGAACTGAATGGCTTCCTTCACAGTAATGTAATCGATGACCCGTTTGTTCAGGTGTGCATTACCCTCGAAGCCTCCACCAAAAAAGCCCCCACCGGCCAGTGTCTTCATAGCAATAATCCCCATGTTGGCATCCTGTAATTCGGGAATGACATTTTTAATAAAACTGTTGTAACTTGGATCGACCAGGTTCACCGGGAGCATGCAGGCCTCGAGGTCGGGAGCGATCTGAAGCATTTTAAGATGGGCAACCGGTGTAACGTGACCGCTGAAGCCAATGTGCCTGGTTTTTCCTTCCGCTTTGGCTTTTTGAAAAACGTCCAAAACGCCATTATCGATGCGGTTGTCGGCGTCTTCCTCCGAGTTGACGGAATGCATAAGCCAAAGGTCGAGGTGATCGGTATTGAGACGCATCAGTGAGTCTTCGAGGTGTTGTTGTGCCTGTTCAGCCGTAACGGCACGTGTCTTGGTGTGAAGGAAGATCTCGTCGCGGTATTTAGGGACAAGAAGGCGACCGAGTTTCTGTTCACTGCCGCCATGCTGGTAATCGGCCGCGGTGTCGAAATACCTGATCCCGCCTTCAATGGCCGTTTCAATGGTTTTCTGTGCCTCGTAGTCGCTTTGTTTGCCGATATGAAATCCGCCCACCCCCATCATGGTCACTTTCTCACCGGTGGCCCCGAATTCACGTCGGGGTAACAGTTCACCCCAGCGATCGCTTACTCCTTCGTCCATACGGCCGAACACAGGAAGCGGTAACAGTGTGCCTGCGGCAGCACCGGAAAGAATTTTAATAAACGTACGTCTGTCAGCCATAATTCGTGGTTTTTACACTAACATACAGATTATGAAAATGTTTGTTGATAAAAGAAATTGATGCATATATTTCCAATTGGTACTTTTAACCGTCTGATGACGGGCTCGGGAAATGCATCAAGATAAGAAAGAAAGAATGAAAAAAAAGCTATTGGCTTTATGTATTCTGATAATTGTTATCTACCAGGGCCTTTCAGCCCAGGGCAGCACGGACAAAACAACATTCAAGGAAAAATTCCGTGATGCCGAATATTTCTTTCTCCGGGGAAATTTTCGTGAGTCAGCCTTCCTGTACCATGAGTTACTGAAAGCCGATCCGTCAAATAGCAACCTGCAGTTTCTTACCGGGGCCAGTTACCTGAGTGTTGACGGCATGAAGGAGAAAGCCATCCCATTCCTCGAAAAAGCTGTGGCAAGCGTCTCACCAGGCTATCGTGAAGGGAATTACAAAGAACGGAACGCTCCCCGTGAAGCATTTTTTGCCTTGGGCCGGGCCTACCATATCGAGAACAATTTCGATGAGGCGCGGAAATATTATGCGAAATACAAAAATGTTATGCCCCTGCAAAACACCGCCGAGATTAAATATGTCGGAGCACAGATTGCCTCGGTAGAACTGGCAAAACAAATGATCAGAGACACCCTGGGGCTGACACTCACTGATGCCGGCGAAAGGGTAAATGCCTCAATCTCGACAAGCCGTGCCGTGTTAGCTGAGAAAGACTCCATACTGGTTTACATGTCTGTAAAACCCTTTTATTCTGCCATCATGATGACAAAAAAGATGAAGGGAAAGTGGGCAACGCCTGAAAACATTAACGAACAGCTGAAAGCCGATGACGATTGTGAAATTTCAGGCATATCCCGCGATGGTTCGGAACTTTACCTGGTAAGGCAGGGAGAGGTAGACAAGGACCTTTACGTCAGCCGTTTCAAAAAAGGCCGGTGGACACCCATGAAGAAGCTGGATAGCCCGGTGAATTCACCCTACGACGAGTCTCATGCCAGTGTATCTGCCGACATGAAAACGCTTTGTTTTACAAGCAACCGACCCGGCGGAAACGGGGCCATGGACATTTATTTCAGTACACGCTTATCCGGCGGACAGTGGTCCGACCCCGTAAATGCCGGTAAGGTCGTGAATTCATTGTACAGCGAAGACACCCCTTTCCTGTCAGATGATGGCCAAACACTTTATTTCAGTTCCATGGGACATGCAACCATGGGTGGTTATGATATCTTTTACAGTTCAAAGCTTCCCGACAATACATGGTCAGTCCCGGCCAATATTGGTTTTCCGGTCAGTACAAGCGATGACGACCTCTTCTTCTTCCCGTTGCAAAATGGCGAACAAGCCCTTTACAGCAGCTCCCACCAGCCTTGGCCTGAAAACCGGATCGAATGGATTCGTTTCAACAGGGCCGGCAACGAACAGACATTCACCCTTAACGGGAATATCTCAACCAACGACAACGGGATTATTGATTCTACTGTCACCGTTAAGATTGTCAATACAAACTCGGGCGATACAATCACCGTGGTTAAGCCAGATCCATTAACAGGTAAATACACGGCAGATATCCCTTCGGGGGACTTCAGGATTGATGTCACGGCCGAGAATTACAAAAAAGAAGAGATCGACCTAAAACTCAAAACGAATGCCGGACAGGAAAACATCCATATCGAAAACTCCCTTCAACCCGAGAGTGTAGCCAATGGTGAATTCCTTCTTGTGAAAAATATCCTGTTCGGCTTCGACAAATATGAGATCTATCTTGAGGATTCCCTGCAACTTGAGAAGTTTTACCAGATTATGACGAAATATCCCGACCTTTTTTTACAGGTCAGGGGACATACAGACTCCAGGGGTTCTTCTGCCTATAACCTCGAACTGTCGCGTAAACGTGCCAGGGCCGTCATCGATTACCTGGTATCAAAAGGAGTCAGCAGGGAACGGTTTATTTCTACTGCCGTGGGTGAAGATAAGAATATCGCCATCAATGTAAATCCTGATGGCAGCGACAATCCGGAAGGAAGACGCCTAAACCGGCAGGTCGAGATAAGCCTGATAAACAATCATTACAGCAATGTCAGGATCCAGGAATTGGATGTGCCCGAAAATCTCAGGCCGGCAAGGGACAAGCATTATTATATCATCCTTGAACAACTTCCCGGGAAGTTGAAAACATCGCCATCCGAAGTCAGGAGACAGATGATACGGCTCTTCGAGACAGATCACGGCGTGCTATATACAGCCGGACCCTTTGACATTAAAACAAGTGCCACGGCTTACCTCAACTCCGTGATCGATGAGAATTACCCCGAAGCAATCCTTCTTGAAGAGCAGAATTTCAAACGTTTGCTTGAATCAACAAATTTTGATCCGGGTGAACTGAGGGGACCGTTCACTATCCAACTACTGGCGCTGAAAAAAGAAATTGACTTCAGCATATTCAAACATCCCGAAAACATCCAGCTTTTTGAAGGAAAAGACGAGTACCACCGTTATGTCACCGGTATCTTCGAAACCTATGACGAGGCAAAAAAACGGATGGACAACTATTTCAACCAGGGGTATACCGACGCTTTTGTAATGCCCATTTCAAGTTATACTATTACACCCCAAACCCTTAAAGCCGACCGGGACCCGGACTTCTATTTTACGATCCAGATAACAGCAACGAAAAATAAACCAGATCAGATGGTCTACAACGCCCTGCCCAAAGTACGGATAACCCGTGAAAGTGACGGGTTTTACAGGGTGTCGCAAGGCATCTACCTCAGGAAAGCCGAGGCTGAAAAAGCCCTTGAAAAAATCAGGAATGAAGGCTTCCCGGATGCTTTTATTCACAAAATCGGGAAGGAAGAGCAGTAAGCCTGCTTCGCCGGATGCGGTTGCTAATCCTGCTATGCTAAAATCTTCGTGGGACCAGTTTCCACATAATCTTACCAAAGTACCGGCCCACCGGGATACCAATAAGAAAACCCGACAGGTTAAGCGATAGATCGACCGGGTTATAAGCCCGGCCCGGGACAATGATCTGCTGGACTTCTGCCAGGACGGCATAGACCAGCCCTGCAGCAATAAGGAGCATGCCTGACCGAGCCGTCTTTGCCTTTATTCCGGCTCCTCCCGACAGGAAATACACCACTGGTATACCCATAAAAAGAAAAAAGTGTTCGAAGTAATCCCACCTGATGGGTGAATCTGAAAATTTCTCAGGCCCGCTTTTCCCCGGCAGGGCGGTAAGCACATACAAGGTAACTACCCACACGTAAAACGCCACTGTCAGTATCTTTTTGTATCCTTCTTTTGTCATCGTCAATTTAAATTTGGACTGTAAAAGTGATGAATTTCGATTAAACAACCGCTGAATGGCGATAAAACTTTCAGCCTAAAAAACTGTTTCTGATTTAGAATCATCTAAAAATACTGACAGGTGGTTGTCCATGTGTTCGCGCGATTTAAAAGCCAGGATGCCATCGGTCAGATAATGAACGTGATACACAACCATCTCTGTCTACGGCCATTTCTTTTTTGGAAAATTATGCCTTTTGTAAGGATAACGGCAGCGGTTCAGTATTACATTTGACGTCGTTTTTTATCAACATCACTCATCATGTTCATCATTTCTCTCATCACCGTATTTATAGCCGGCTACCTGGCCATTACGCTTGAACACCCCCTGCGTATCAGTAAAACAGCTATTGCGCTTCTTATGGCTGTAGCGTTGTGGGTCATCTTCTCTTTAGGCGAATATGACATTCATCACACGGTTATAAGCCTTTCAGAAAACCTGGCCGATATTTCACAGATCCTGTTTTTTCTTTTAGGCGCCATGACCATCGTGGAGATGATTGATGCCCATAAGGGGTTCAAGGTCATTATCCAATGGATACATACCAAGAACAAAGTGAGCCTGTTGTGGATGACCGGTTTTGCAACCTTCTTCTTGTCTGCCATCCTCGACAACCTGACCACGTCCATCGTCATGGTTTCATTGCTGAGTAAACTGATCGACAATAAAAAAGACCGGGTGATGTTTGCCAGTATGGTGATCATTGCCGCCAATGCAGGCGGAGCATGGACGCCCATCGGCGACGTCACAACCACCATGCTCTGGATCGGCAACCGCATTACAAGCTGGAATATTATCAAAGCCTTGTTTATACCGAGTATGGTGACCTTGATCGTCCCCCTCTCTCTGGAATCATTCCGGATGAAAGGAACCTTGATGGTCAGTGAACAGAAGATCGAAGAACACGCTAAAACCGAGCCCGGTGGATTATTCGTGCTTTTCCTTGGTATTGGCTCACTGATCTTCGTCCCTGTATTTAAAACGATCACCCATCTGCCGCCATATATGGGAATCCTTTTTGGCGTAGGACTGATGTGGATGGTCACGGACCTCATGCATTCGAAACATAAAGACAGGAAACACCTCAGGTTAAGTTCAGCCCTGTCCAGGGTCGACATTTCAAGTGTACTCTTTTTCCTGGGCATTCTCCTGGCCGTTGGAGCCCTGCAGTCGGCCGGCATTTTAAAAAGCCTGGCCGCCGGGCTCGATCATGCCTTTGCCGATAAACGCCTGATTGTATACATCATCGGGTTAATGTCGGCGGTTATCGACAATGTGCCGCTCGTGGCTGCCGGAATGGG
>Ga0102962_1001112_pt1 | contig 11058 bp, 8 predicted proteins | sample SalPonF2_C_D2_MG_FD_84519 | JGI IMG/M metagenome (GOLD analysis project Ga0102962, IMG submission 84519) | Salt pond soil microbial communities from South San Francisco under conditions of wetland restoration - Salt Pond MetaG SF2_C_D2_MG ...
ACGGGAAGCGCACGAGATGGACATGCTCACCACCCCATATGCGTTTACTAGGGATGAAGCCGCACAAATGGCCCGTGCCGGCGCAGACATTGTGGTAGCGCACATGGGACTGACCACCAAAGGCTCCATTGGCGCGGAAACCGCGAAGAGCCTGGATGACAGCGTCCGGCAAATAACGGAAATTGCGGATGCGGCCAAAAGCGTACGGGATGAGATCATCATTCTCTGTCACGGCGGCCCAATAGCCATGCCTGAAGATGCGCAGTACATCTTTGAACGCGTTCCCGCGGTGGACGGCTTCTACGGGGCAAGCTCCATGGAGCGATTGCCCACAGAGACCGCAATAACCGAGCAGATAAAGAAGTTCAAAGCGCTCACGTTTTAGAGGTGTCACGTATGAAGAAAGCGTTTGTAGTAGGAACATTCGATACAAAAGCTGAAGAACTCGGCTACGTCGCACGGCTTATCCGGGAAGCAGGGGCCACGCCGTTCACCGTTGATGTATCGTCTAGAGAGCACACACACAGGACAGATATCACAAACAGCGAAGTTGCGTCTCACCATCCCACGGAAACCGGATTTTTGGGGAAGGTCGATGACCGGGGCCGCGCTGTCACGCTCATGTCGGAAGCGCTTGGCGCATACCTTCTCACAAGAGATGACCTGGGCGGCATCATTGGCCTCGGCGGCTCCGGCAACACCGCGCTTGTGACCGCCGCCATGCGCAGGCTTCCCGTCGGCGTGCCAAAACTCATGGTGTCCACCGTGGCAAGCGGAGACGTTGCGCCCTACGTTGGGCCTAACGACATTGCGATGATCTACTCCGTTACCGATATAGCCGGAATTAACCGCATCTCCCGCACGGTCCTCGGAAATGCCGCCCATGCCATGGCCGGCATGGTCTCTCACGCTCTGCCCGCCGCCGCACAGGAGAAACCCACTCTTGGAATGACCATGTTTGGGGTTACCACCCCGTGCGTCACCGCGGTAAGAAAAGAGCTGGAAGCAGAGTTTGACATTCTTGTCTTTCACGCAACCGGTACCGGCGGCCAGTCAATGGAGAAACTCATTGATTCCGGCATGATCTCCCACGTGCTCGACATAACCACCACGGAGGTGTGTGACCTTCTGGTGGGCGGAGTCATGAGCGCCGGAGAAGACCGCATGGGCGCCATCATCAGGCGCGGCATTCCCTACGTGGGATCTACCGGTGCACTTGATATGGTTAATTTTGCCGCCAAACCAACCGTTCCGGAGAAGTTCAAGAACCGCAACCTCTACGTGCACAATGCAAATGTCACCTTAATGAGAACCACACCGGAAGAAAATCAGCGCATGGGCATCTGGATTGCCAGGAAGCTGAACCAGATGGAAGGTCCCGTCCGCTTCCTCCTGCCGGAGAAAGGCGTTTCTTTAATTGACGCGCCCGGACAGCCTTTTCATGACCCGGAGGCAGACCAGGCGCTCTTTAGCGCCATAGAGGAAACGGTCACGCAAAATGAAAATCGCCAGGTTATCCGCCTGCCGTACAACATCAATGATCCGGAATTTGCCGCGGCACTGGCACGCGCATTTAAGGAGATTAACAACCTCTAAAAGAAATACCCAATCTTCGGGCCACTACGGTTTACTTGACCGCCGCGGCGCGAGCGTATAGGATCACACTCACACATCAACATGCCGGGGTGGTGAAATAGGTAGACACCGGGGACTTAAAATCCCCTGATCGAAAGATCGTGCCGGTTCGAGTCCGGTCCCCGGCAAACATGCCGCTTTAGCCGGCCGGGACCGGAAAGGTCACGGTGAACGTGGTCTGCGGCGTGCGGGCCATTTCCACGTGGCCTTCTAACTGCTGCACAAGGGCACCTATCAATCTGAAACCAAGACTCTGTGCGCTTTCCAGTTGAAGCTGTTCAGGCACGGGGGTTCCTGAATTGGATACTTTGAGCACATACGTATCTTCACCGGCGTGTCGGAACGATATGTGAAACTCGTTCGACCCGTCTTTCTTGAATCCGTGCTTCATGGCGTTGGTGGCAAATTCGTTTACCAGAAGTCCAAGGGTCAGCGCGCTTCGCGTGGGGAGATCTACTTTTTCCAGGTTCTGGTGTACTTCCACCGTGCCGCCGGTAAAGAATGAAAAGAGATCAGGGAGAATTTCTCCAATGTACTCGCGAACAGGAACCCGGGAAATGGTTCCGTGGTGGAGAAACTTATCATGAAGTGTTCCAATGGTGCGGACCTGGCTTTGTATATCAGAGAGGTCTACGCCGTCTCCCAGATCCTCATCTTTCAAAGCAATGAGTGAAGAGACCATGGAGAGGTTGTTTTTCACCCGGTGATTTAGCTCGTCCATAAGGCGCGTTCGTTCAGTAAGCTCCCGTTCCCTGTTCTCTTCCCCTCTTTTTTTCTCTGTGACATCCTGGTGAGTGCCGTACATCAAAAGCGGCTTTCCGTCATCCGTCCAGGAGGCAACCTTTCCACGGTCCAGAACCCATACCCACTCACCGCGTTTGTGCCACATTCTTGCCTCGAACTCGTAGTACTCTGCTTCTCCGCGGAAGTGGCGCGCAAGAAGCTCTTCGGCTCTGGTAAGATCATCCGGATGCATGAAGCGCTCCCAGGTCTTGATTGAAACGGGTGAAAGCTCCTCCAGTGTATATCCGATCATCTGCGCCCAGAGCTGATCAAATCGGGTTTCACCGGTTTGCACATTCCATTCCCACGTCCCAACATTGGTACCGTCAAGGATTGCGGCAAGACGGAAACGTTCTCTCTCCAGCTCCTTCCGGGCGGCTTTCTGCCCCGTAATGTCCCGGCCGGATCCTACAATCTGCGCCACCTGCCCATTTCTGAAAACAGGCGTCAGGATTGTTGCCCACGTTTTCCTGCCGGCCGGCAGGTCCAGCGTCTCCTCATAGGAGATTGGACTTCTCGCATCCACGCACTCCTGGTAGTTCCGCTGGATGCGCTCACCCACTTCATCTCCCAGAAGCGCATGGGGAGTTTTACCCTTCAACTGCTCCAGGGTGATACCGGTTCCGGCAACATGACTGTTGTTATTCCGGATGAATTGAAAAGTGCCATCAGCCATAACGTCAATCAGGAAAAGCGCGTCCTGTGTGGCGTTGAAAACGGTCTCATACTCCTTTGCTACCTGCCTGCGTTCCTCTTGCGCGCGCTTCCGGTTTGTGATTTCTCTTGTGAACCCGCTAATGGTAAGAGATCCGTCTTCATGGTCCTCACTCACACGCGCGTTCATACTTAGCCAGATTTTCTCCCCGTCAATCCGCCGCGCTTCAAACTCAAAGTTTTCCACGTAGCCGTCTTTCGTAAGCGCCATGAGAAACTCTTCACGCCGCCGCGCATCCGTGTAGAGCTGTTTCCCCAGGTCTGTATAGTGGGAAACGGCTTGCACCGGCGTTTGGAATCCCAGAGTTCTGGCCATAGTACTATTGGCCACCAGTGCCTTCCCGCTTGAGGTGGTCTGAAAAATCCCCACGGGGGCGCGTTCAAAAAGTCCGCGGTATTGCGCCTCCTTCAGGCGGAGGGCTTCCTCTGCCTCTCTGCGTTCCGTGATGTCACGTGCTGCCGCATAGATATTCCGGGAACTTGGATGAGAGCGCCACTCAATGAATCGGTACGATCCGTCCCTGCACCGGTACCGATTCACGAAGTCCCGAACATCCTGCTTGTTTTCCAGCCGTTTCATCACTCCTTTTGTCTCATCCAGATCATCCGGATGCACAAAGTCAAAAACGGTCATGCCTTTCATGGCTTCTGCCCGATAGCCGAGGACGTTCTCCCACTCCTTATTCACCTTCACAAATGCGCCATTGGAATCCACAATACAGAGAAGATCCAGATTAACCGTGAAAAACCTTTCTAGTTCCTCATTTGCTGCTTCAAGCTCCCGGTTTTTTTCCGCGTAGCGCCTGTGTGCCGCAAACAGCTCAAATGCCACTTCAATGCTGTCCCGCAGCACAAACTCGCCTGAATTTTTAATGACGTATCCGTAACGACTGATCCGCTTTACGCGTTCAACAAACTCGCGCTCGCTGTGAGAGGTTAGAAAGACGATAGGAAGCTCTCGCACGGAAAGAATCTCTTCCGCCGCATCGGCGCCGGACATCCCGCTGCCCAGGTCAATATCCATCAGAATTAAATCGATGTTCTCTCGCGAAGTGGCTGTATCAACGGCTTCTTTGCCGCTACCTACGGTGATTACGTCGTATCCAAATCCGGTGAGGGTGCTCTTTTCAGCGAGCGCAACAATTGCCTGATCTTCAACCAGAAGTATAGTTTTGCGGGCCGTCTGGTTCATCAGGTCTCGCCTCCAGCCGATTTCAGGACGCGCCTTTGGGCGCACAACCCCTGCACCGCTAATAGTAGTGCGAACACCGGCTGAGAGCAAGGCGCAGCAGGTTACCTGAACTGCCCCTGAATCACACGGTCAATCATTCGGTCGGAAAGAAGAGCGCGCAAGGTGAGAAAGAGCTTTGCGTCCCGGCCGGAGCGGTAGCGCGTGCGCGGACGGCGGGCGGAAAGCGCCTTGTGCACGGTGGCCGCCACAACCTCCGGACCCGGTGCGTTTTCATAGCTCTTGCGCACCAGCCGGGCAAAGGTGTCCCGCAGAAGGTGGTAGGCTTCCGGTTCGGCAGAGTTCTCAAGCGTTTCCATGGCTATCTCTTCAAAACCGGTGTTTATGGAGCCGGGTTCGACAAGTATGACTTTGATTCCAAACGGTGCAACTTCTTTTCTCAGACCGTCAGAAAGCCCTTCCACCGCGTGCTTGCTTGCCGCATACCAGGAAAGAAACGGCATAGAAACTTTTCCCACTACAGAGGATATGTTGATGATGATACCTGAGGCGTGTGCCCGCATGAGAGGAAGCAGTGCGCGCGTTACCCGTCCAAGGCCAAAGACATTTACGCCAAAACCCTTCTCTACTTCTTCCGGCAGTGCGCCTTCAACGCTTCCGTAGATTCCGTAGCCTGCGTTGTTCACAAGCACATCAAGCTTCCCGTCTTCAGCAGAAATTTGCGCAACCATTGCGGCAATAGATGCAGCATCAGTCACGTCAAGCCGCAACGGCTTGATCCGCTCACTTTGCATCTCTTCCAGGAGCTCCATCCTGCGCGCCGCGGCATAGACCGTGTAGCCGCTTGCGGCAAGATCGAGTGCAACTGCTCTGCCAATTCCGCTTGACGCACCGGTTACAAGAGCGGTTTTCCCGGCCATAGGTGACTCCTTTCTACGTGGCATTGGCCGCCTTCCCATCGTTGTGTTTCTTATCTTTTCGCATGCCAAAGAAGTACTCAATGGCAGGAATCACAATGAGGCTGAGGAAGGTAGCCACCACCAGACCGCCAATGGTGACAATACCTAACGGCTGTTTGACTTCCGCACCGGAAGCGCCCCATCCAAGGGCAAGCGGGAGGAGCGCCAGGATGGTGGCGGTGTTTGCCATGAGAATGGGCTTGAGCTTGGTGGGCGCGGCTTCCAGCAGCGCGGACTTCAGGTCTCTCCCCTCCCGCCTGAGCTGGTTGGTGTAGTCCAGGATGAGAATGGCGTTGTTTACCACCATTCCGACCAGCATGAGGATGGCGAGCATGGCTACAAAGTTCAGCGTGGTTCCCGTTGCAAGAAGGGCCAGCACCACACCAATGAGCGCAAGCGGAACGGTCAGAAGGATCATGATCGGTTGTGCAAGGTTTTCAAGCACACCGGCCAGTAGCATGTAGGTGAGCACCAACGCCAGGCCAAAGGCAAAAATCATGTCCCGAATGGTCTGACCGAGAATGTCCGCCTGCCCACCCCACTGTATGCCGTAGCCGGCAGGGAGCGCAGATATTGTTCTGGAATTTTCAATCTGAGGGGTGATATTACCGAGCGCATACCCGGGCAGAAGACCGGCGGTAAACTGCACCGCCGGGAGCTTGTCGCGGTGCAGGATAGTACCCTGGCTTTCACGGTATCCTACCTGAGCCAGGTTTCCCAGCGGCATGGGCCCCTCGTTGGTCATCACGGTGAGGTTGCCTATCTCCTGTTCTGAGTCTACGGAGCTGTCTGTCAAAAGCAGTCTCACATCGTACTTCTGGTTATTCTCCGTATACTGTGTTGCCACCAGTCCTGACATGGCCGCACGCACCGTTGTCCCCAGGTCCGCCACGGTCACCCCAAGATCCACCATGCGCTGCCGGTCCGGCGTAACGACCACCTGCCGTTTTCACAGCTCGAGTGAATTGGAGACGTTGACAAGTCCCGGAATGCTATCCATCTCTCCGGTAAGATCTCCGGATATTGACTCCAGCTTCTTCAGGTTGTCGCCATAGAGAAAGAACGATACCGGAGCCTGCCCGCCCTGGAAACTGGAAACCGCCTGGACCTGGATGGTGGCGTTCGGTATGTCTGAAAGGGTGCGGATAATCGCCGAGGCAATCACCTGATTGCTTTTCCGTTTCTCCACCGGAATCAGGTTTACGTTTATAGAGGCGCGGTTGGTGCCTACTTGCGTATCGGAAATGCGGCCGACGGTGGCAAGAATGCTCTTCACGTCACTGCGGGTCCGAATGCGCTTCTCGATGGTGTCCACGGTGTTCTGGGTGGTTGCAAGCGGTGTGCCCTGCGGCAATTCAACGGTTATGTTTACTTTCCCTGAGTCCACCACCGGTGCAAACTCTACGCTGAGGAATGACGCAAGCATCATGGAACCGATGAACGCCGCAACGGCTACCAGGAGCACCACGCCGGCAGCGAGTCTTCTTTTCAGCACCCGTTCAAGAATGGCGTGGTATCCCTTTTCCCAGCGCTTAAACATAGCTTCCAGCGCCCGGCTGATACGCCGCTCCCTCTTCACCTGGTCCGGGAGAATGAGAGCCGCAAGCATGGGCGTCATGGTAAAGGAGATCAGCAGAGAGAATACGGTGGCAATGGCAACGGTAACGGCAAAGTCGGCGATGATCTGGCCAAAGATACCTGACATGTTTGCAATGGGAAGAAATACGGCGATGTTTGTAAGCGTGGACGCGATGACCGCCACCGCAATTTCAGACGTACCGCGATCCGCCGCCTCCTTGCGTCCGTGTCCCGCCTCTTTGTGCCGGAAAATATTCTCAAGCACAATGACCGAGTTCATGACCAGGACCCCCACGGCGGTTGCCAGGCCCATGAGAGAGAGCAAATTGAGCGTAATACCAAGCGCGTTCAGCACCAAAAATGTTGGCACAATGGAAAGCGGCATGGTGAGCATGACAATGAAGGTTGAGCGGATATCATGCAGGAAGAGAAGCAGAATTAACGCCGTAAAACCTATCCCGGTGATAATGTTCCAGAGTGTATCGTTTACGGTGTTTTTCACCTGCGTTGCTTCTTCGCTGACAACGCGGATCTGCACGCCGGCAGGCAGGCTGTTTCTCAATTGCTTCACCCGGTCAAGCACCCGGGAAACGACCTGCGTGGTGTTTGCATCCGGCGTCTTAATGACGCTCATGCGCAATGCGTCCGTGTAACCCTGACCGGCCGGAACGTCAAAATACGTGATGCGCTCGCGCACTTTTTTGTGGTTATCACTGACGGCAGCCAACCGGTCAAGCCGCTTCCGCCCGCTTGCCGTTGGGATCTCCAGACTGCGCAGCTGATCAAGACCAGTAATCGTCCCTTCCATGCGCACGCCGTAATCACTACCTGCGGCGGTTATGCTGCCGCTGGGCATGTCAAGATTGGAACCCTTCAGATATCCCATAACCTGGGCAAGGGTTACGGAGTTTGTAAACAACACGCGATTGTCAAAAGTTACGTGTATCTCCCGCTGTTGTCCGCCAATGAGGTTTACTCTTCCCACGCCCTGAATCTGGGCAATCTGGTCGCTAATGCGGTTTGAGGCGATGTCATGCAACTGTGTGGGTTTCATGTTTCCGGTAACCAGAAGGTTCACCACCGGGGCGGCCGCAAGGTTCAGTTTTTCCACCGTGGGTTTTTGCGCGTCATCCGGAAGCGTGTTGGCAGCGCGTTCCACTGCCGCGCTCACATCCTGCCTGGCAATGTCCGCATCTTTGCCAAGCTTGAAGACCACGAGCACCAGTGAGACATTGTCCATGGAATAGGACTGAATGTAGTCAATCTGACCGATGGCGCTCACCTGGTCTTCAATGGGCGTGGTGATCTGGCTCTCCACGTCTGCCGGCGAGGCTCCGGGGTACGCGGTGGTCACGGTGATATAGGGTGCGTTTACTTCCGGGAATAGCTCTAACGGAAGATTGAGGAATCCTACAATCCCAAAGACAATGAGAGCGGCAAGCACCATGCTTACCAGTACGGGGCGCTTTATTGAGAGGCTTGAAAGAAACATCTGGCTGCTCCTACTGACTGCTGCCGGCGTTTTCTGAGACTGAGCCGCTGCCCGAAAGTCTGACCAGACTTCCGTCAGAGACCAGCGTTTGTCCCTCTGTGATCACCTGGTCTCCGGCATTAATCCCGGAGGCAATCTCCACCTGCGTGATGGTGGATCTACCAATTTGCAGCTTCCGCCGCACAGCCTTCTTGTCCTGCACAACAAACGCATAGGGCGTGCCGTTTTGCTCTACCACTTCTGCACGGTTGAGTACCACCGCACCACGCTGGCGATACACCGGAACGCGAACTTCCGCGGTCACCCCAAGTGGTACGGACTGGTCCGGATTAGGAAACCGAACGCGCACCCCGTAGGCTCCACGCCGCTGGTCAATGGTAAGATCCTTTTGGATAACCGTCCCGTGAATCTCCTGATTGTTCCAGTTGGCCGTCACGGCATCTCCCACTGTCACACTGCCAATCTCCCCGCCGGTGAGCCACACCCTGGCTTCAAGATTCCCGGGATCTGCCACCGTGAATAACGCTTCTCCCGGATTCACGTGCTCGGATTCCTGCACGTCAAGTTTGACAAGCGTGCCGTCAATTGGAGAAGTGGGCGCAATAATCTCCTGAAGTTTTTCAAAGCTTGCGCGCGCGGTTTCATAGCCAGTTTTGGCGCTTTGATACTTCTGTTCAGAAATGTTTCCCGCGTCATACAGGTTGGAAAGACGCGTGTAGTTCCACTTTGCGTTATCCAGTGAAGCCTTTGCCTCCTGATACCGAAGACCGGGGGTGTTTGCCGGAAAACGGAGCACCACCTGTCCCTTGGTGAGCTTCTCTCCTACCTTTGCCTGGATAGAAGCTACCTCGCCGGTAAGAGCGGCAACGACGCTGCTCTCACGGGAGGCCCCAAGGCTGGCATTTTGCGCAACGGCTATGACAAAAGTTTTCGGTTCTACCGTGCGCGTCCGTACCGGAATGCCCTCACTTTGATAGATGGCATCCATGCTCTGACCGCCCTTTCCGGAGGAATCACTTCCGCCGCCGCTGCCGCAACCGCCAAGCAGCAGGGTCACCGCGGCAAGAATGATCATCGCCCTGACCGCCGAGAGTGTGTGTGAGTGCGTGTTTGTTTTCATCTGTTTACCTGCCTGAAACGCCCGTGCCATGAGGCACACATTTCCTTATAGGTACTAACGAGACCTATCTGAAGTCAAATCAGGCAGGCTGTTCAGGCAAAGTGAGCGCGCACTCGCGCGGCGAGCTGCCGGCGGGTAAGCCGGTCACAGGCGCTTACTTCGGTAATGAGGCTTCCCAGCTGTGCACGTTCCATTCTCTTCTTGAACTCGTTGCGTGCCTCACCCGGTCCAAGCACAACCACCTCATTCATGTGGCGAATCACTGAGATCACCTCGTCATAATACGATGCAAGCTGCCCCTCAAATTCGCGAGCGCGGATGTCATCAGAGGACACACTGTGCGCCCCGTAGGCCCGCGGCGCGTGCATACCTCTTTCCATTCCTCGGCGCCTGCGCGCCCGTGATGCTACTTTTCGCATGCGCAACTGCGTTCCATCAATAAGCACAATCACCGCTTCCCGGTGATCTATCCATAATCCCCCCTGCAGCTTCATGGCAATCCTCCCGCTGGGTCACCGACTCCATGATTAATATACTGCTTTCCTCTTGCAAATATTGCAGGAATCGGATACCGATAGGACCGAGGGGTAACGTGGCTGAACCTGATATCTATCTGCTTGGGATTCGAATTGTGGACCCCGCCGCATCTGCCACCGACATCGCGGTAGCGCTTCTCTGCCTTTTTGCGTTTACCTCATCTGCGCTGCGCGGACGTCCCGGTGAAATCTTCCGTCATCTGCGCTGGTATTTTCTCTTCATGAGCGTGGGAACCCTTCTTGGCGGTGTCATTGGACACGCCTTCATATACGCGCTGGGACACATGTTCAAGCTTCCCGGATGGATAGCCAGCATGGTTGGCGTCTATTTCATGGAACGCGCATCGCTTTCCCATTCGGCTGGTCTTGTATCAGAGACCACCCGGCGCATACTTTCAACCGTAAACCTGCTGGCCCTCTTTCTTTCAGTAGCGTTCACGCTCGCCACACTTGAGTTCTTCTATGTGCAGATTCACACTGTCTACGGCCTGGCCCTGGTTGTGCTGGGTCTTGAGTCTCTTGTCTTTTCCCGCACCCGTGACCGGGGAAGCCTCTGGATCATGACCGCCATTGCCACCGCAGCCGTTGCCGCGCTCCTGTTTAATCTGCGTTTCATGCTTTCTCCGGTTCTCAGCTACCAGGCAATCAGCCACGTGTTCATTGGCTTCTCAATATACTTTTTCTACCTGGGCGCGCGGAACATGGCTGCCGCAACAGGAGGAGCGCCTGCTTCCGCGGCGCCGGCTGATGAGCTTGCCGCCACCGCCATGGAAGAATTGTAGCCCCTGCGCCGCCGAAGTGCTCCGCCACGCTAACCCCGCACATTTTGTATTGTGAAATACTACTTTCGTATAATTGCGCGCCTGTCATTTGTGGCTGAGAATATGTGAAAAAGTTCGCCACATAGTGCTTCTTCTGCATGTTTCGGCGGCGGAGAGGTTTTTATTCGTGTTCGGAAGTGCAACATTCCGGCCGGATGTTCTTCTGTAACGCTATACTCGCGGCCGCGCCTTTGGGTTACAATAAGAGGCGGGGGTGCACGATGGAAACGT
>Ga0102962_1001113_pt1 | contig 11055 bp, 4 predicted proteins | sample SalPonF2_C_D2_MG_FD_84519 | JGI IMG/M metagenome (GOLD analysis project Ga0102962, IMG submission 84519) | Salt pond soil microbial communities from South San Francisco under conditions of wetland restoration - Salt Pond MetaG SF2_C_D2_MG ...
CAGATTGGCCGGGCGTTTGGGCGGGATCATGGGCGGTCCGTGCGGGATGGTCGCGGCGGCGTCGGCCGAGCCGCGAGGCAGCGGGTCCATCGTCCCCTTGAGCGAGAACAGCCAGACACCGTCATTATGCTTGCTGCGGGCCGACGACGTGCCGCCGGCGAACACGACGACATATTGCGTGCCCTTGTACAGGAAGGTCGAGGCGGGCGCGTTGATGCCGCCGTCGGTCTGAAAGTCCCACAAGATGCTGCCGTCGTCGCTGTTGAGCGCCGTCATCCGGCCGTCGCTCCGGCCGACGAACACGATGCCGGCGCCCGTCGCGAGCGACGGGTTGTAGCAGGTGTCGGTCCATTGCTGGTGCCAGACGATCTTGTTCGTCGTCAGGTCGACGGCCGAAAAAATGCCGCGGTCGGCGCCGCCGCCATAGGGCCGAAGAACCTGGCCGCCGGCATAGGATCCCTTGCCGGGGTTGAGCTCGACATCGGGACTGGTGGCCTTGCCGCCCCAGAAGCCGTCGGTGGCGCAGACGAACATCCGGTGGGTCCGGGGATCATAGGAGCTCGGGGGCCAGTTGACCGCGCCTTGTGGGGCCCAGAAGCCGGCCATCTTGGAGTCGAACGGCGTGAAGATCTTGCCGTGGTTGGGAATGTCCGGATAGCCCTCTGGCGGGATGTCGATCGACTGCGGCACCAGCGCATCGCCGTCCGGAGTGGGTTGGGTTCGAGAGGTCCTGGCCTCCTTGCTTTGCATGACCTTCTTTTCGTGGATCCCGATCAACGGCTTGCCGTTGGTACGGTCGAGAATATAGATCCACCCGGTCTTTCCGGCTTCGGCGATGCCCTTGCGCATCTTGCCGTGATATTTGGCGTCGAACAGGATCACCGGATTTGTGGCGTCGAAATCCCAGATGTCATGATGGACTTCCTGGAAATGCCACTTGTATTTCCCGGTCTTGACGTCGATCGCCATGATGGAGTCGGTGTAGAGGTTGTCGCCGGGCCGGGCTGCGCCGTTCAATGTCGGGCCCGGGTTCGCCGTCACGAAATAGAGCAAGCCGAGTTGGGGATCGATCGCCGGCGTTTGCCAGATCGCGCCGCCGCCGTATTTCCAGGTATCGCTGTTCCTGGGCCAGGTGTCCGAGCCGGCCTCGCCCGGAGCCGGGATGGTGTAGAAGCGCCAGATATGCTTGCCGGTATCGGCGTCGTAGGCGTCGATATGGCCGCGCACGCCGAGATCGCTGCCGCCGAACCCGGTGATGACCATGCCGTCGTAATAAAGTGGTGCGCTGGCGATCGAATAACCCTTGGTCGGGTCCTCCGCCTGGATTTCCCAGACGACCTTTCCGGTCTTTTGGTCGAGCGCGGCCAGTTTGGCGTCCAATTTGCCGACGAAGATCTTGCCGTCGCCCATTCCGATGCCGCGGCCGGGCCAGCCGCAGCACGGCCGCGCCTTCGCGGCGTCGATATTCGCTGTGTATTTCCAAAGAACCTTGCCGGTGTCGACGCTGATCGCGAAGACATCGTTCTCGCCGGTCTGGACGTAGACGACCCCTTTGTATTCGAGGATCTGTCCCTGGTTTCCGTCGCGCGGATTCTTCCCCGAGCCGCCGAGCGACGCCCGCCAAACGGCCTTCAGGTCGGCCACGTTCGCGCGGGTGATCTGGGTCAGCGGCGAGTAGCGCTGGTTATAGAGATTGCCGCCATTGGTGTACCAGCCGTCGGTCGGTGGTGCGGTGAGCTGCTTGGCGGTAAAGGCCGGCGACGGCGCGATGTCCTGCGCTGTCGCTGCGAGGCTGCCGAACAGTCCCAGCCCGATGGCCGTCGCGAAAATAGCTCCGACGAAGCGCCGCTGTGGCATGCAGATGTCCCCCTCATTGCGTTCGTCCGGCCGCGGGATGGAATCCGCCGAGGCCGGAACGCTATTTTTTAACGTCAAAGGCGTCTCGCGCCAATGGCGGTTGTCGAGACGACGGTCGCAGTCGCTCTCTAGTTGGGCTTCTTGTGGTTGAAGACCTGAAGAATATAGGCCGCCAGGTCCTGCAGGTCGGAGTCCGAATAGGTGCCCGCAAAGGCCGGCATCTGATTGCGGCCGTTGTTGACTATGTCAATGATGGCGCCGGCCGTGAGCGTATCGTCGATCAGGGCAGGGGCGTCCGCCTGTTCGCCGCCTTCGCCGTTCTCGCCGTGGCACGTGACGCAGATTTGCTCGTAAATCTCCTTGCCATGCTCCGGATTACCCTTCATCGCCGTCTTCTTGGCCTTGGACGGCGTCGTCTCCGTCGTGGCTGCCGGGGCGGGCTTGGCAGCCGGTGCGGCTGTTGTTTTATCCGCGGCCGGGGTCATTTCTGCGGCTGCCTTCTTGCCGTTGATGTCCTTGATGATGAAGGCGGCCAGGTCCTCTATATCCGACCCGGAATAGGTGCCCGCGAAGGACGGCATCTGGTTACGGCCATTGGTCACCGTGTCGACGATCGCCCGGGGCGTCAGCGTGTCATCGACCAGCGTCGGCGCGTTGCTGTGCAGGCCGCCCTGACCGGTCTCACCGTGGCAGGTGACGCAGATCTGGCTGTACAGCTCCTTGCCGTGTGCCGCATTGCCCAGTTTTACCGGTTTTTCCGCTTGTGCGGCTTCGGCCTTCTTGGCCGGCTTCGCGCCCGGAGGGCCACCCCGGCGCGGGAACTGGCCGTGCGGATCGGCCGAGCCGCGGGGCAGGGACTTCATCGTGCCGTCGAGCGAGAACAGCCAGACTCCGTCGCTTCGCTTGCTGCCGGCGAGGGCGGCGCCGCCCGCGAGCACGACGACATATTGCGTGCCCTTGTATTCGAAGGTGGAGGAGGGCGCGTTGACGCCGCCGTCGGTCTGGAATTCCCAGAGCTTGTGGCCGTTTCTCTCGTCGAGCGCGGTCAGCCGGCCGTCATTGCGGCCGACGAAGATGAGGCCACCCTTGGTGACGATCGATCCGCTATAGCAGGTGTCGGCCCATTGCTGGCGCCAGACGAGCTTGTTCGTCGTGACGTCGAGAGCAGCGAAGATGCCGCGGCGAACGGCCCGCACGCCGCGCGCGACCACGCTTCCCGAATACAGCGCGCCCGGCTCTACCGGATAGTCCTTCCCCGCGCTCTTGGCGCCCCAGAGCGAGTCCGTGGCGCAGATATACATGGTGTGGTCGGCCGGATCGTAAGAACTCGGCGGCCAGTTGACGGCGGCGAGCGGTTTCCAGAGCACGGGCTTGTTGTCGAACGGCGTGAAGATCTTGCCGTGGTTGACGAGATCGTATCCCTCGGGCGCGATGTCGATTTCCTGCGGCACCAGCGCGTCGCCGACCGGCACGGGCTGGGTCGGCGAGGTGTGCGCAGCCGCATTCTGCATGACCGGTTTTTCATTGATGCCGATGAGCGGCTTGCCGTTGGTGCGGTCGAGAATATAGACCCAGCCGGTCTTTCCGGCCTGGGCGAGACCTTTCCGCATCTTGCCGTCGATTTTCACGTCGAACAGGATGACCGGGTTGGGCGCGTCGTAGTCCCACATGTCGTGGTGCACTTCCTGGAAGTGCCACTTGTATTTGCCGGTCTTCACGTCGAGCGCGACGATCGAGACGGTGAACAGGTTGTCGCCCTTGCGGATCGCGCCGTTCAGCACCGGGCCCGGATTGGCGGTCGAGAAATAGATCATCCCGAGCTTGGGATCGATCGCCGGCGTCTGCCAGATGGCGGCGCCGCCATGCTTCCAGACGTCGCTGTCCTTCGGCCAGGTGTCGTGTCCGAATTCGCCCGGTCCGGGAACCGTGTAAAAGCGCCAGACCAGCTTGCCGTTCTTGGCGTTATAGGCGTCGAGGCGTCCGCGCGTGCCGAGATCGCTGCCGCCGAAGCCGGTGATGACGAGGCCGTTGTAATAGAGCGGCGCGCTCTCGATGGCGTAGCCCTTTTTCGGATCGGCGGCCTGGATCGACCACTTCACCTTGCCGGTCCTCTGGTCCAACGCCACGAGCCGCGAATCGAGCGTTCCGTCGAAGACCAGGCCCTGGCCGATCGCGAGGCCGCGTCCGGGCCAGCCGCAGCAGGGCCGCGCAACCTTGGGATCGACCTTCGCCTTGTATTCCCACAACACCTTCCCGGTATCGACGGAAATGGCGAACGCGTCGCTGTCGCCGGTCTGAAGATAGATGACGCCGTCATAGACGATCGGCTGCGCCTGGTTGCCGGCGCGCGCGTTGACGCCGGACCCGTTGAGCGACGCGCGCCACACCGCTTTCAGCTTGGAAACGTTCCCGCGATTGATCTGATCGAGCGGGGAATAACGCTGGTTATAAAGATTGCCGCCATTGGTGTACCAGCCGTCATGGGGCAGGGCGGTCAGCTGCTTGGCGGAGAACTTCGGCGCGGGCTTTATTTTCTGGTCCTTCGCCGTTGCCGAGCCTGCGATGGCCAGTGCGGCCGTCATCGCAACGGCGATGGCGACCGAATTTTTCGTTTTCTTCAGCGACAGCATAGATCCCCCTATAGGTCCCTCCGAGTCTTCGGCAAAGATGTCGAAACACTAGTTCGTGATCGCCGACCGGTCCAGAAATTATAAGCATCGCATTCTTTTTTGGGACACGCCGTTTCGCGGGTCCGGCGCCTGCGGGTTTTCGACGCCGGACGCGGCGCGTGGCGCGACATACCCTCCTTGCCGGACGGTAATGAATACCGTCGAAGCTCAGCGTTGCTTTTTTGTCGCGCTTGCGAATGATTTTAACTTGTTTAATCAACTTTGAACTTGTCGGCGATGCGACAATCCGGCACACTTTCTCTCCATTCTTTAACCCCAAGGGGAAAGTAGCGGCGCGGTCCAAAAAGACAAAGAAACGGGCTGGCCCATGGGGTTGAAGAGGACTGAAGGGGAATAGGAAGCGCTAAAGACCGCCACACTGCCTTTCGAGCGGCCGCAGCAGGGGTGTGACTTTTGGGCTTTTAGATTCTTGACAAATCATGGGGGACATTCATGACCTTAAGATCGAAGAAAGGTGCATCTGCGCTTGGACGGCTGGCTCTCCAAGCCTCTCCGTTGGCGCTGATTGTGGCCACATCGTTGAGCGTCGGCACGACACCGGCGCTCGCGCAAAGCAATGACGATTCCGGACGTCTCGGCGAGGTCGTCATCACGGCGCGGTATCGCCAGGAAAATATTCAGACGACACCGATCGCGATCACAGCTTTTTCGTCCAAGCAGCTCGAAATGGCCCAGATCCAGACGGTCGAAGATCTCGGCCTGAAAATCCCGAATGCCTTTTTCAGGAAGAACATCAGTAACTACGGTCCGACGGGCACGATCGGTCTTCGCGGTCTGAATCAGACCGATTTCAGTTACGCTTTCGATCCGGCTGTCGGCGTTTATATCGATGACATCTATCACTCGACGCTGACCGGGTCCGACATGGACATCGTGGACCTGCAGCGGGTCGAAGTTCTGCGCGGCCCTCAAGGGACGTTGTTCGGCGTCAACAGCATCGGCGGCGCGATCCGCCTGATCTCGAAGAAGCCGCAAGGCGATAATTCCGGATCGGTCGAACTCACCTATGGCCGCTTCAATCGGGCCGACGTCAAGGCGATCGGCGACGTTGCGCTCGTGAAGGACAAGCTGTTCCTGCGTATGGTCGGTGTCGAGAAGCACAAGGACGGCAACGGCGCCGTGCTCGATTATACCTGCCAGATGGAGAAGAATGGGACGCCGCAGCTTGCCGGCATGAACGACGGCATCGTCGGGGCGAATATGCCGACCCCGATCTTCGACCGGGATACCGGCGGTAATCTGATTCTCTATCCCGGACCGTTCGGTCCGCCTGCACCCCGTATCATCGGCTATCAGGACAATCCGATTCACGGCACGGTTGGAAGCAAGGCGGACAATAATTTCGCTTTGCAGGAAAACGTCAACGTCCGGCAGGACGGGTCGTGCAAGATCAGAACACTGGGCGGCTTGCAGCACGAAGCCGGCCGGGCCGAGCTGCGCTTCGTGGCGTCCGATCGTCTAGAGATCAACGTCAACGCCGACTATCAGAGAAGCGATGACGATCCGAATTACGACATGCAGATCTCGCCGGTACTTCCGGCTGCTCCGGGCGCGGCGGTCAATTCCGATCAGACCTACGATCACGGCCTGACGTACCCGCTGTTCGGCGTCCATTACGTCGGTGTGAACAACTTCCTGTCGCCCACGCCCTACACCAACTACGCGACGATGAACGATCCTATTCAGGGTCAGTTCTATGACGAAACTTCACGGTCTGCGAGTTGGGGTATCGCCGGTACGGTCGACTACAAGGTTACCGACAATGTCAGCGCCAAGCTGATCGGCGGATATCGCAACTACTGGACTACATGGGCAAGCGACAGCGATCGGACTCCTTTCCCGCTCACGGAATCGCCGTATCGTCAGCATCACGACCAGTATCAGGCCGAGCTCCGGCTCAGCGGAACCTTGCTGGATGCGAAACTGGAATGGACGACCGGCTTGTTCTATTTCAGGGAATCGGACGAGGCCTACAATACGACGGAGTTCGGTGCCTTCGACTACGGGCTGCCGCTCGGACCCTGGAACCCGGTGACGCAGAGCTATGCGAACTATAATCCCGCAACCCAGACCTGGGCGCCGGGCATTACGCCGCAAAGCGGGCTGGGACTCGGCACCTTGCCGAACTTCATTGCGGATGACCTGTTCACGACCAAGAACAAGTCGGCCTTCGTGCACCTTATCTTCCACGTCACCGACCGGATTTCAGCGTCGGCGGGTCTCCGTTATACGGATGTGAGCAAGACCAATACGTTCCAGCATTACGGCCAGATCGTGGTGCCAACTCCCTTGTTGTTCGGTCAGAAGAACTGGGACTGGAGCGCCAATGTCAGCTATCAGGCGACGGACGACGTCTATCTCTACGCGCAGGCGGCCACCGGCCACCGGTCTGAGGGAGCGACACCCCGTATCTTCACGGCCGGCCAGCTCGGCACCGTTCCGGCGGAAAAGGTGCTGACCTACGAAATAGGCGCGAAGACCGAGTGGTTCGACAAGCGTTTGCGGGTCAATCTCGACGGTTATTACAGCAATTATAATCCGCGCGCGATTCTGGCCTTCGGTCTGGTCAACCAGTGTTCCATTCCGTCCGATCCTAACCCGACCCCTTACTTCCTCGGTGGCGGGACCTGCCCGGCAGGCACTTTCTTCGCCGGGGGGACGGGCTTGCCGTGGTTCTACTACACAAGCTCTCCGGGCAAGCTGAAGGGGGCCGAACTCGAGGTCACCGCGGAGCCGATCGACGGGTTGAACATCAACTATACGTTTGGCTACACGACCTATTCGAACGACAACAAGGATCCTACCTCGGTGTTCTACCGGGATCCGTCGGCGTTGCTGCAGCCGAAATACAATATGAGCGCCGGAGTCCAGTACACGTTCCCGGTCTTCGACAACAACACGCTCACGCCGCGTATGGACTGGTCGTATCAGTCCCACATGACCAACGGCTCGAGCCAATTGCCGAACAAGTGTCCGGAAAACTGTATTCCGAGCTACAACGTCTTCAACGGCCGGATTACCTACAGGGACACGGACGGCAAATGGTCGGCGTCGTTCCAGGTCACGAACTTGTTCAACAAGTTCTACTGGCAACAGCTGTCGTCGACGACGAGCCAGATTACCGGTCTTCCGATCTCCAACCAGAGCGGCGTGCCGAGCCGCCCTCGGGAATGGTCGTTCACCATCAAGAAGGAATTCTGATGGCGGCGAGCAATCTCGTTTAACGGACGCATGAAAACGATTGGCCCGCTGGCGAAACTTTTGTCAGCGGGCCAATTTTCAAGTACACGTTGAAATTGATTGTGGAATTATCAACATTATCCTTGCTGCGCCCCGCCGATTTGGTGGATAGTAACAGTCTAGCTCCGGGGATTGGGGAGCCGCAGCCGTGCGAGGCTTCAAGCCAGTTGAAGCCGGATAAGGAGAGCTACCATGTCTGTTGATTTCAGGGGGAATCCGCTGTTCCCCGAAGGCTTCAACAACCCGACGCGGTTTGAAGCCGATGTCTATGATTGCGAGGTCTGGGGCAATATCCCCTCGGACATCGAAGGCACGTTCTTCCGGATGCAATGCGATTACGAGTATCCGCCACCGCATAACGACTGGATGACCGGCTTCAATGGCGACGGCCATATCAGCAGCCTGGTCTTCAAGAACGGCCATGTCGACTTCAAGGCCCGTTACGTGAAGACCGACCGCATCATGGCGGAACGCAAGGCGCGCAAGCGTCTGTTCGGCGTTTACCGCAATCCATTCACCGACGATCCGAGTGTGAAGAACGTCGATCGCGGTACAGCCAATACGCATATGTACTGGCATGGCGGCAAGCTGCTCGTCCTCAAGGAAGACAGCCTGCCCTATATCGTCGATCCGCATACGCTCGAGACGAAGGGCGTTTGGGACTTCCACGGCAAGTGGAAGAGCCAGACCATGTCGGCTCATCCCAAGATCGATCCGGTCAGCGGCGAGATGATCGCTTATGGCTATCAGGCGAAAGGCCTGCTTACAGACGATGTGGCCTATTACATCATCGGCAAGGACGGCCGCGTTAAGAAAGAAGTCTGGTTCAAGGCGCCTTATATCGGGATCATGCATGACCAGGCGATCACGCAGAAGCATATCGCCCTGCCGCTGATCCCCATGACCTCCAGCATGGACCGCCTGAAGGCCGGCAATCCGATGTGGACCTGGGACGGCAGCCTGCCGACCATGGTCGCCATCATGCCGCGCGATGGTGATGCGAAGGACGTCCGCTGGTTCAAGGGCCCTTCGCGGATGACGCTTCACTTCCTGAACGCGACGACGGTCGGCAACAAGGTGGTGATGGAACTGCCCTGTAACGACTCCCAGCGCTCGCCGTCCCAGATCAAGCGTTGGACCTTCGATCTGGATTCCAAGGACGACCGGATTCAGGAAGAAGTGGTGTCGACCGCCAATGGTTTCCTGGCGCGTATGGACGACCGGTATCTCTCCCTGCCGTACAAATATTGCTACGTGCAGAACCGCGATCCCAGCAAGCCGGGCGACGAAAAGCGGGCCGGCCGGGGCATTCAGCGCGCCATCAACACCTATCAAAGTCTGGATGTGCATACCGGCAAGGCGGAGGCGTTCTATGTCGGCGCCGTGCAGAACCTGCAGGAACCCTGCTTCGTTCCGCGCAAGGGCGGTACGGCCGAGGGCGACGGCTACATCATGGGCGTTGCCAGCAACTACGAGAGCACGTCATCCGATCTCGTCATCGTTGATGCCCAACGGATGAGCGAGGGGGCGATCGCCACGGTGAAGCTGCCGTTCCGCTTGCGCAGCGGCACGCACACCAACTGGTTCTCGTCCACGGATCTGCCCTTGCAGGTCTGACGCCTGTCCGGCAGTCGGAAAGGAATGACGATGACGAAGAAACCAACTGAACTGGAGAGCCTCGGCGGTTCGGTCCTGCTGGACCGTCGGAAGCTCTTCGGCACGCTGGGACTGGCCGCTGCGGGAGTGACGGCCGCTTCCCTCTTGCCCTTCAAACCGGCCCTGGCGTCAGCACCCGCCCGGGCCGTTACCGGCAATATGGCGTTTGCCCCGATCCAGACCGGCGACGATGAAGCGCTGGCGTTGCAGGGGCATATTTATCCGATCCCCTATGTGTATCCGCGGGTTTCGGAGGAGGTCGCCTTTGATCCGATGGATCATGTCTTTCTAGCTTAGCGGGGAGGGACCAATGCGTTTTCGGCTGGGGGGGACGCTCGCGGTCCTGACGGCTCTGTCATGCGGGTTCGGTATTCAAGCGGCCTCGGCCGCCGATGCCGGATCCGCCGACATGCAACAACGCCTGAGCCAGTTGAAGGCCGACGTACAGGCCGGCGAAGATATTCAGGCGATCAAGAAACTTCAAAAGGCCTACGGCTTCTATCTCGACAAGGGGATGTGGGAAGATCTCGCAAACCTTTTCGCTGACGACGCCGTGGCGAACTATCCGGCCGGCGTCTATGTCGGCAAGAAGAGCATCCGTGAACACGTCTACATGAATGTAGGCGGCCACAAGGAATGCTGCATTCTCGGACTCGGCAACAACCGGCTCTACAATCACATGAACATCCAGCCGGTGGTCCATCTCGCCCCGGACGGCAAGACGGCTTACGGCCGGTGGCGCGCGCTCGCCACCTTCGGCAGTCCGGGCGGCATCGCGATCTGGGCCGAGGGCGTCTACGAAATGGTCTATAAGAAGGACCACGGCGTCTGGAAGATCGAGAAACTCGATTATTACGACGGTTTCGGCGCGCCTTATCAGACCGGTTGGGCGGCGCCCAAGCCCGATCCCACCGGCGCGAGCGCAAAGCGCCGCCGCAGCTTCCGCCGCAATCTGCCGCATCCCTCGGACCGGCCGAAGCCGAAGCAGTGTCCGGGCTTCCCGAAGGCCTGTATCGCGCCGTTTCACTACAAGAATCTCGGTACGACGGAATGGGGCAAGGTCTGGCGCCTGCCGGCCGATCTGCCGGTCAAGCATGAGAGCGAGAGCGCCATGCGCAAGCAGGTCGCCGAGCTCACCATGCGCGCCAACCGCCTGCATGACGAGCAGACCATCGAGAACCTGCAGCGCCGCTATGGCTATTATCTCGACCGCGGCATGTGGGATCAGGTCGCCGATCTGTTTGCCGATAACGGCACCATCGAGATGGGCCAGCGCGGCGTCTATGTCGGCAAGAAGCGGATCCGCCAGTTCCTGAATCTTCTGGGCCCGCACGGGCCTCATGACGGCTGGCTGAACGACCACTTCCAGCTTCAGATCATCGCCGATGTCGCGCCTGACGGGACAACCGCCAAGTCACGCTCGCGCGAATTCGACATGCTCGGTCACGCCGGCGGCAAGGGCTATTGGGAAGAAGGCACCTTCGAGAACAGCTATGTGAAGCAGGACGGTGTCTGGAAGATCAAATCGCTGCATTTCTACCCGACCTTCATCACGGACTATGACAAAGGCTGGGCCAAGGACGCGGAGCCCGTGCCGACCGCCAGCAAAAAG
>Ga0102962_1001114_pt1 | contig 11029 bp, 8 predicted proteins | sample SalPonF2_C_D2_MG_FD_84519 | JGI IMG/M metagenome (GOLD analysis project Ga0102962, IMG submission 84519) | Salt pond soil microbial communities from South San Francisco under conditions of wetland restoration - Salt Pond MetaG SF2_C_D2_MG ...
AAGGTTACGACCGCTTCGAAAGCACCCTCTCTTCGTAATCCCTCACTTCCTTAATGTAGTCGCAGCCGGCTGGAACATCGTGCTTCAGGCAGTAGTAGTTCCATACATCGGCAAAGGGCATCATCTTGGCTGCCTCGAGAAGAGCCAGTTTTTCAAAGCCGTAACCGGCGTTTTCATAATCCCTGATCTTGGTAGTAGGCTCAAGCAGGGCATGCAGGAAGCTGACCTGTGTCGACCTGGCTCCAATGAGATAAGCCCCTACCCTGTTTATACTGGCATCGAAAAAATCGAGACCGATATTCACCCTGTCGAGGGCATTGGCCCGCACAATTTCCTGGGTCATCGCATTGAGTTCATCGTCAAGGATGATCACATGATCGCTGTCCCAGCGAACCGGGCGGCTGAAATGGAACATCAGCTCATCGGAAAAGAGCAGCATGGATGAAACTTTATCGGCAACAAGTTCGGTAGGATGATAATGGCCCATATCAATGCAGATCATTTTGTCACGTGTGAGACCATATCCCATATAGAACTCGTGGCTTCCAACTACAAACGTTTCACTGCCAATACCAAAAACCTTTGATTCAACCGAGTCGGTCATCTCCTCTTCCTTGTATTCTGTCTCGAAAATTTCATCGAGCGATTTCCTGAGCGTTTCGCGGTACAAGTACCTGTTAACGGTCTGATCTTTAGTACCATCAGGGATCCAGATGTTATGAACACAACGGCTGCCGGTTTCACGGCCCATGAAAGCACTGATCTCACGACACCGTTTAACATGTTCAACCCAGAATTTTCGTGTGTTTTCGTCGAGGCTTGAAAGTGTAAATCCATCGTTGGACCTGGGATGAGAATATAAGGTTGAATTGAAATCGAGTTTTACACCCAGCTCATTGGCCCATTCCACCCACGATTTGAAATGATCGGGTGTAATCTCATTGCGATCGACAAACCTGTCGCCAAAATCGCCATAGCTGGCGTGCATGTTGAAGCGGTGATTCCCCGGAAGCAGTGCATAAACCTTTTCCATGTCCTTCCTGATCTCATCGATGTTACGGGCTTTCCCCGGATAATTTCCGGTTGCCTGGATGCCTCCTCCGGAGAGTGCTGCATCGGGTTTTTCGAGTCCGGCCACATCATCGGTCTGCCAGCAATGCAAACTCAGCGAAATCTTATCAAGTCTGTCCATGGCCTTTTGAGTATCCATACCAATCTCGGCATATCTTTCTTTTGCTAATTCATAGGCTTTTTCAATCCTGGCTGTTCTATCCATTTTAAACTGAATTTTTAGTTGGTTCAATGCCGTAAAAAGGCTTTATGTCAACGGGTTGACTACCCTACACGGCAGTATTATTTGATGTCTTTATTCATAATTTCCTTAAACCGGCCATAGGCTTTCTCCCAATCTTCAACATCGCGTGGTTCATAAATCTCAAGAGGGAAAGAGTTGCGCACCACTTCCCGTATTTCGTCGAGCGATTTAAGGTAACCCATAGCATAGGCCTGCATCAGGATATTCCCGGCAGCGGTACCCTCAGCAGGTCCGGCAATGACAGGCAATCCTGTTACGTTTGATGTAAACTGGCAGAGCAGTTTATTTTGTGTTCCGCCGCCGATAATGTGAATCTTACGAATTTTCTTTCCTGAAATTTCATTAAGCTGATCGAGTACATAACGGTATTTAAATGCCAAGCCTTCCAGAATGGTCCGAACATATTCACCAATCGACTGGGGCGGTTCCTGACCTGTTTTCAGACAATATTCGTCGATAGCCAGGGGCATGTCGATAGGATTGTAAAATCCCATGTAGTCGGGATCAATAAAGGTACTGAATGGTCCGGCTGTTTGACCAACATCCACGAGATCGCCGTATGAGATCATCCGGCCTGACCTGGACCATGACTTGCGGCACTGTTGCAGCAGCCAGAGCCCCATAATATTTTTCAGGAAGCGGTAGGTACCTGCCGCACCTCCTTCGTTGGTAAAGTTATATTCGGCACTTCTGGCATTGATAACCGGACGGTGGTTTTCAACGCCCATCAAAGACCATGTACCCGAACTGATATAGGCCCAGTCGTCGCCCTGGGCAGGAACAGCTACGATGGCCGAACCGGTATCGTGTGAACATACCGCAACCACCGGAACCGGGTTAATACCCGACTGCCGGGCCACCTCGGGCTGCATCGTACCAATAATACTGCCGGGTTCAACGATCTCGCTCATGATCGACATATCGATATCAAGCAGGTTAAAGAGTTTCTTCTCCCAGCTCTTGCTGATGGGATTATAGAGTTGGGATGTGGTGGCAAAGGTGAATTCCGATTTTTTTATACCGGTAAGAAAGTAATTCAGGATATCGGGAATGAACAACAGGTTTTTTGCATTCTCAAGAGCAAAGTCCCCGCTCTTCTTCATCGCGTAAAGGTGGAAAAGAGAATTAAACGGTTGCATGGCGATACCGGTAAGGATATAAATGCTTTCAGCCGCCATTTTCTCTGCGAAGAAGGCATCGCGTCCTTCCACAGCCTGTGGGTCGCGATAAGCATAAGGTATCCTGCATAACGTACCATCGGAAGCCAGCAGGCCAAAGTCAACCCCCCAGGTATCAATACCCACAGATTCGGGCTTTATCTGATCCTCGTTTTCACATATCCTGATGGCATTGACAATCTCCTCATAAAACCGGTAAATGTTCCAGTAAAAGTGCCCGTTCAACTGGATCATGCCGGTAGGAAAACGATGTACCTCCTCCAGGAAGAGTTGCTTGTTCTCCATGATTCCTGCCACAGCTCTTCCGCTTTCCGCTCCCAGGTCAATTGCCAGAAAATGATTTACAGCCATATCGTTTCTCTATTTTTTGTGAAAAGCCTCTTTTAATTCGTCCAGTTGAGCATCGGTCAGTCCTTCGGGCTCAAACCCTGCCTGGCGCACCATGAAATATATACGCGCCGACTTCGACATAATATCAATCATATCAAACGCGTCAAAAACCGTTTCCCCAACGGCAAAGGTGCCATGCTTCTCCCACATCACGATATCGTGATCGACGATACGCTCCAGGGTGGCATTAGCAATTTTTGTTGTACCCGGAAGTATATACGGAACCAATGCCATCCCGTTTGGTACAAACACCATAGACTCGGGATGCATACCCCATAAAAGCTTATTGAGCTTCTTTTCGTCCTGGAATTCCTTTATCTGAGTAAGCGCCACCAGCTCATTCGGATGTGTATGAACAACAGCGCGGTTCGGCGAATTGGTCATTACCAGTGCATTGTGAATAGCCAGGTGGGTAGGCAATTCAGACGTGGTGCGAAAATCATATAGATTGCGCTTGTTCTTGGAAATGATATGATACTGGTTTCCCGTACTGTTCATTTTAATAATACATGCATTTTTCATCGCATTCCTGGCCAGGTCACGCATACGCTTGCCTGTTCCTGTCACAAAAAAATACCCTTCTGCAAGATGCGGATAAGCATTGGCAAGTTCAAAAACAGGGTAGCGGTTCATGTCCTTTACGTCGGAATCGACCAATTCGGTGAGGTTCACGGAAATATTCCCGGCGTTACGCTCAGCCCAGCCCCTTTGCCAGAGATACTGGGCAAGCTCGGCTACCTCAAGTATCTTCTTTTGAATTCTTTTATTCGCTAATATTGCCTCTTTCATATAGGTAGTCGTTTTATAATGATACTGGATTGGTCAGGGTCTTACGCCCTGTCATGTCAAAGTGCCTGCATTATCATTCGTAATCCGGATATATGCCGTTTGCACAGATGGCAGTTTGGTGACTGAACCCTGAAGTCAGAATGAGATATTCCGAAGACCTTAGATTCCCCGTAAAAATAGGGAATTATCTGAAATAAACGTATCTCCTCCGATGATTCAGAATGAATATTTTTAAAAAATTCCATATACGGCCTGCGCTTTCGTGTCGCAGAAAATAGACGAAAATATATGAAAGGATGGCCGGTTGGTATCAAACTTACGTTCGAGATGAAGAACCGGGTCACCCTGGCTAATTTTCAAAAATCCGGCTATGGCCCGGTCAGCCTTGATGGCCCTCAGTTTCTGTTCTCCCCCTTTGATCTCGATATGATACGCTGTACGTAAAATATCGAATAACGATTTATTCTCTAAATTCCTGCTGGTAAACCGTGGAAGGTTAATGTTGGGAATATAATTTATATCGTAAAATATCGGCTTCTCATTGAAATACCTGAGACGTTCCATGTAGATACACCCGGCATTCCGCTCGTTGGCCGCCACATTGAACATAAAATCGTCATCCCACGCTTGTACCCTGGGCTTAACAATGATATCCGATTTCAGGTTACCGGCGCCTAATGCCGACGTAGTGCCGGCTATTGACAGGATGCCAATCCCTTTCGGCAGTTTATGTACAATGCTGCCCTTGCCCTGGTGCTTGCGTATGAAACCTTCGTTTACCAATGCATCAAGCGCATGCCGGACTGTAGGACGGGTAAGATGGTGTACGGCACATAACTCATTCTCAGAGGGCAGAATATCACCTTCTTTATAAAGTCCGTCAACGATCTGTTTTCGCAACAACTCGTACAATTGCCGGTATTGCGGTATCTTCCGGATGCTTCCGGCCATAACCAACGTTTTTTGTTTACCTTAAATATAACTCAACTGTAAAAATACATCATTTTACTTGTAAATACAAGTTATAAATACTATTTTTACCAACCAACTTGTAGAAACATAGATTTTGCCTATATGTTCTGTATATATGGCACAAGATTTATGGGATATATACAGAAGAACTCAAAAGCTTTATACGGCACTTATTGTTACAAGTTAAGAGGAATTGACATAATTAATCATTTTATAACGATCAACACAGCATGGCTGAAGCAGTATTTATGCCCAGGCAGGGGCAGTCGGTAGAGAGTTGTATCATTACCGAATGGTACAAGAAGAAAGGCGACAGGATTGAAACCGGGGACCTTTTATTTTCGTACGAAACCGACAAAGCGGCATTCGAAGAAGAGGCCTCCATGAGTGGCGTTTTACTCGATATTTATTTTAACGAAGGTGATGAAGTACCTGTCCTGACCAATGTAGCCGTAATCGGTGAAACAGGGGAAGACATCTCGGCTTTCACACCGGGAGGTTCAAAAACCAGCCAGCCTGATGATGTGAAACAAGAGGTACCTTCTGAACCTTCAACAAAGAGAGAAACGGTTCCGGGGAACAATTCGGGCAGGATACGCATCTCACCAAGGGCAAGGAACATGGCTGATGAGCACAGGCTTGATGTGTCGGAACTTAACGGGAGCGGTCCCAATGGCAGGATAATAGCCCGCGATGTGGAAGCTTACCTGGAGAATAAACCGGCACATAAAGAACCGTCCCGGCAGAAAGCGCCTGCCTATGAATACCCGGCTTTTACAGCCGATGGCAGCGACCCGGAAACTACCCCTCTTTCCAATATACGCAAGATCATTGCCCGGAACATGGAAGCTTCATTGCAGAATTCGGCACAGCTGACCCATCATCTCAGTGCCGATGCAAGGAAAATACTGGCTCTCAGGAAAGAAGTGAAAAGCCGGTCGGCCAAAGGCCCCACGCCGAACATTACCCTTAACGACATGGTGTGCCATGCTGTTATTCGCACCCTGCTCAGGATGCCCGATATAAATGCCCATTTCCTGGGCGACCGTATCCGTCGTTTCAGCAAAGTACACCTGGGCATTGCCGTCGACACCGAACGTGGACTGATGGTGCCTGTGTTGCGCAACGCCGACGACCTCAGCCTTCGGGGCCTGGCTACTCACCTGAAGAGCCTGGCCGAAAGCTGCCGCACCGGGAAAATTGATCCGGAGCTGCTCAACAGCGAAGCCGGATCATTTACGGTATCCAATCTTGGTGCTTATGGCATCGAGATGTTCACTCCGGTGCTTAACCTACCACAGGCCGGCATCTTGGGGGTTAATACCATTACCTACCGGCCGGCCGACCTTGGCGACGGAAGTATCGGCATCATACCTGTTATCGGCCTGTCGCTGACCTACGACCACAGGGCTATCGATGGTGCCCCGGCATCAGCATTCCTGAAAGAACTTAAAATACAGATTGAGAATTTCCAGGCCGGTATCGACTGATTAAGTTACGAAGCGGGAAATTTCCCTTGATAAAACAACATATTCGCAAATAAAAAAACAAGATAGAAAATGCCTAAGTCACAATTTATTGACCCTTCCGATGTCAGACAAAAAGGTGAAATTACATTCGGGACCATCCCGGTCAACCAGTATAGTAAAACACTGAAGGAAGAAAAGAAGAATTTCTCCGACGACCAGCTGATAGGTATATACAGGGACATGCTCATAATCCGCGAGTTTGAGACCATGCTGAACCTGATCAAGACCACCGGCGAATACCAGGGGATCAGTTACAGCCATCCCGGCCCGGCTCACCTGTCTATTGGCCAGGAAGCTTCAGCCGTCGGTATGGCCTTCAACCTTAGTGTGGAAGATTATATTTTTGGTTCGCACCGCAGCCATGGCGAGATCCTGGCCAAAGGCATGAGTGCTATCCACCAGCTCGACGACGAGTCCCTGATGCAGATCATGAAGAATCATTTCGATGGCATGATCCTGCGGGTCATTGAAAAAGACTTCACCGGTAACGTAAAAGAACTGGCAACTGACTTCCTGCTTTACGGAACGCTGGCCGAGATCTTCGCCCGTGAAACCGGTTTCAACCGCGGACTCGGCGGATCCATGCACGCTTTTTTCACCCCCTTCGGCGTATACCCCAACAATGCCATCGTCGGCGGATCGGGCGATATATCCGTTGGTGCTGCCCTCTATAAAAAGGTGAATAAGAAACCTGGTATCATAGTGGCCAATATTGGCGACGCTTCCATGGGCTGCGGCCCGGTATGGGAAGGGATCAGCTTCGCCACCATGGACCAGTTTAAAAAACTGTGGAAAGGTGACTTCCAGGGAGGCATGCCCATCATCTTTAACTTTATGAATAACCAATACGGCATGGGCGGACAGACACGGGGTGAAACAATGGGCTACGATATCCTGGCCCGGGTAGGTGCCGGTGTCAATCCCGACATGATGCACGCCGAACGAATTGACGGATATAACCCCCTGGCCGTCATCGATGCGTTTAAACGAAAGAAAAAAATACTCGAAGAAAGGAACGGGCCAGTCCTCCTCGACACACTCACCTACCGCTTTACCGGCCACTCCCCTTCCGATGCGTCATCGTACCGCTCTAAAGAAGAAATTGAAGCCTGGCAGAAAGTGGATTCACTCGCCTCGTTCGCACATGACCTGATGAATGAAGGCTTACTTGATGAGGCTAAACTCAGCTCGCTGCAAAACGAGGTCACAGGGCTTATAAAAAAAGCCATGACCTTATCCATCGACGACAATGTGTCACCAAGGATGAACCTCGACAGCCATCCAGAGCTTATCGGGGACATGATGTTCTCAAACGGATCGGTCGACAAGATGGAAGACCGCGAGCCGGAAGTACTGATGCCTTTGGAAGAAAATCCAAGAGTACAACAGATTCAGAAACGCGAGCGCTTTGCGTTCGATAAAGACGGGAAGCCGGTGTCTAAGATCAAGACCTTCCAGTTAAGAGATGGGATCTTCGAGGCTATTGCAGACCGATTTTATAAAGACCCCACTCTGGTTGCTTATGGAGAAGAAAACCGCGACTGGGGAGGCGCATTTGCCGTATACCGGGGCCTCACCGAAGCTCTCCCCTACAACCGGCTCTTCAACTCATCCATTTCCGAAGGGGCCATTGTAGGCACAGCCATCGGATATGGTATGTGCGGCGGCCGCGTGGTAGCCGAAATCATGTACTGCGACTTTCTGGGCCGTTCGGGTGACGAAGTATTCAACCAGCTTCCCAAGTGGCAGTCGATGAGCGGAAACATCATCAAGATGCCGGTGGTAATCCGGGTGTCGGTCGGATCTAAGTATGGAGCCCAGCATTCGCAGGACTGGACATCGCTGGTAGCTCATATTCCCGGCCTGAAAGTCGTTTTCCCGGCTACCCCTTATGATGCCAAAGGCCTTATGAATTCTGCCCTGCAAGGTACCGACCCGGTGATTTTCTTCGAAAGTCAGCGCATCTACGACGTGAGCGAACAGTTCCACGAAGGCGGCGTACCTGAAGAATATTACGAAATCCCGCTTGGTGAACCTGATGTGAAACGTAATGGCAGCGACATTACAATCCTTAGCATTGGTGCCACTCTCTACCGTGCCCTGGAAGCTGCCAACACGCTACAGGAAAAATTCGGGCTCTCGGCCGAGATCATCGACGCCCGGTCTCTCGTTCCGTTTAACTACGACACTGTTATCGAATCGGTGAAGAAAACAGGACGTGTCGTGGTCACTGGCGATGCCTCTGCACGCGGGTCATTCCTGAAAGACCTTGCCGAAACCATCACCGAGCTGGCCTTCGACTATCTCGATGCTCCACCGGTGGTCGTGGGATCCAGAAACTGGATCACCCCGGCCCATGAACTCGAGGACTATTTCTTCCCGCAACCCGAATGGATCATCGATGCCATCCATCAGAAGGTCCTGCCTCTGAAAGGCCACAAGGCAAAGAATGATTTCAGCAACGAAATAATAAAAGACAGGAGTAAAAAAGGCATTTAACGCATTTGTCGATCAATCAAAGTGTTAAATCAACCAACCTTTAACCAGCGATCCCGGGTGAGGCTCTTCTTTCCCGGGATCTTTTCCGGAAGACACGAAGGTTTTTTTAACCGCTAAGGCACAACAACGGACACTTAGAGCATTAAGAAATTGAGGGATACAATTGTATGATGATACGACGGTACAATAAGGCAACAGTGCGACCTTACAATGAGAGAGATTGAGAAGTGATGTAGCAATACCAGCTTTGAGAATAGGTAAATATTACACACTTATGTGTAAATATTATACAATTTGCCCCTGATCTCCATACTCATTCATGTACAATCCGCATAGTTACAAAGTCTTATAGTCCTACCCTCGCCGGCCCCTACCCCTAACCCCTGGAAGAGCACCGCACTTTCGTACTCGTACCTTTGTACAGAAATACCTTCGAACAGTCACTCCCCAAAAAAATCCGTTGTGAACTTCGTACTCTTCGTGCCTTAGTGTTTAAAAAACCTTCGTCCCTTCCAGGAAAATAACTAACTTACCCTCCAAAATCCACAAACCATGAAGAGAACACTCTTAACCTATGCGGCCGGCCTTATGCTCACGGCTGGTATTTATGCACAGGGTGCAGGCTGTGATCTGCCTGATCCGCTGACAACCGAAAACGGCAAAGAAATAACCACAACAAAACAATGGGAGAAAGTCCGCCGGCCGGAGATCCTGCAGATGTTCACGGAACAAATGTACGGTGATGTGACGCTGGCACCCGGGACGAAAGTCGACTGGAAAGTAGTTGAACAAGGCGATAATGCTCTCCGGGGACTTGCCGGCAGAAAACAGGTTGAGTTTCATATTCACAATGACCGTAACGGCAAATCGATGAGATATGTCATGCTGATCTATTACCCGGCACATAGCGAAAAGCCCTGCCCTGTATTCATTGGCATGAACTTCTACGGGAACCACACCATAAATCCCGACCCGGCTATTATCGTGCCGCAGACATGGATCCGCAACAACGAAGATTTTCATATAACCAACAACAAAGCCACGGAAGCATCCCGAGGTGTAAGGGTCTCGCGCTGGCCGGTGGAATACATCGTTTCAAGGGGCTATGCGCTGGCAACGATCTATTATGGTGATCTTGATCCGGATTTCGACGATGGTTTCCGCAATGGTCTTCACCAGTTCTTTTACACGAAAAATGACACCGTTCATGATTCTGACGAAGGTGGTTCCATAGCAGCCTGGGCTTTCGGCCTGTCGAAAGGCATGGACTACCTCGGGGTCGATCCGCTTTTCGATGCATCGCGTGTGGCTGTAATGGGCCATTCCAGGCTGGGTAAAGCATCGCTGTGGGCCGGAGCAACCGATCAGCGCTTTGCCATGGTCGTCTCGAACAGTTCGGGTTGTGGCGGAGCCGCCCTGTCGTGCCGCAAGCACGGCGAAACCGTGAAGCTTATCAATGACCAGTTCCCGCACTGGTTCTGTGACAACTTCAAGAAATATAACGACAACGAGGAGGAACTGCCCTTCGACCAGCACGAGCTCATAGCACTTATGGCACCCCGCCCGGTATATATTGCCAGCGCTGTAGAAGACGACTGGGCCGACCCGGTGGGTGAATATCTTTCGGGGTATTATGCCGGGGTAGTGTACAACCTTTACGGGCTCGAAGGTCTGCAATCGAAAATCCCGCCTGTAGTGAATTTTCCCCTGACCGATTATATGGTTGGCTACCATATCCGTTCGGAAGGGCACGATTTGAAGGCGTATGACTGGATTCAGTTTTTGGATTTCGCCGATAAGCTTATGTTGTAGGAAAAATCACGAAGGTTTTTTAACCACAAAGGCTCTAAGGACACTAAGTTCACTAAGGATAATTTGGGGCACGGGGTACGGGTATGAAGATAAATTAAAGTCCTTCATAACCTGACCGTATTTTTCCAAATCTAAAACGGTAAATCTTCATCTTCCTTATCAGGCATATCCAGGTTTTTATTGTTTTGCTCACTGGCAGGAGTATTAGAATCTTTTTCGCTACTCATTAACCAATAGTCGCCATTTATAAAGAAATCCAGGTCAGTTGCATTTTTCTCGTAAAATTCATCTGCTGGTATGTCGTCAATTACATAAATTCTGTGGGTTTTCATCTTCCCACCGACAAAATGAATATCCTTTATATAATCGCGTCCTTTTTTATCTCTATATATCTTTTTATTTTTCACGAATCTTCAATCTTACAGGGCACTTTGATCCAGAGCTGAAGTTTCAGGTGGCAGACCGGGCAGACAAAGGGAGTTTTACCCCGAGCCTCTCACAGAACCGGACCTGAACCTTTACCTACTCAACCCGCTTTCAGTGGC
>Ga0102962_1001115_pt1 | contig 11028 bp, 8 predicted proteins | sample SalPonF2_C_D2_MG_FD_84519 | JGI IMG/M metagenome (GOLD analysis project Ga0102962, IMG submission 84519) | Salt pond soil microbial communities from South San Francisco under conditions of wetland restoration - Salt Pond MetaG SF2_C_D2_MG ...
CAACATCCGACGTAACGATAAAGATATCTGCCTTTATTTCCCGAGCCAACACCGAGCTTGCCAGATCCTTGTCGATCACCGCTTCCACGCCGCTGAACTTCCGTTCTTTGCGGACCACCGGTATCCCGCCGCCGCCGCAGCAAATAACGATAAAGTTCATATCGATGAGCTTTTTAATCTCCTTGTGTGCTACTATGGCCAAAGGTTTAGGGGAAGCGACCACACGACGGTGCCCTTTGTCTGTTTTAACGAGATTGTAGGACAGTTTTGCCGCCTCTTTTTCGGTGTAAAACGGCCCGATGGGTTTGGTTGGATTTTGAAAGGCCGGATCGTTTTCATCCACAACCACATAAGTAATCAAGGTTACAAAATCTTGTTCTTCATCAATGCCCATTTCCATCAGAACGGTGTCGAGAGTAGATTCAATCATGTAGCCGATCTGTCCCTGGGTCATGGCGCCGATAACCTCTAAGGGCATTTTCGGAACTTCATCGCAGCTCTCCTGCTGAAGCAGCAGATTTCCCACTTGGGGACCGTTACCGTGTGTAATCACAAGCCTGTATTTTTTGGATAGTTCAGCAACCTGTTTCATGGGAAGGCCGAGATTTTCAAATTGTTGGTCTGTAGTGCCGGCTTGCCCTTTTTGAATCAGAGCGTTCCCTCCAAATGCAATTAAAAGTATCGGCTTTTTATCAGTCATATATTCATCTCCTATGTTTCATGTAATTATGGATGAAAAACCTTAAACTGCTTTTAATCTATATGAAGAGTTTGGAACAATTGTCAAGCTCATCATAATCATAATGGAAATTAATATCGTGCATACCGGTCACTGAGCCGCTGTAAAAAAGCGCTTGATATACATGGGTCAAGTTCATTGCATTTGCAATCCAAATTAATATCACACATGTTCATCATTGAATCGCAATATAAAAGATTTTGACATATTGGTCAAACTCATAGTATTCATAACACAGATTAATATCACACATGCCCATCGCCGAACAACAACATAACCGGTACCCGACGCCAGAGGTATTTGCAGGTTCAGCCGCCGGCTCAAAGTGGATCTTTTGAAATTCGGGATTCTATGCCCCGGAGAAATTCGGCGACACCTGAACGGTTGGTAATAGCGGCATTTTTGGCTGGACACCCAAGAGAAAGGAAATACTATCATGAACATTAATCTTCGAAACTTCGACCTAAATCTATTGGTATTCTTTGACGCCTTGATGAGCGAGTGCAGTGTTTCAAAGGCTGCTGAAAAGGTATTTTTAAGCCAATCAGGAATGAGCCATGCGCTGAACCGCTTGCGCATCTTGCTGGATGATCCGATTTTGATGCGGACGGAACAGGGGATGTTGCCCACCCCACGAGCCCTTGAAATGGAAGTACCGGTTAGAGAAATGCTCAAGCAAATTAAAAGTACCCTTTATAAAGAAAAGGCATTTGATCCCGCAACCAGCGACAGAAGGTTTGTTATCTATTGTACCGAATATTTTGAATGTATTGTGATGCCGAAACTAATGGCTCATCTGGAACAAGTCGCTCCCCATTGCAGCATTGCAGCTGAAATACTGACTTATGAATTGCCCAAATCCAAACTCACCAGTGGCGATGTCGATTTCGTCGTAGGCGTAGAAGGCCTTATGGATGTCCCAACGAACTTGCTAAATCAGACTTGGTTTCAAGACTCGTTGGCATGTGTTGTTCGCGAAAAAAACACGAAGATCGGACAATCTATTTCCCTCAAGCAGTTTGCTGAAACACCCCATATTTTACTTTCAATATTGGGCACACCGTTTAAATTTACATTTTTGGATAACTGGCTAAAAGAACAAAATATAAAGAGAAAATACAGCGTTACCACCGCAGCTTTTTTACCCGCTGCGCTGATTCTGGCCGAGACCGATTACATCATGACTTTGCCTCGCCGCATGGCAGCTAAACTGGCCGAGATCATGGAAATAAGATTGGTGGCGTTTCCGAAAAATCCCCCAAATTTTCAGCTTAATCTGATCTCGCATCCGCTGTATGAAAAAGATCCCGCAAATTTGTGGTTTAAGCAGCAACTACTGACCATAGAGAATCAACTGGACAATTAACCTGTCATCATATTGCCGGTCAAAATTCGACCAATTGTGGGTGTTAAATTTAAGGGTCAATTCCCTTTCCTGTTCGCCCCCAGAACATAAAGAAACTCGAGGGCCAGTGTTGCCGCAGCCAGTGCCGTTATTTCCGCATGATCATACGGAGGAGCGACTTCGACGATGTCCATGCCGATCAGGTTGCAGCCCACCAGCCCGCGCATAATCCTCAATACCAATGCAGTCGACAGACCGCCAACCACCGGTGTTCCGGTTCCCGGGGCAAAGGCCGGATCCAGGCAGTCGATATCGAACGTAAGATAAGCCGGATGATCACCGACCACCTGTCTTATTTTATTAATGATATCGGCGGTACTGTTCTCCATTACCCAGGCTGCATCAAGAACCGTAAAGCTGTGATCCTGCCGGAAGTACTCTGAGCGAATACCGATTTGCACAGATCGTTCCGTTGCAACAATGCCTTCATTTACAGCATGAAAAAACATGGTGCCGTGATTGTATTGATCCTGTTCTCTTTCCGTATCCGTATGTGCATCAAAGTGAATTAAAGCAACAGGACCGTGGATTTTTGCATGTTCCCTCAGCAAAGGCAACGTGATAAAGTGGTCTCCACCAAAAGTCAGCATGATTTTATTCGCTGCCAGTATCTGAGCGGCAAGTTGTCGGAGTTGCGATAGCATCTCGTCGCTTTGGGTGCAATCAAAACGAAGATCACCGCAATCGACAACGCCCAGGACATCAAACACACTAAAATCCCACGGCCAGCGGCGAAGCTCCCAGGCCAGGTTTGCGGACGCTTGCCGGATGCTTGCCGGGCCAAATCTAGCACCCGGACGACCGGTGGTTTTCAGATCAAAGGGCACACCGCTGATGACAACGTCAATATCGTCGGTCAAGAATTCTCCAGTCGGTCGACAACCCATGAAAGTCTGAAAATTTAAGTTCTGTAACTTGCAGGCATTTCCATGCACAGCCGGCGTATCCGGATGATCGTTTTCTGCCATGACCCTACTCCTTTTAATGATTGGCGAAGCCTCCATGATGATAAAATCGTATTACCTAAATCTTGCATTCCGCGATTTCTGTTATATCATCTAAAATAACATCTTAATTTCACTAATAGAATCTACAATATGGTCCGGTTGAACATCACCGGCTAAATCGCTTTCTTTAAATTCACCTGTTTTTACCAAAACCGATGATATCCCGGCATTTTTTGCGCCCTGTATATCACTGGAAACCCGATCACCCACCATTAATATTGTTTTCCTCTCGATATCCATTGTCTTGAGGGCCATTTCAAAAATGAATTTGCTGGGCTTCCCGATATACGTTGCTTTGACATTTGCGGCTTGCTCCAGCATTTTTCCATAGGCGCCTACCGTAAGTTCCACTTCCCCCATACTGTTATCAACGATTTGCGATATCATTACGATAAATTTTGAACCCTTTTTCAAAAGTTTTAGCGCCTTGTTCATGTTATGGAAGTTGAACCCATCGCGATAATCTCCCAAGACAATATACTCTGGATCTTCGGTATCATGACAAAAGTGTTTGAATTCTTCCAAACCGGTTCTTTTCAGCATTATCCAACATGATCGCGGAGTTAAGGTCTCGAGGTATTTAGCCGTGGCGTATGCGGCGGTAATTACCTCGGTTTCACGAACATGAAAACCCATCTGATTCAGCTGTTCGGCACAATATTTTCTGCTTTTTAAAGTGCTGTTGGTCAATATTCTGATGACGATCCCTTTTTGCCGCAAAAAATTTATGAGGTCTACGGCACCTGGATAGACCCGGCCCTTAAATTCAAGAACGCCGTTAATGTCAAATATTATGCCTTTGTAGTTTTGTGTCATATGTTTCAATTCCTTTTTCGGCATTTTTTTCAGCAAAAAGTTAAAGACAAGGAATCTTGATAGACGTCAATTAACTTTGATTGACAACCATCAGATTCCTTTTTAGTATGAAAAATATCGCAAGAACCTCTATTCACTTTCCCATTTTAACAAAAAATCGTGGCTGGCAAAAATATCAGGTCGGTGTGAAGCGGTCAAGAAAGATATTGGTTGTTGGAATCTAATAGGTGGGTTGAGGGATATCTCTTTTTGCTAACACGGCGTTTAGCATGGAATGCTATGGGAAAATGCATGAAAAATCGAGTCATAAATCTTTTGAGTGAACTGGTTAAGATCAATTCCGTCAATGCAACGCTTTCTGATGGACCCGGAGAAAAAGAAATCTCTGGATTCATTGCGCGGTATCTCACCAAACTCGGATTAGACCCGGAAATCCAATCGATAGCTCCAGATAGGACCAATGTTGTTGCCATAATACCGGGAATCGATCGAAACGGTTCGCTTTTATTAAATGGTCATCTCGACACAGTCGGCGTGGAAAGTATGGATGCCCCTTTCAGATTAAGACAGGAGGGTGACAAGCTCTACGGTCGCGGGGCTTACGATATGAAGGGGAGTATTGCTATTATGTTGTTGCTTGCAGAGTATTTCACCCAGCACCCGCCGCCCATATCCATTCTGTTAACTTTTGTGGCCGATGAGGAAGATAGAAGTGCAGGAATGGAATATTTGGTTAAACGATGGCTTACAGAGTTTTTTCCCTTTCCTTGCGGTGGTATATTTCTGGAACCCACTGAACTGGAAATTGGGGTAAGCCATAAAGGCGTTTCCTGGTATGAAATAGAAGTGATCGGCAAAGCGGCTCACGGAAGTCGACCTTCCGAAGGTGTTGATGCGATCTCGCCGTTAAGATCCGCACTGGAGGAACTGAATGCCATCCAGTCTGGCCTGCTCAGCGTCAAGCCTGATCCTTTATTGGGACATGCAACGCTTCACGCAAGTATCATTGATGGGGGGACTGCCTTGAGTGTGATCCCGAGCAGATCACGACTGCAATGGGAGAGACGTACCCTCCCAAAAGAATCTCAAAACCTGCTCAATTTGGAGCTGGAGCGCATCATCCATGCGGTGAAAAGCTTCCCGGGGAATCATGATGTGAAGGGACGAGAAATATTTGTAAGACCGCCTTACGAAATCTCAAGAGATGCAAAAATTTTAACGTCTCTAAAAAACGCTTCACCTCAATCAAAACTTGTCGGACTCTCATTCTGGTCAGACTCAGCGCTGTGCGGAAAGGCGGGGATCCCTTCCGTTTTGTTTGGACCAGTGGGTCATGGCGCACACGCAACGGATGAATGGGTAAGTTTGAAAAGCCTGATCCGTGTCTACGAAATATTGAAAAAACTTATATTGTTTTTTGAAGTTCCTGTAAAATAGCAGGATCATAGATTGTTTCTGAAAACCTCGGCCAGACGACCGGCAGCGGTTTCTAATTTCGGTGTGTCATAAAAGGAAAAGCACAAGCGAACATAATTCTTGAGACCCTGCCGGCTTGAAAATCTTACCCCCGGTTGATAACCAACATTATGGCGCGAGGCTTCTGATAGGAGCGCTTCAGCATCTACCTGTTCGGGCAGACCCAGCCAGATGAAAAAACCGCCGCTCGGCTCTCTGAAGCTGGCAGAACTCCCAAGATGCCGCCGCAAAGCAGCACTTAAAAAGATCATCCGATGACCATACACCGCTTTCAGGTTGGCCAGATGGTCGAGTTGCAGCCCCAGTTCCAAGGCGCTTTGAACCAGTTTGGAAGTAAAGGGGTTCAATCCGCCTCCGCTTTTGAGCAAGCCACTTTTGACCAGCCGGTCGAGCAAAGATTGATTCGCCTGAATCCAGCCCAGTCTCAAGCCGGGGGCAAGAATTTTCGAAAATGACCCGATTGAAAATATCGTCCCCACATCGGTGTAGTTGGCCAGCGGTTGAGGAGGCGCAGTGTTATAGGCCAGCAAATGATACACCTCGTCGGCAACAATTAACAGATTATGTTCTTGGCTTAGATGAACCAGTCGTTCCCGGCGGGAAGCGGAGAGGGTAATACTGGATGGGTTATGAAACGTTGGAATGGTATAAAGAAAGGCCGGATTGTGTTGTGCTATATTTTCTTCCAGTATCTCAACAATCAAACCGACTTCATCCATGGGCAGGCCGATGATGTTCAGTCCATGGTCTCTAAAGATGTGAAGGGCCAAAAAATAGCTCGGCTCTTCCACAAAAATAGTATCACCGGGTTTGGTGAAAAGGGTGCAGATCAAATCGAGCCCCTGGGAGGCCCCCGATGTGATAAAGAGATCATCGGCGGCAACATGTTTGTGATAGTGTTCACTCAGAAACTGGGCCAGCGTGAGCCGAAAATACCCGTCTCCCGTTTCCGCACCGTATGCCAGAAGGGATGTGTCATTATTGCATAGGCGATGTTCGGCAGCTTTTTTCATCAATGCCAGCGGTAACAATGACGGATCGGGCTGGCCGATGCCAAGATGAATCATTCCTGGCGGAATGTCAAGTTGAGTAGTTTGAATTGTATGCAAAATAATATTCCTGTTTAATCGTTCACATTTAGAAAAAACTTCCCGACCTCTAAATTATTTAACATTCGAAAGGCCTTCGATCAACTGTTTATTTTTGTTGCCTAAACAAGTCTATTTTTTGCAAATCTTCTGTCGGAAAATCCACTGATAATTTGGATCTGGAAACTGGCCCCTTTTCAATATGAAGCTTGAAATATGTTGCTTGGTTATGGCCGAAATCATACAAAATGAAATATTATCGATAAAACTCGTCGATCCGGCTGAAATTGGCGAATAAAAGTCATTTTGAGCTTGACAGACAAGCGGTTTTTTGGCATATGCCAAAGACAAAACTCGGAAAGTAACATCCTATGGTTTTAAATTCATCCAACACACGCATTCGTATCCGCAACCGACGTCGCCGTAGCCGACAGTCGTCCGGGTGTCTTATGCGTTGAATCTGACCTTATAACATCAAATTCAGTGAAAAAAACAAGACCCCGGCAAAAGCCGGGGTTTTTGTTTTTTGAAAGGAGATTAAAAATGGCAAAAGTTCGAATAAACAAGGTTGTCCTCGCCTACAGCGGCGGGCTGGACACGTCGATAATTGTTCCTTGGCTAAAGAATAATTACCATGACTGTGAAGTGATCTGTTTTACGGCAGACCTGGGCCAGGAAGAAGAACTGGAGGGTCTCGAAGAAAAGGCCCTGGCCTCAGGCGCCAGCAAGCTGATTGTACGGGATCTGCGTGAACAGTTTCTCAAAGAATATGTCTTCCCCACACTGCAGGCCGGCGCTGTCTATGAACGTGATTATCTATTGGGGACCTCCATTGCCCGACCGCTTATGGGGAAAACGCTGGTTGAAATTGCCGAGGCCGAAGGTGCGGATGCGGTTTCCCACGGCTGCACGGGCAAAGGCAATGATCAGGTTCGTTTTGAACTAACGGTGATGGCGCTCAACCCTAAGCTTAAAGTTATTGCCCCATGGCGCGAGTGGGATATTCGCAGCCGTGAGGATGCTATAAAGTACGCCGCCAAATACAACATTCCTTTGTCCCAGACGGAAAAGGATATTTACAGCCGGGATCGCAATATTTTTCACCTTTCCCATGAAGGCGGACTCCTGGAAAATCCTTGGAATGAGCCGGAAAAGGGGATGTACAGATTGACCGTCAGTCCGGAGGATGCACCGGACAAAGCCGCTTATATCGATATCGGCTTCGAAAAGGGAAATCCGGTCAGCTTGAACGGTGAAATGCTGACAGCGGTGGAACTGTTCACCCGTTTGAACAAAATAGCAGGGGCTCACGGTGTCGGGCGGGTGGATATGGTCGAAAACAGATTGGTGGGAATGAAAAGCCGTGGCGTATACGAAACGCCCGCCGGAACAATTGTGCTGCGCGCGCATCAAGCCCTCGAAAGCATCTGCCTCGATAAATCCACGATGCACTATAAAGATTTCGTAGCGGTCAAATATGCTGAATTGGTCTATAATGGCATGTGGTTCATGCGGCTCCGGGAGGCGCTGGACGCCTTTGTCAAGACCACCCAGGAGAGGGTTTCAGGCACCGTCCGCCTGAAGCTGTACAAAGGGAATGTCATCATTGCAGGACGAAAAAGTACCTACAGTCTGTACCGGGAAGATTATGCATCATTCGGGGAAGAAGATGTTTACAATCAACAGGATGCTCACGGATTCATTCAACTGTTCGGTCTGCCCTTGAAGGTCGAAGCCCTAACGGCGATCAACGGCGGAGATGAAAGCCGCTACCTCAAACCGGACTATAGCAAGTTCAAGCGCGACTGACCACAGGTTTTGTATTTGTTTCTGGAATGGACAATCCGCCGTTGTGGAGCATTTTCTCTCTATTAGGAATCAAATGCGTTCGCCCTGTCCAAGCGGCCATTTCGACTTGACAGATCATTAGATTTTTGCCATAAATTGATGTCGCAAAGTAGACCCATGTTTTTTCCAGACGGCGCTTGTGTTGCTTAAAAAGGGAGAGCAGATACAGCACTTAAACCCAACCTATCCCTCGAGGTGAACAAAATGGACGGATCGGTAGAACAAACTCGTCAAACATACCAAGGGTGGGATGAGTTCTACAATAAGAATGTCGATGAAAAATTAGCTTTTTTCGAGGTAAACGGCAGATTGTTTGATGTGATTTTTGCCCAACAGTTTGATAGACCGTTCATGGACTATCTGTGTAAGATCGCAGACATGATCCGGTTATTGGCCCAAACGAAAATGGGACAGGAAAAACTCAGACATCTTTTACCCCATAAACGGGCCATGTTGTATTTTGTTCAACCCTCAACACGGACATTTCTATCTTTCCAAAATGCATGCTATATTCTGGGGCTAAGCGTTTCCGAAAGTCGGGGAACGTCGACAAGCTCCGAGGTCAAAGGTGAATCGTCGGAAGACACCATTCGCACGTTTGCCAGTTATGTCGATTTGATCATTTCCAGGCACTCGGAAGCCGGATTTGCCGAAAAAACCGCTTGGGTTCTGAATCAGACCGAACGTCCCGTTCCTATTTTAAACGGTGGCTCGGGACCGGATCAACATCCGACCCAAGCCCTGTTGGATATTTATACGCTTGAAAGATCATTTCAAGACATCGGCGGTTTGGACGGCAAAAAGATTGCTATGGTCGGTGATTTAAAGCGTGGACGCACAGTGCGTTCCCTGAGTTATCTGATGAAAAATTATAATGACACGACTTTGTACTTTGTTTCACCTGATATATTCAGGATGAAAGATGATATTAAAGATTTTTTGAAGAAACATAATATCCCCTATTATGAAACCGAAGATTTCGAAAGCGTCATGCCGCTGGTGGACGCCATTTACATGACCCGAATTCAGAAAGAGTATTCTGACGACCCGTCAGGCGAAGCCGACACCTATCCCGGGTTCCATTTCAAGAAGAAACATCTTGCCATCATTCAACCGCATTGCACCATCATGCATCCACTACCCCGGCGATATGAAATAGAAGTGGAAGTGGATAACGATCCGCGGGCCGCCTACTGGCGGCAAGAACGCAACGGCATGTGGATCCGAGCTGCCTTGATTGCTTATGTATTCGGAGTCGAACAGGAAGTTTCTAAAGAATTTTTATGATGTCCGCGACTCTCGACAAAGCATTAATCCCATCAGTCAATAAGTGAAGCATCGATGCCGACTAATAACTTCAGCCCTGCTCCCTATTAACAGGTATTTTTTACCGTTAAAGCCTTGACGCAAAAACAGTTACAGTCTATATTTTACATTAAAAAATAGATTCCCGACTTTAAAAGGGAATGGGGTTAAAGTTATTATTCTCGTGTTTCGATGCGAATACAAGATTGCAGATTAACCGGACCCCTTAATAAAAATTTGGTTTTTAGCAACCTATGGATAATTAGCTATGAAATATATCGAACCGCCTCCTGCTTTCAAACCCGAAGAGCAGAAGCCAAAGGAAAGTTTACTAAAAGTTCTCTTAAACGACAAAGACGAACGCCAAATTGTCATCCAGAAAGCTCAGATTAGGGACGTAGAAGAAATTCTCGAATTGGTGAACGCCTTTGCGGCAATGAATTTAATGCTTCCTAGAGGTCCCCAATACATGTATGAAAATATCAGGGATTTTGTAATCGCCTGTGACAGCAACGTTCCGGTTTACAGCATGACGGAAACCAGAGAACTATTGCACCTTGTTGTGGCCTGCGGAAGCCTGCATGTACTTTGGGAAGATATTGCCGAGATCAGGGCGGTTGCGATTCATCCGGATTACCAGCACCTGGGCCTGGGAAGCAAATTAATCGAAGTCATGAAAGAAGAGGCCAAACAACTGGGCATAAGGCATTTGTACACGTTCACATTAACCGAAAATTTCTTCAAAACGCTTGGGTTCAGAGTACAAGACAGATCGGAACTTCCGCCCAAGGTGTGGGGTGAATGCAGCCGATGCCCGAAATATTTCCATTGTGATGAAGTCGGAATGGTTCTGGATCTCTAACTCCTGTGAGAATGACCGATATTGATTCGGGCGAGGATAAGCCCCCCTTATTGCCAGGTAGCCTCTGGGGCCTTAACACTTTCAATTCATTTCGAATTAATTATTGCAAATAAAAGAGTGTATTTATTTGCTTTACGCAAATCTTCTTATAAAGATAAACATCGGCGAAGAAATGTTGTAATCAGAATATGGTAATAACTTCTTCAATTCATAGAAGTAAAGACATGGAATATTTTGGAAAGATATTAGGGAAAATAGGCAAAGTAGATGGAATTTACACAGGTAATTTAGGTGTCAAATTTAATAAATTAGATAATGGGCTTTTCGAATGTTTAAATGAAAAATCAATAACTGCATATCAGGATTCAGCCTTTAAGTATGCGGCTTGCATATGCATCTAATAAGTCTTGTCTTGTCGGCGAACTTTTATTTTCCTCTTCCACGTGAATACTCCTTTAGCCCAGGCATAAACAAGAGCTATG
>Ga0102962_1001116_pt1 | contig 11025 bp, 19 predicted proteins | sample SalPonF2_C_D2_MG_FD_84519 | JGI IMG/M metagenome (GOLD analysis project Ga0102962, IMG submission 84519) | Salt pond soil microbial communities from South San Francisco under conditions of wetland restoration - Salt Pond MetaG SF2_C_D2_MG ...
CCCGCCGAATCGCATGAAGTAGCCCGTCTGGCTCGACACGCGAGTCCGCGACTCCTTCAAGGCCGCTGCTAACTCTGGCTGGGCGTCCGAGTCAATATCCGCGGCCTCGAACATCGTGATTACTGACCGGTCATCCTCCTCTATTCCCCCGTCTCCTCGAAGCCTGCGTGAACGCATAGGTCATCAATCCCTGCCCAATTTGCGACCTACACCCTCTTAACACTCCGGTCGCCACCCACCAATAGGTGAGGACGCAGAACAGACCGACTACTCAACGGGGGTCACACAGAACAAGGCGGGATCGTAGGGGGTGTTCGACTACGTATCGGCAGGGATAGCTTGCTCAGTCGGCTCTTCCTCCGCCTCAGCCTCTAAGTCGACTTCCCCGATGTGGTCCGTTTCCCACCGACGTCGGGCAACGAACACCTCCTGTGCATCATCGGTGAGCTGATAGCGGTTCGTCCGTTTGTCGATCTCACTCTTCTCGAGGAACCCCGCATCGACGAGCGTGTCGAGATTCGGGTAGAGGCGACCGTGGTTTACCTCGCTCTCGTAGTAGTCCTCGAGTTCGCGCTTGATCGCCAGTCCATACGGGGGGTCCTGGTCCGCGACAGCGTAGAGGATATCCCGTTGAAATGCGGTAAGCTCTCGCATCACACCAGCCGCTACCCAGCCCTCACACATAGAGTTGTTGGAAACTCAAGTCAGCCGACCATCCCTCACGCCCGCTCCCAGCCTGAATTTTCTCCTCCGCCTCACAGAATACACGCATGAATCCCAAACTCGTCCACCCCCGCGGGCACATCAGAGACGTCCTCCCCCTACTAACACCAAGCCAGCAGCGCCGCTACCAGGACGCCCTCACGCGGCGGGCCGTCGGACATCTCCCACAGCGATTCAACCCACGCGCTAGTCGCGACGAAGCACGAGCGTACTACGAGCAGAAGCCGACACCCCATCCTGACGGCTACGTCTGCCTCGACGTCACGGCCACAAACGAGAACCCTGTTGGGATGGTCGTCGTCCCGACAGCCGCAAGAGATGCCCCCTACCGAACCGAGTGGACGCCCAGCCACCTCACCCTCCCCACGGAGCAGCGCGACCTCGGAGAGTGGTAAGACCGAATGGAGTGGCCAATAGCACTTTCTTTACCGCCGAACTGACATGGACGCATGACTGAACGCAACCACCCAGACGACCTCCCCGAGGAGCTCCCCTTCCCACTCCTCGAACGGGGCGACGTCGTCCGCCTCAAGGAGCCCTACAAGCTCTCTCCGAGTCGCCGCCTCTCATCGGCAACCGAAGAAACCAGCGCTGCACTCGCCACTGCCCGCATCGATCCTGACGACCTCCCCGACCATCTCGACATCGAGCACGTCCTCCACACTCCTCAGTACAGGGAGGTCGAGTCCGCGCCCCCGATTCACTCGTTCACGCACGGAATCGTCGCAGACATCGCGACGCGGTATCCCGCTCGCGACCTCAAAATCCCACAGGGCCGAGTCGTCAAATACCAGAACGTTGGCGGCGGCCCCCCACGGAACGTCTCTCTCTACCTCTACAACCCAGACACCGGTCTCATCTTCCTCGACCGCGGACCAGGTGAAACTGGCCGCCCTACCTTCGTCGACTACCACGTCCAGAACCTCATCCTCATCCAGAAGCACAACGAAGCCTACTCGCACCGCGAGATCGACATCGCGGCCGTCCACAACCTCTGGGGCATCACGGACATCGTCGACACGCTCACCGACGAGAACGCCGACGAACCCACTGACCCACAGCCGCTCATCACGCCGACCGAGGCCGGCGCCGCAGCGGCCAAAGGCGATAGCTGGCTCAGCGTCGACCCCGAACACCTCATCGAGTCGCTCGCTGCGGAAGCCAACGAACGACTCCAAAACGGAAGTCCTTCGGTCTTCGACGCGGTCTACGATACGCTCGAATCCCACCGGATCGACCTCTGGCGTGACCTCTCCTTCATCGAGCAGATGGCACTCGCCGACCAGCTCACCGACCACTACGGTCTCGAAGACGACTACGACCCCGAACAAGCGAGTAAAGCCCCCTACGTGAGCGAAGACTGGCGAGAAGCCATTGTCTCCGGGTACTTCCGCCACATCCTCCGCGCCGCGATCATGGCCGTCCTCGACGTCGACCCCGAAGACGCCTAATCGAACCGACCAGAACCCAGGGGGAACCGCGATACCCATGACCTCGAAAGTGACCACGACACGTCTCGGGAACACCGCCTGTCCACATTGTGGGACGACACTCGTCCACCGTCGCAGCGGAACAACACCCTACGTCACCTGCCCAGACTGCCGCGACGAAGTCGTGATGACCGAGATGGGTCCGATCGACCGTGCTCTCCAGACCGCCCATCATCGGCTCTACTACGAGGACCCCGAATACTGGGGGCGACAGGATCGGGTCGTCGGGCGTTTCCTCGGTCTCTTCGACTACCACTATACACACACCGTCTGGTGGGAGTGCCGCCAGCACGAACGTGCGTTGATGAACGAAGACGGCGAACGCGGACAGACGACCCTCAGCCACTTCCCCGCCGACTCCCCCTAACGAAAATCCAAGACACCCATGACCACCAACGCCAGTGACGACGTCCTCGCCCTCGAGGGGCACGCGGACGTCTGCGCGATCTGCTCAGCCCCGATCGACGAGTACGGCCTCGGCATGGCCGGCCTCAACGCCGTCCTCTGCGAGCACTGCGTCGCCAACCTCGGCCTCTACACGCCGGGGTGGTGGTGCATCGTTCGCGAAGGGAACGACCACCTCAACGTCTGGCAGTACGGCTGCTACCCGGAGAGCCCCTACTGGCAGAGCGGCACGAGTCCGACCTTCCTCGACCACCCGACACTCGACGCGACCGACCCCGCACTCGTCCGCGAGTTCTACGCCGGCCTCGAGGACAACATCACGGCGATCCTCGAACAACTCGTCAGTGACTCACTCCCAGACGCCTTCGAGGGCGTCTCGGGAGACTTCGTTCCGACGGGCGCGATCATGGACGTCCACGTAGGTCGTCCCGACCCCGACGAGGACAACCCCTATGTGAACGCACAATCCTACCTCCCACGTCCCTACCTCGTCACAGGAGGCAGTGTGTACGCCGACTTCTCGAACGCGACCGTCGACGCAACGACCATCAAGCGGATTCTGTCAGGCGGGGACGCCGAAATGGAGTCGCAGTCCGCGCTCTCCACCTTCGACGCACCCGCCACTGATACGAACAACCCCGACCAGTCCCAATCCGGGAGCGAGAAGCCGAGTGAGACCAACGGTGAGAAGGCAGAAGCAGAGCCAGCTGGACAGACGGCTCTCACGGGCTTCACTACGTCCGACTAACCCCGCTCCGCCAATTCCACCACCAATCCGCCGATTATTAGCGATTGAGGGGGATTTCGTCGTCGTCAGGGTAGAACATCAGGTCCATGATCTTCCGTTCACGGAGTTTATCGACGATGTCACCCGCATTTACAAGGTCGACATCATTCCGTTCACCAAACTCTCTTGCATCATCCGAGAAACCCCTAATTGAGTAGAATGTATAGTGTGTAGCGGGTTCACCGTTCTCCTCGTCATCGTGTTTTCGGCCTACGAAATCACGCATATCGCTTAGAGACGCCGGAGATTTCGTACTCTTAACCTGAATCTTCCACGTCACCTGTGTTCCATCTGAACGGGTGATGACGCTCTCAAGGTCCACACCTCCGTCACCAGGGCCGTCAGTGACTGTAGCATCACTCGCCCGAATCCGCTCCTCGTACGCCTTGATGAAATTATGGATGCCCTCCTCATCACGTGGACCCATCTCAAAGAGGACTTCTTCGGGATCAATCCCACCTTCGCGACCGCCATACGGAGCCATGTAGAAAACATCACAGTGAGAGCAAGATAAACATTCGGAGGAATACCCCAAGACGGCTTCCGGCACGGGTCCAGCGTAGGTTTCTCCCCGCCCACGGAGACGATACGGTGCAATCGAATCATGTCCTCACAGACCCCAGAGAGTATCCTCTGTCACTGGTCGACGATGGTCGACTCCACAACTAACGTCGCCATCGACTCGAACGACCACTCCCACCGCGTCGTTATCCGCGAGTGGCCTGACCGTCCCCAGGTGGACGTCGTCCACGAACACCGCGTTCGCGCGAGTGATGAGTGGCAGCCCGCCGATCTCGAAGAAGTCCACCCACTCGTCCACCGAGGAACGACAACGCTCTGCGAGTGGACGAAGACGCGTTACGACCGCGGAATCATGATGGCGAGTCATCGAAACGACACCAAGCACCGCGTCGTCATCCGGGCCGCCGAGGCCGGCGACGGCGCCACGGTCGTTCACGAACGCCGTGGGCCCGACGAGGACACCTGGACGACCGTCGACGACTACCACATCAGCGCCTAACCAGTCGCAGACTCATGCCACGAGACCAATTCATCGGCGACACCCCGGAGGCCGCCCTCGAGGCGTTCATCGACGGCTGGTGTCGCGAGAACGAACGAGACCAGTACAACTACGCCTACAAGCACAAGCAGCTCACCGAGAACCCGGAGGATAAGCCGAACGCGGCCGCGAAGTTCCGTTTCACACGGAAGGAGACGCTCTACTCGCCGACCTACCGGAAGTACGTCGGCTACATCTACGAGACCCATGACGGCCGGTACTCAGTCGAACACTGGGACAGCAACGTCAACCGGAACACGTTGCCGCCGAAGCCGCCGGGCCGGACGCCACGCCGGCTCCGTGGGCGGCGGCCGCGTGATACGCGGTACTGATCGAGGCTGGCAAAACACCTTTGACGTTTGCGGTCGAACTACATCATAACAATGGCAGTCGAAAACCACGCCGACGCGGACGGGGGCGCCGAGCAGCGGTCGCGGATGGGCCGCGCACTCGCCCGCGGCGGGTTCGAGGACGTCCTCGTCATCGACCGAGAGACCGCCAAGAAGGTACTCACGGAGAAACGCCAGGAACTCATCGCCCGCATCCGCGAAGGCAACATCGAGTCCGTCCGTGGCCTCGCCGCCGACCTCGACCGCGACATCTCCGGCGTCAGCCGCGACCTCGACCTCCTCGCCGTGAACGACATCGTCGAGTACGAAACCGACGGCCGTCGGAAAATCCCCCACCTCAAACACCAGACCGTCGTCGTCGAACCCATCGCGTAGGCCCTCCATGGACCGTTTTTATACAACCCGCCTCGGCTCCTATCAGGGACACGTCTACCAGCTCACTGTCGCCGGCGAACCCTCTATCAACGACGTCCAGTCGTTCGCCGTCACCATCCACTACTACGTCCCCGAAACCGACGAGACAATCGAAATCGCTCGCATCGACACGAGCCATGGCTTCGTCCACTTCGACCGTCTCTATCGCGCCGATCAACCGAAAGACCCCCTCGACATGGAAACGCCGTGGGAAGCCGAAGAACACCTCCGCGAACACTGGCACCAGTACGCTGTGAGTTACGCCCGCAACCACGGCTAACCGGAACTCGAAGCGCGGCAACCACTTCACTCACCCATTTTTTGCCCGCAGACCGGTGAACGGGCATCCCGCCCGCCGCTGCGACGCCGTTCGCAGGAGGAGACACCCATCATGATCGACTTCGAGGACGCAATCCAGTCCACCCTCACCCGACTCAACGAAGAGCATAGCCACACAGAACTCGACCCTTTCACCTTCCACGCCTCACAGCTCGCGAAGTGTCCCCGCCAGTGCTACGCCAGCAAACTCGGCCTCCTCGATACGACAGATGCCCTCGGTACCTTCCACACCGGCACGGCTATCCACGAGTACATGGAGGCTGAAGTCATCCCCCAGCTCTCGGTCGAAACTCAGCGAGAAGTCCCTATCGAGATGGACGTCGACGGCCTCCACATCATCGGCCACGCCGACCTCTACGAACCCGGAACGAACACTGTCTACGACTACAAATCGCGGGCCAACTGGTACAAGTTCAGCCCACCCATCCAGCGGCATCTAGATCAAGTCTACGTCTACATGAAGGCGCTCGGAGCATCTCAGGGCCAGATCGTCTACCTTTCAAAGGCCGACCTCGAAGTCCGAACATGGCCGCCACAGAGCGCCGGCATCGAGTCATTCGCCTTCGAGCCGGGCCGCTTCCAAGACCTGGTCGAGAAAGGCCAGCAGATCGCCGCAACGATCATCGACCGCGGCTACCCCACGTGCGAAGACGAGATCCCCTTCGAGAAGGACGACTGCTGGTTCTGCTCGAAGGAGTCCCTCCAATTCGATCACCTCGAGACAGAGATCGATCCGTCGCTCGACTTCGGGCTCATCGACGCCTCACCCCCAGACGCAGACGATGGTGGAACGACGTCCACCCCCGCGGCCACCGATGGCGGCGAAGAGCAACCGTCAGGAGACGACCACGGGGAATCGACCTCCACGAGCGCCACCGAGACGTGAACTTAGTCACCCGATAGTACGCCCTGAACAGTTCCAGCCCTACAGATGTCCGAGAAAACACCCGGCACAGACACGTCCGGTCTCACCGAAAAGGACCGCCGTATCCTCAACCATCTCACCCAAATTTCGGGCTCCGCACACGCAGAGACCATCAGGGACCTCGCAGACGAAACACCGCTCCACGCTGTCGACGCCTCCCTCGCGTCGTTCGTTCTCTCTCGAGTAAACGAAAAGGAAGGCGTCAAGATCACGAAGCCTCTCTGCCGGGTGATTCGGACAGCCTACGAAGAATCAGATACGCTCACGATGCGGGCCATCGCTGAGGAACTCACCGTCGCAGAAAACACCGTCCGCTACCACGTCCGCGACTACTGCTCACACGACTACGATCCACTCAGTACGCGTCAATGCAACGCTATTCGAGCAGCCGCACATGACGGGCTCCCCTATACGGAGATGGTTGAGGTCTTCTCATTCGTAGAGAGCCGGCATCAGGCCGCGAAGCACGCCCACGGCCGCTGTTCATGTCCCGCCGGTGTCGACGCCGTCGAACCCGACCACCGCTTTAACTCCCAGAAATAGCCGAGTCTCAGGCGCTCTCGCGACCACCCGAATTTCTCTCCCGCCACACCGGATAGACGGAGTCCAGTCATGTCGACGCATACTCATCCCAAGACCGACCAGCAGCACCGACCCGGAAGTCCCACCCCGGCCTCCCCCACCCCCAAAGACACGAGGACGCAAACTCCGGAAGCGGAGGCCGACACACCCAGCTCGAACGACGAAGAAGACGAGGAAAGTAACCTCCACGTGTTCCGCGACAGTAACGGTCTCCCCCTCCGAATCATGACCGAGAAAGCCTACCAACTCTCCATGCAGAACCGCGGAAGCCGCTAAAAGGGTCAATGCGCGAAACCTCAAGGAACATTTAACTAGAGGAGTAAACATCACCTCAACAAGACGATGAACGCGAACATCCGACGATCGCTCCGTAGGCAGGTCGGACCGCTCGTACTTCTTCTTATAGCCGTCTGACCGAGTCAGGAAATTCTTCTCCGACTACGAAGACTAGAAGCGTCCCTCCCGCCAAGCATCTCTGTCGATAGAATCAATGCCAAACTCGAATACGAAAGGAAGTCGCCGTGAACGCGAACTCGTAAACAAGCTCGACGATCACGGGTTCGCGGTGATGAAAGCTCCTGCCAGCGGGAGCGCCACCGAACGCGACCTCCCTGACGTCCTCGCGGGCAATGGGGAGGACTTCTACGCCTTCGAAGCAAAGGCCAGCAGCGGGAAACCCATCTACCTCGACCAGGAGGAAGTCAAGAGTCTCTGCTACTTCTCGAAGGCCTTTGGTGCGAAACCACGAATCGCCGTCCGATTCGACCGTGAGGACTGGTACTTCTTCGACCCCGAAGACTGCTATCGGACGGATGGGGGAAATTACCGCGTGAAGAAGGAGACAGCGCTCGCCGACGGTGTAGACTTTCACGAACTCGTCGGGACCTCAACCCGACTCCAACTAAACGACTTCGAAGACTCCACAGAGTAAGAACCAGCGACGGAAACAGTGGTGGCCTCGGTCTCCCTAGTAGCGCTGTCAGACCTCTACGTACTGGGATTCCCAAGCACGACGCGCCTCAAGCGTCCGCTCCCCCTGATCAGAGAGATCATACCAGGTATGAGACCCATCTAAACGCGTCTTCGTCACGTCTCCCCTCTCAACCCCTTCAGACAGACTGTTATAGATGGTGTTCTGCCGGACCCCTTCCGAATAGTAGGCATCAAGCTCCTTGTGAACGTCAGCCCCCAACATCAGTTCCCCGCCAGCAACCACATACATCACGTCACGCTCAATCTTCGTGAGCTCGGCCATCGACCGGGCAGGTACCTCCGGGTCTTCCTCCCACTCGCCAGTGAGTTCGATGAGATCATCCTCCCAATGGCGCCGCTCTACAATTGACCGCTGGCCCTTATTCGTAATCCTGAGTCGCTTCCCCCGACCAACTCGCTCCGAGTACTCGATATATCCACTCTCCAAGAGGACGTCCCGATTATAGTAGACATGAGCACGGTCAATCTCACGCTCATAGTACTCGTCAATCTCCTCTCGGACTTCTAGCCCGTTCGGTTCATCACCTCCAACGATTACGTAGAGCAAATCCCGCTGAAATCCGGTTAGATCGTACATCGGTTACACTACGCCCCCGCCCTACCAATAACACACCCGTTTACTGGCACCCTACGGGAAGACTGACTCACGAGACTCACTGGAGAGAGAGAGAGAGCGCTCTCAGATGAAGCAGACCACTGCCCTCCCAATTCCGCGTTAGCCATCGCGCTCTCGCTCAAAGAGTCCCTCGAGGGCTTCACGCATTTCCTCCCGGCGGTGCCGGCGTTTCTCAGACTCCGAGAGATAGTTATCCAGGACGACCTCGGCGGACTTCGACCCCTGCTCCGCAGCGACGTCCGCGAACCGCTCAGCCACCCGCCTAACGGCGTCCCCAAAAGCCGTGTACCAGTACCGTCTCCCCATCTTCGGTGTCGGTACGGCGCCGTCGACGGCCACACCAGCGCGTTCGGCAAGGTCCTTGAATCGCCGCCTGACTGTCGACGTCGAGAGGTGCCCGCTCGCCGCCGAGGCGGACGGGAAGACGTAGCCCGTCCAGTCATCGTCCGCTTCCTCAACTATCCCGTCGACGCGCGCGTCAACCTCCTCGACGCCCGTGAGGAGCGCGACCGTCCCGGGTCCGTTCTTCCGTTCGCCTGCCTCGAATTCGATGTACGGCCCGGCCTCGGGGTCGTCCTCCGGCGGGTCGAGAATCAGCTGGTCAGCGCGTAGTGATGCGACCTCACTCGGACGGAGCCCCCACCCGCAGACACCGACAACGATGAGGCGGTCGACCGGGTCGTCAGCCGTCTGGTAGAGCGCGCGGATCTGGTCGGCCTCGAGGGCCTGATTATCCCACTCCGGCGTCGAGTCCCACCCGAAGCGGCGTTCGAGCTGGTCGGTCGGGTTGTGGCGTGCGCCCTTGAACGTGACCTGGTGGGTGTAAAACTGCCGGACCTCCTGGACGTACTTCCGGCGTGACGCGTGCGTCGTCAGCGTATCCTCGCGGCGCCGGAGGACGTCGAAGGTATCCGCGACGCGGTCCATCTCGTCGGCCCGCGCAGTGTCGTCGTGCAGCGGCCCGAGGAGATCGTCGGTGTCGTGGACATCCTTGTACGTGCGGGCGTAGAGACGGAGCGCAGAGCGCCGTGTGGCGACCGTCGACTCCGCCCGGCCCTGTCGGTCGCGCAGCTCAACGAGGTAATCCTCGAGTGCCGTGCGCGTCTCCTTGTCGTCGATGAAGTCGAACGGTCCTGCCTCCGGTTCGGGCTCTACCGGAACACCGATCTCATCATAGAAGTCACCCGGTGAGAGGTCGAATCGGCGTGAGAGGTGTTTGATGAACCCCGGAAAGTGCGATTCTAGCCACGAATAGGTGGGGGTAACGTGCTCAGGAGCCTGTCCTTCGGCACGCATCTGCGGCTCGACTTCCTCGTGGTAAAAGATTCTGGCGTCGTCGAAGTCCATCCTGCTATACTTTGGACCTTCAGTTACCGCTGGCGTTATCTCCATGAGTCCTTCTTGTTGGCTGTGTAATCCGAATACTTGGTTGTGTGCATACCCCTCATCGGTAGCCGTCGGTCGGGTTCGAGTAGTAAATCTAAGACTGTTGTTTTCATCCCCTAGAGCGATCCAGTTGAATTACTTAAAGATTGTCCACTGCCGTTTTCTTCTTTGGAAAACGGTAACCGGACAGAAACCAGCCGATATATGCGCCGTGGGAATAAACCATATGCCGCTATACCCAAATCGGCCCCTCCCCCCAACCCAACCTGGCTGTTTGGATTTCTACAAACCACCACTACGGTAACATCTTCACTTCTCTTGATTGGTGTCTGCCCCCTTCGGAGGGCCTCCCCTCCCAGAGCGGACAATATCTCGATACGGAGAGTCGCTTTCCAAGAGTACGCGGTCAGGTGGATCGAATCGCGTTCGAGAGCAACTGTTAAGGCTGTTAGCCCTGTACGTCCTGGTAGGACCATGTCGGCTGATAAGCGGATCCCCGTGACCGAGGAAACACGCAAGGAGCTCCACGAGCTCAAAGAGCCCGGTGAGACGTACGACGACCTGTTGAAGTCGCTCGCCCAGGAACGCCGCCGGCAGGAACTCGCCGAGCGCTTCGAGGAGATGGATGACTCCCGCGAGGAATTCGTCGCCCTCGACGATGTCTGAGGACGATTACACCGTCCTCCTCCATCCGGACGTCAACGAGTTTCTCGAAGCCGCGGACGAGAAGACCGAGCGTATCGTCCGCGAGAACCTCGGTTATCTCGCCGACAATCCCTACCCGGGACGAGGGCAAGGAGACAAGGAACGTCTCCCGATTGATGGTGAGGATCGCTATCGGATGCATATCGGCCGGACGTGGACGGCCTTCTACGATATCTACGAGGACGACAACGAGGTCGGCGTCCTCGAAATTCTCCCTATTGACGACGCACACGACCGCTACGGTTTCTGA
>Ga0102962_1001117_pt1 | contig 11023 bp, 9 predicted proteins | sample SalPonF2_C_D2_MG_FD_84519 | JGI IMG/M metagenome (GOLD analysis project Ga0102962, IMG submission 84519) | Salt pond soil microbial communities from South San Francisco under conditions of wetland restoration - Salt Pond MetaG SF2_C_D2_MG ...
CGGCGGTGCGCTGAAGCGGCGCGAACGCCTGTCGGCACGCCTCGGAGACGTATTGAGCGACCTTTACATGGGTTCAGCGGTGCTCAAGCGATATGCCGAGGATGGCGAACCGGCCGAGGAGCGCATTGTCGTCGACTACGCGCTCGATGAAATCGCCTGCCGCATCGAGGACCGGCTCAGCGAAGTCATCCAGAACCTGCCCAACCGGGCTCTTGCCGGATTGCTATCGGTCCTCGTCCTGCCTTTCGGGCGCCGTGCGCATTTGCCGAGCGACAGCCAGACCGTGGCGGTAGCGGACCTGTTCAGCAGCACCAGTTCTGTGCGCAGCCGCCTGTGTGAGGATATTTTCACGAGCGATTCCGGCCACGTCATCGGTTGGATGAAGGAGGCCCTGACGCTGGCCGAATGGGCGGAACCGCTTGAAAAGCGCATCAGCCATGCCGAGCGCAAAGGGCAGCTGGAGACCGAGCCCGGCGCCGACGAAGCAGCCGTGGTCGAGGCTGCGGTGAGTGCCGGCCTGGTGACGGCCGATGAGGGAGAGCGCTTGAAGCATTACTATCAACTGGTCGCCCAGATCGTCGCCGTCGATGACTTCGAGTCGGAGGTGTTGGCCGCCCAGCCGCTGGAAGACAATGAAAACGTCCGTATGCAAGACTGGCGCGAAGCCGAACTGAAGAAGTTCCAGGATGGCGGTGCCGGCGGGAAAGTGCGTGCCGCCTCAGGTGACTGATTCGGTGTTGGGCTCGTCAAGACGGGCTTCGCACACCCGGTTCCGGCCCGAGCTCTTGGCCTGGTACAGCGCCCGATCCGCACCGGCCAGGAGCTGAGCCGTGGTTTGATCGGGGTGCGCCATGGAGGCCACCCCGAAACTGACCGTCACGTTGAGGTTTTCAGCCAGGCGCGGCCAGGGGTGCAGCGCGATCAGGGTGCGCAATTTGTCGCAGGCGGAGATGGCGTCTTTGACTACCGTCTCCGGAAACACGATGATAAATTCCTCGCCGCCGTAGCGGGCTGCAAAGTCCGTAGTGCGCAACTCCCTGACCAGGATATTGGCCAGCGTGTACAGCACCCGGTCGCCCATCGCGTGTCCCAGGTTGTCGTTGACCGCCTTGAAATGGTCGATATCGAGCATGGCGATGGTCAGCGGGTGGCCATATCGGCGGGCGCGTTCCATTTCCCGGGGCAGGAATTCGTCCAGATGCCGGCGGTTGGCGATCGTGGTGAGAGTATCGCGCCTGTTTTCGCGCTCGAGCTGGTTCAGCAGCTCCTGCTTTTGTTCTATCGCCTCAGCCAGCGATTCAGTCATCTTCTGCAGTTCACTGGTGCGATCATCCACACGTGCTTCCAGAAGCAGTTGCTGCCTTTTCAGCTCGTCGAACAGCCGCGTATTAGTGATGGCGACTGCAATCTGCAGGGCGAATCCCTGCAGCAAGCGGAGTTGGTGCTGGGTAAAGGCGTCGGGCACGTAATCCTGCACGCTGAGTGCGCCGACCGGTTCGTTCTTGTAGATGATGGGCACCACGATGGCCGAGACCGGTTCGCGTCCGTGGGTGATGATCTGCTTGATTGCCGGGTGCTGACTCTTGCGTACGTCGGGAATAAAGATCGCTTCCCGGTGTTGCAGAGACCAGGCGAGGATGCCTTGCCCCAGGTCGCGTTTGCTCCGGGAATGCCTGATGCCTTCATCGTAATTGAGTCGAATGTCCAGCTGATTGGTGTCCTTGTCATAAACGCCCAGCAGGAAAGCGGCGGAATGCACCAGGTCGTGGACTTCGTGAAATACGGTTTCAATCAATTCGTCGAGATCGATCGCCGCGCTTACGGCCTGGTTGATGCGATTGACGGCTGCGAATTCTTCGGCACGCAAGCGGCGGGCTTCTGCCACTTCGGCCACCCACTTGAACAGGATCGCAACCACCATGATGAAAGTAACGTAGAGTGCGAAACCCAGCAGAGGCATGCGCGTGTAGGCGAGCGCGGTGATGATGCCGGTCAGCGAGATTGCCATCTCGGTCAGGATGCTCAACCAGGAGAACGGGTGACGTCTTTCCCGTTTGTTCAGGCTCGGCCAGACCATGAGCAGGAACAGCAACTCGTTCACCGTCTGAAGGACGAGCAGCAGTATCAGCACACGTCCCAGGTCGACGAATCCGAACGCTTCCAGGGGCGAGAGGCCTCCCAGCCAGGAATAGACTTGCCCGGCTATCAGCGCGGCCAGGGCGAACATGCCGGCATTCGCCGCCGTGCGCATGAGCCTCTGAAGCAGTGGTTCGCGGCGTGGATCGGCAATCAGCGTCCAGACCAGTGCAGCCGAGCCTGCCACCCAGGCGGCCGGTACGGCGCCGAACACCAGTATGGAGGCCACCATGGCCAGGCGATCGAAAGAGGTGTAGCCCTGGCCGCCACTGGACAGGGCACGGGCCGGAACCGGCAACACCAGCAGAAGCACCATCCACAGGGCGAAGAAGAGCAGGCCACCCAGCATGGGCAGTGACGGCACGGTCGCGGGGGCCGAGAGAGCCAGCGTAGTGGCCGCTATAGTCAGGTATACGAAGGCGATCAGGGGGCGTATGCCGATAAGGCGCTTGGCGCCGGGATCCCGGTACTTTACCGTTGTCGTGATTAATGATGGAATACGTTTCAGGAACATGACTCTCCGGGGTTCAGCATGATTTCATTGCGTCGGTTATCGTTTCCCTTCCTGCTTTTGGTGGGCCTGGTTGCCGGCTGCGCTGCGCCGGTTCATGTCGAATACAATAGCGCGTCTTACAGCCAATGGCATAATTTCGCCTGGCAAGCCCCCGAGCAGGAGCCCGTCAAAAATCCCATTCTGAACAGTGGGATACTGACTACCCGCATGGAAAAAGCCGTCACCGAAGCCCTCGCCGGTGCCGGCTACACGAAGGTTGCGAAACCGGCTGAAGCGGACTTTCTGGTGACTTATCACACCGCGACGCAACTACGGAACGAGCCGCAACCCTCGATTTCATTCGCCTACGGCACTTTCGGGCCGGGATTCAACACCTTGTTCCTGAGTCAGCCGGGCCCGCAGCAGATCAAGGAGGGTTCGTTGATCATCGACGTTATCGACGCCAAGACCGGGAAGCTCGTCTGGCGCGGCTGGATTACCACTGGCCTCGCGCAGGGCAATTACTCCCAGCGGGCCGTGGATCGCGCGGTGCAACGCATATTCTCCAAGTTCCCGCCGCCGGCGAACGGGTCCTGAGCAAGATACGGATCGTGTACTCAGAATATTTCGGTCTCTCCGAGCTGCCTTTTTCGATTGCGCCCGACCCCCGGTATCTGTTTCTGAGCGCGCATCACAAAGAAGCCCTGGCGCACCTGGCTTACGGTGCCCAGGAGGCTAACGGCTTCATCCAGTTGACCGGCGAAATCGGTACCGGCAAGACCACGCTGGTGCGGCGACTGCTCTCGCAGATGCCGGAAGGGGTTGAGATCGCCTTCATATTCAACCCGGATGTGTCACGCCTCGGTTTGCTGAAAAGCATTCTTGCGGAACTGGGCGAAGCGGTGATGCCCGGGGCGGTCGAGCGCAGCGATCTGGCGCAGGCCATCTACCGGCACCTGCTTGCAGCTCATGCCCGGGGCCGGCGTGTCGTGCTGGTCATCGACGAAGCACAGCGTCTCGCGCCGGAAGTGCTCGAGGAGGTGCGCCTGCTGACCAATTTCGAGACCGACCGGCACAAGCTGCTGAACGTCATCCTGGTCGGGCAACCCGAACTGCGCGATACCCTGGCCCGTGGCGACCTGCGTCAATTGGCCCAGCGCGTCACCGCGCGGTATCACCTGGGGCCGCTGAGCCGGGATGAAACCGATGCCTACATCCGGCATCGCCTGAGCCTTGCAGGAGCTCCCGGGCGCATATTCAGCCAGGGCGCAGTGCGGGGAATTCAGCGTTATACGCGCGGTGTGCCGCGCCTTATCAACCTGGTCTGCGACCGGGCCCTGATGGCGGCTTATGCCCACGGGCTGCGTGAAGTGTCATCGAGCATGGTGGGAGTGGCAGTGCGCGAGCTTGCGGGTATGCCCGCCCGTTCCGGGTACCCGGTGCGGCGGCTGGTTTATATGGGGGGGCTTTTTTTGATGCTTGCCGTGGCTGCCGCGATTTTTGCCTGGTGGATGGCCGGGCACCCCGGGGAATTGCCGCATTGAACAGTAGGAGTCGCCATGTCCATATTGTCTGACGCCTGGCGCCGCGCCCGTGGAGAGGACGAGGCGGTCATGCGGGCACTGGGTGCTCCCTCACAAGGCCCCGATTCGGGCCGCATACACTGGCTTCCCTGGTTGCTCTGCGGCCTGCTTTTGATGGTGGTAGTCGGGTTGAGCGTTTATCTCTGGCGCATCCACGGCATGGCACCCTCCGGTAGCCCATCGGGTGGAGCTGTTACCGCGACGCCGGTTCAGCCAGCGGCATCCTCGCGGCAGGCGGCAGAAACCCGATCCTCGGGCGGCGCAAAAGTATCCCGGAGGAGGGCTGCCGCCGCCATCCAGCCGCCCGCGGATGCGAGCCGGGCGTCTGCTGTCGAAGAAGCCGCCCCTACCAAAGCGAAGACCGGAAAGGCGGCGGGCAAGAGTGCGGCTTTGGCGGCGTCAGAGACGGTGCCGGAAGCGGTGCGTGCCCAATTACCGGCATTGCCGGTAACGGTCCATGTCTGGAATCCGCGTCCGGCAGCGCGTTTTATCGTGGTCAATGGGCAGATTTATCATGAGGGCGACACGCTCCCGCACGGGATGCGCCTGGTGAGCATCACCGCGGATGGGGAAATCGTGAAATTCGAGGGCTACCTGATCACCCTGAATGGCCACTAGGGCGGGCTGCCGCAAGTTGCTGCCCCGGCCCGGATGACATCCGGAATTTCAGGATAAAAGCGGCTGCGGCGCGTTGCCCGTGCTCAGGCCCCTCTCATAAACGAAGGGTTTTACTATCCTGCCCTCGTACTCAGTTCGGCGGGGTAAAGCGGATTGTCTGCACTACCTTGGTCGGCTTGTTCACGGGCTTGAATCGCCATCTGCGTACCGCGTTCATGGCGGCGCTATCGAAGATATGCCGGGGCTTGGAGTACACCACTTGGATGTCGCTGGTATGGCCGTTGGGCTCAACCACGAAACTTACGGTGACGTGCCCCCCCTGGTTATTGTTGTATGCCGCTGCAGGGTACTGCGGCGGCACCAGGTGCACCGGATGAATATTGCCGGGAACCGAGTTGGCAGGCGGTCGGCCCGAGTGGTGTACCGTCCGTGATGATGTTGGAGTCTGGCTTGATGACTGGGCAGGGGGGCGGAATACCAGGGTCTGGTTGACTTTTACGGCCACCGGCTTGCCGTTCACGGTCGCCGGCTGGAATACCCACTGTTTTACAGCGTCCCGCGCAGCCTCGTCGAAAACGTCCGGCGGTTGGCTGTCAATGACGTGAATATGGCTTGTAGTGCCGTTCGCATCGATTCTGAAACCGACTGTAACCGTCCCCTTCAGGCGGCTTTGGTAGGCGGTAGCGGGATATTGCGGCTGGACAATGTGCAAAGGCGTGGGCTCGGTGCGCTGTGCCGCACGTTGCTGGGCCGGCTTCGGCTGCTGGGGCGGTTTCTTGAAACTGCTGCTCGACGGCGTAGCGGGGCTGGCGCCCAGGTTGAGCTTCAGCGACTGCCGCTGCACCCTGAGATTCGGTCTGGGAGCGCTGGATTGGTTGGGCGCATTCTGCGGTGCAACGACCATAGTTCCCAAATTGGTGGTGCTGCCGGTGGAGGATGAGCTGGCATCCTGCTGCGCCATGGCTGCCACAGTCGGAACTCCAAGGGCGAGGGCGAGGGCGAGGGTGCCGCTCAACATGTTGATCCGATTGACTTTCCGTTCAAACATCCCTTGTGAATCTCCTGTGACAGGCACTGGAACCGGGAATTGCATGGGTTGATAACCCTTTGTAGGCATTTTATGACAAAAAAGTCACTTTTATTGCATTATTTTTCCAGGCGGGTGTTTGCAGAACCTGTCCCGGCGATTTTGCCGATCCCGCGCCTGCTGCTGTGCGTTAAAATGCTTTAAATAACAATTTGATCTGCACAAAAGGAGAGATCTTTCTGGTGCAGTCTTGGCCCCTAGAATATCCAGGCACTATGGCAGGTATGTAGCTATGAGAATTTTGCTGGTGGATCATTCCCGGGTCACCCAATCATTCTGGCGAAAGAAGCTGTCGGCGCGCGGTTACGACGTCATTTGCGCAGACGATGCCGAAGAAGCGCTGGGCATACTCGATGCAAGGCGCGTGGAACTGGCGTTGATAGCCCAGACCTTGCCCGGGATGGACGGGATAGCGCTCACCCGGGTGATGCGGCGCCGGCCCCAGCATCAGGCCACTCCGGTTGTGCTTCTTTGCGGCCGCAAGGACCACAAGATCGAGGAAGAAGCGCAACTGGCGGGCGTCAGCGCCATTGTCGACAAGGCCAATGTCGGTGCGTTGTGGGAATCGGTGGCCCGGGCCATCGAGGAACACGCCCTGGAACTGACGGGACGCGTGCTGTATGTCGAGGACAGCCCCACCGCGGCCCGCATCATGCTCGATACCCTGGAGTCGCTCGAACTCAAGGTAGATCATGTCACCAACGGCAGTGCGGCGCTGGCTGCGCTGGAACGCGAGCGTTACGACCTCGTTATCACCGATGAGCGTCTGGAAGACGAAATGCCCGGCTCCGAGGTGGTGGAGGCCGTCCGCAATTATCAGGACGGCCGGGCCTTGTTGCCGATCCTGGGCGTCTCGGGTGCCAACGAGACCGACGAGCGCCGGGCTCTCTTTCGTGCGGGAATCACCGATTTCCTCGCCAAGCCCGCGTTGCCCGAGGAGATGATCGCGCGGGTCACGAGTCTGCTGGCGGCCCGTCAGTTGGCGCTGGCCGTCCAGGCCCAGCGCCGTCGCCTGTCGCGGGCGGCTCTGATGGACCCACTCTCGGGATTGCTTTCACGGCAAACGTTCATCACCTTTGCCCGCAAGTGCCTCGCGCGGGCCGAGCGCTACCAGTTTCCGCTCGCACTGGGGGTGATTTCCATAAACGGCCTGGCGCGAATCAACGATGAGTTGACATATACGGCCGGTGACCAGGTGATCACCGCCATCGGCCGCCGCATCGATACGACATCACGCGCCAGTGACCTGGTGGCGCGCCACGGGGGAGCCAGCTTTGCCATATTGCTGGATCATTGCGACCCGGGTTCCGCAAACGCGCGTTTCGAGCGCATGATCGAGGAATTGCTGCAAACCCCCAACCTGCCGGAGGGCATCACCTTTTCGGCCGGTTACGTCACCCTGGATGGCGGAGTGGCGTATTCCATCGAGGAACTGATCCAGACTGTGGAGTCGGCGCGGGACCGGGCGCGGATGGAAAACAAGCAACTCTGCCAGGGCACTCTGATGAGTGCTTCGGATCTCGAAGTGCAGGCGCATCCGGCCGCGCTATAACCTGCTATTCACAGGACAGGGCAACGGTTTCGCGCCGTGTCTTGCCGTGGCGGGATATTTATCTGGCCCGGGATTGGGGATCAGGGTGCTGGCCAGAGTCCCAGCACGAAGGCTATAACCAGTAATACCAGCAGCCGGTGGCCCATGTCTATCATCCAGTCCTGAGCCATGCGGCGGCGGAAAATCCCGTCCATCAGCGACGTGGACGCACTGAAACCGAACCACACCAGCACGGCCATGACCAGTGCGAATCCCAGATCCTGCCGCTTGCAGAATTCCAGGATGATGGCCAGGGCAAAGGCCTGTACCCAACCGGCGAGCAAGGCCACCAAGTAATGAGCCAGGCGGCGGGTGAGCGTATGTTCCAGCCGGTCCAGTGCCTGCGGTGCAAAGCGCAGCCACAAGGGGCCGAAGGTGAAGGGGGCGTACCAGACGGCGCCGGCCACGAATCCGGCAAATCCTGCAACAAGTGCCCCGAGTGCTTCGAATCCGGTCATGCCTTGAGTCCCGTTCCGCGTTTCAGCAGCCACAAGGATACACAGAAAAGCGCCACGAGGAAGCCGCCCATGATCCCGTAGGCTTCGCCCAGCGGGATGTCGGAGATTCCGAGGAAGCCGTAGCGCAGGGTATCGATCATGTAGAGCAAGGGATCTGCCCGGGTAACGTGCTGCCAGAACACTGGCAGGAGGCTGATCGAGTAGAACACGCCACCGAGGTAAACGAGCGGCGTAATGACGAAATTCGGAATGATCGAGATTTCGTCGAATTTGGTGGCGAACAGTGCATTGAGGAAGCCGCCCAGGGCGAATACCGCGGAGGCCATGAGCCCGCCCGTAATGATCACCCAGGGATGGGCGATGGGCACATGCGTGAACAGTTCGGCAATGAGTGTCACCGCCGAGGCCACCGTCAGGCCGCGGGCCATGCCGCCGGCCATGTAGCCGAGCAGGATCAGCACGTTGGGCATCGGCGAGACGAGGAGTTCCTCGATGTGGCGGGCGAATTTTGAGCCGAAGAACGATGAGACCACATTGCTGTAGGAGTTGGTCACTACCGACATCATGATCAGGCCGGGGGCGATATAGGCCATGTAATCGAAACCGCGCATTTGTCCGACGCGGCTGCCGATCACCGAGCCGAAGATCAGGAAATACAGCGTCATCTGAATGACCGGAGGTACCAGCGTCTGCACCCAGATGCGCAGGACGCGCTGCATCTCCTTGCGCACGATGGTGACAAAGCCGACCCAGTTAGCTCGTGCCCGTTCGGGATGCATCCCGTTCCTCCTCCACGAGCCGCAGGAAGATCTCCTCCAGGCGGTTGCTCTTGTTGCGCATGCTGACGACTTCGAGGTTTTGCGCGCTCAGTTTCTCGAAGGCCCCATTGATGTTCTGCCCGCGGCAGATATCGAGCTCCAGCGAGTCGGGCGACACTTGGCGCACCCGGTACTCGCCCAGGTCCGGTGCCTGGTCGATCTTGCGGTTCAGGTCGAGTACGAACGTTTCTATATGCAAGCTGTTGAGCAGCTCGCGCATATCGCCGTGTTCGGCCAGCCGGCCGCGCTGGATGATCGCGATTTCGCGACACAGGCTCTCGGCCTCTTCCAGGTAATGGGTCGTGAGAATGATGGTGGTGCCGGAGCGGTTCAAGCCCTGCAGAAACTTCCACATCGAGCGCCGCAGTTCGATATCGACGCCGGCGGTCGGCTCGTCCAGGATCAGCAGCGGCGGCTCGTGCATGAGCGCGCGTGCAATCATCAGGCGGCGCTTGAACCCGCCCGACAGGGCACGCGAACTCGTATTGCGGTATTCCCAGAGCCCGAGCTCATTCAAATAGCGCTCGGCGCGATCCTGGGCGAGGCGGCGGTTGATCCCGTAGTAGCCGGCCTGGTTGATCACGATGTCGATGCAGCGCTCGAACTGGTTGAGGTTGACCTCCTGCGGCACCAGGCCGATCTGCGCTTTGACCCCTGCGGGATCGCGATCGAGGTCGATGCCGTTGACCTGCACCGAGCCCGAGGTCTTGGTGACCAGCGAGGTGATGATGCCGATGGTGGTGGTCTTGCCGGCGCCATTGGGACCGAGCAGGGCGAAGAATTCTCCCCTCGGCACGTCGAAACTCACGCCTGCCAGCGCTTCGCGTCCGTTCTTGTAGGTTTTCCTGAGGTTCTCGACGCGCAGCGCGGGAACGGCGGATGAATTGTGCATGCGCCACATTATACGGGCCGTGTAAAGGAACATCCGATCCATTCATCCGTGGCCTCGCCAGGGCCCGGCCCCGAGGGGTTTGGCTCCATGGGGCCCGGCTACGGCGCGGCGCCGAGCGCCTTGCATCCGGGCTTATGGAGCGCAAACGCGATCCACGTATGAATCAGGTCAGAGATTCCTGGAGTGACGGATAAAAAAGGCCCCGCGGAAAACCCGCGGGGCCTACTGCCTGGAGGACAGTCAGTTAGTTATCAGGGATGCTGCAGGCAGAAGGTGTAGTTACCGCTGCCGGAGTAGGCATAGATATCCCAGATGTAGTAGCCCGAGGAACCGTTGTAGTTGATCGATTCACTCGAGGTGCTGCCGGTCGAGCTCGCGACAGTCTGCCAGCCCCAGTAGTAGCTGTACTGGTACAGGTAGAGGTCGAAGTCGGTTCCGCTCGGACCGCTCAGCCGGCCGCGCTCGTAACCGGAGCCTGCCTGGTAGTAGTTGTTGTTCGGCTGGTAGCTGTCGTTACCCTGGCTCACGTTGCCGGTGTAGGAGGTGAAGCCGCTCGCGCAACCACCACCGGTGCTCGACGGGTTGACCGTCACGCTCTCGGTCGCAGCGTTGGACACATTGCCCGCACTGTCGGTTGCCGTGAAGGTGAACGAGTCGCTACCGCTGTAGTTGCTGTTCGGCGTGTAGGTGAACGCACCGGTCGAGCTGTTCGTGATCGAGACCGATCCGTGGCTCGGGTTGCTCGCGATCGCGAAGGTCAGGCTGTCGCCGTCGCTGTCGGAGGCCGACAGGGTGCCGGAGACGGCCTTGTTTTCGTTGGTCGTGACGGAACCGTTGCTCGCGGTCGGGGTGCTGTTACCCGAATTGATGGTCACGCTTTCGGTGGCGTTGTTCGAGACGTTGCCCGCGCTGTCAGTGGCGTGGAACGTGAACGAATCGCTGCCGGTGTAGCCGGAGTTCGGCGTGTAGGTGAACGCACCGGTCGAGGTGTTGGTGATGCTCACCGTACCGTGGCTCGGCTGGCTCGCGATCGCAAAGGTCAGGCTGTCGCCGTCGCTGTCCGAAGCGGAGAGCGTGCCGTTGACGGCCGTACCCGCGGTGGTGCTCACGCTGCCGTTGCTTGCCGTCGGCGTGCTGTTGCCCGAACTGACGGTCACGCTTTCGGTGGCGTTGTTCGAGACGTTGCCCGCGCTGTCAGTGGCATGGAACGTGAACGAATCGCTGCCGGTGTAGCCGGAGTTCGGCGTGTAGGTGAACGCACCGGTCGAGCTGTTGGTGATGCTCACCGTGCCGTGGCTCGGCTGGCTCGCGATCGCGAAGGTCAGGCTGTCGCCGTCGCTGTCCGAA
>Ga0102962_1001118_pt1 | contig 11021 bp, 11 predicted proteins | sample SalPonF2_C_D2_MG_FD_84519 | JGI IMG/M metagenome (GOLD analysis project Ga0102962, IMG submission 84519) | Salt pond soil microbial communities from South San Francisco under conditions of wetland restoration - Salt Pond MetaG SF2_C_D2_MG ...
GCAGAAGGCAGTCGTTTTGAAAAAATTGCAGAACTATCTGAAAATTACAAAATACCAGAAGACGGATGTACCACTTACAAAGTAACCATGGAAAATCTGAAAGAGTTTGAAGATGACCTGCACCGTCATATCCATCTTGAAAATAATATTTTGTTTCCCAAAGCTATTGAGCTCGAAAAAGAGATGAATTAATAAAAATACCTTTCATGTTATCCAAACCCACCGAATACGCCTTAAGAGCACTTGTTTATATTGCAATGGCAAATTATTCCGGCAACAGGCCCGGTTTTAAGGAAATTGCCAAAGAGACCGACTCACCGGAGCCTTATATGGCTAAGATATTACAACAACTAACCAGGGCCGGACTCGTTAATTCGCTCAAAGGCCGTGGCGGTGGGTTCTTTTTTGAAAATCCGGATGAGCCTCTCTCTTTGCATGAAGTTATTTTGGTAATGGAAGGAAAACAGTTTTTTAATAAGTGTGGCTTTGGATTTAAAAGCTGCGATGCAGCCAACCCCTGCCCACTTCATAACGAATATATCGTTGTCAGGGAAAGTTTTTACACGCTTGTGAAAAAAGAAACCATTCAGTCTCTGGCCCAAAAAGTCATGAATAAGGAGGCTGTATTGAGCCGGTTAACTTTATAAGTTGAAATTTCAAGAATTATCAAATGCATATAATTTCGTCAATTACAGTTTTATTCTGGGCCGGATTTGTTAGTTCCATCAGTTTTATGGAAGCCTGGTTAAAATTTCGTGCAGAGGGAGTTACACAAACCACCGGACTAAGTATCGGTAAAAAAGTATTTACTGCAATGAACAGGATGGAATGGGTATTTCTTATTATGTTTGTATTATCACTTAACATTCATGGTATCACAGGGCATTACCCGTTAATAATTTCAGCAGGTACCGTTGTTTTATTGCTGGCATGGCAAACCATTCATCTGCTTCCTTCTCTAAATAAAAGGGCGGTTTTGATCATAAATGGCAGTAAACCCGGCAAAAAATCATCTGTTCATTTATTATATGGAATTGCAGAGATTCTAAAAGTGGCCTCATTACTAATTGCCGGATACCTCCTTTATTACTGAAAATCAATCTTCACTAATGATCCAGCATTTGGATCAGTTCGGCAATTGTTTTTGTGGTATCTTCCAGCATGATGAGTTGTATCCTGTACTTGTCGGCCTGATTCTTTACCTTTACACCAAACTCACCGGAAAGAACTTTTTGGACACCTTTTGAAGCAATTAGTTTAATTGATTCTTCCCCCGCACTCTTCACGTCATTTTTATGAGGATTTGGCAAATATTTAATCGAATGGTCTTTAGTGTCATAAAAGGCAAAATATTCACACCGGCCAAACCGGTTATCTAACTGTGCATCAGGAGTATTTCCTGTTGAAGTAATGGCGATTTTCATAGAATTGTAAGGTAATTTATTATTGAATTATATCAGCCACCAAATGTGATATGTTATCCTGGTTTAGCCAGAGAAAACGATTATTTTTCATCACCTTTTAACTGCTTAATATCTGTTGATCCGCATAAGGCACATACACTTACCTGTATTTCCTTATCAGGATGATCAAAACGGCAACCACAATTATTACATATATACCAGTCACTGTCAAAATAAACCTTCCCGCCTTCAAAAACCAGTGGTCGTGCTTCTACAAAAGCCTGGGCCACTTTTCTGCGTGCCGACTCATAAATGCGTGCAAAGGTAGGTCTTGATATACCCATGATTTCTGCAGCTTCAACCTGTCCGTTCAGATCAAAATCACTGAGCCTGATAGCTTCATATTCTTCCAGATTCAGTACAAGGGGCAAATGATCATTACTTACACCTATCGGATTAAACCCTTTGTAACCCGGAGGATTGCTTATTTTTCGAAGATGTTTGGGCCTTGACATACAATTTTCTATTTATTTTATTATGAACATTTGCTCATAATTAAATTTTTTATTATATTTAGTGTGACAAACAAATGCTAAAATCGAATAAAACTAATAAAAAAATGAAAGCTTCAGTACTAAAATGGTTCTATGTTGCATCCATACTATTTTTTATTGACTGGATCATCATGGTAATTACCGGATGTTTTGCTGGTATGTGTAATGCTTCGAATGAATTCTTCTGCGGTACTTATTGCCTTATTGGGATAGTATTGCTGAGCATTTCATTCTTACTGGTTCTGTTCTTGCTGTTAAGAAATAAAAGTACTGCATCCTGATCCATCATGCAACCATAAAAAATCAGTATTCATTAAATGTTAACTGATTAGTGTCTGTCCATAATGCCTGATAACTGCATTATTGCAAAAATTTTAATTCCTCATAAGCATTAGGCACTTAGGAGACCAACTTTTACCAACATGTTGTTCAAATTATGCATCGGCTACTTCCCCGGAAGGTTTCAATTGCCAATTGCTAATTGAAAAAGTATACTGCGGATTAAAATTTTTGCACGCTCCCGTTTAGAACGGAACTTGCTTTGTTCCCGAACATTTTGATCCAGACACTTGACTATTTTAACAGACTCTGATTACTAATCCTTCCATTCCATATTTGGGGTATTCACTACTCAATAATACTCATTTATGGCAGTTATCGACCAAATATACACTTAGATCTTTCTTAAGTGCTTGTTTTTACGTTGCGGGTTTGATATTTAAATTTCAGGCATTATCTTTGGATGTTCCTGATATCAGAGTTATCCTACAATACTCAGAACTATTTTATAAAAATCACAAAGGATAATAAGTATCCGGGCAAATGTCATGTATAAGCCGGAGATAACCGGCATATTTAATAATATTAATATCTGATACATATATGAAACCCGGATCAATCATTTTTTCTGCTCTGTTTTTGTTATGGGGTAATCTTCTTTATGTTACCGCACAATCCGGAAAAGACAGTATACAAGAAAAGGCTGACAGAAATGTACGTGTTTATAATACGCAACACCTATCGGGTAAAGCTCCTGTAATTGACGGCGTACTGGACGATACCTGCTGGCAGCAGGGATCCTGGGCCGGGGAATATACCCAATGGATACCAAATGAGGGTGCACCTCCCTCCCAGCCTACATTTCTAAAGGTATTGTATGATGATAAAAATGTCTATGTAGCCATCAGGGCTGTGGACTATGAACCTGATAAGATATCACGAAAAGCAGCACGCAGGGACGAGATGGCCGGCGATGTGGTGGGAATTTGTTTTGACAGTTATTTTGACCACAGGACTGGTTTCGAATTTGATGTAACAGCCTCTGGCCAACGAATTGATATGCTGCTCACGAATCCCATGAACGGTGATCCCAACTGGAATGCTGTATGGAAAGCCAAAACCGGGATGGAAGATTCAGCCTGGACAGTTGAAATGGAAATCCCGTTAAGTCAGCTTCGTTACAGCACAGCAAAAAAGCAGGTATGGGGCATGCATAGCTGGCGATGGATCGACCGGTTACAGGAAGAAAGTGACTGGGAGCCACAAACTTCAACGGGTCCGGGCATGCTTTACCTTTTCGGAGAATTACATGGTATTAATAGTCTGCCCAAATCACGAAGAATTGAAATTATGCCCTATGCACTTGGAAAGATGAATACTTTTAAAAAAGAGACAGGCAATCCATTTGCTGAGGACGGAAGAAACTGGCTGGGCAATGCCGGTCTGGATGCAAAAATAGGGTTAACCAGCAATTTTACGGCCGATCTGACTATCAATCCGGATTTTGGACAGGTTGAATCCGATCCTTCTGTCATGAACCTGACGGCTTTTGAAACTTTTTTTGAAGAAAAACGGCCCTTCTTCCTTGAAGGAAAGAATATTTTCAGTTTCGACTATAATAATTCCAGCCTTTTTTACAGCCGCCGTATCGGACATGCTCCTTCCTATTCGCCTGATATTAAAGACACCCAGTATATTCAAACGCCGGAAAATACACCTATACTGGGTGCAGTTAAACTCAGCGGAAAAACAGCTGAGGGCCTATCTGTTGGTGTACTGGAAAGTCTTACGGCCAATACTTTTGCAAAAATCAGCACAAATGGTATAACCAGTAATACCCTGGTTGAACCCATGACTAATTATACTATTGCGCGTGTACAACAGGATATAAATGAAGGAAATACTGTTGTAGGCGGAATATTTACAGCCACCAACCGGTATATTGATAAGCCCGAATTAAATTTTCTGAGTAATGCTGCCTATACCGGAGGTATTGATGTATTGCATCACTGGCATGATAAAGAATTTTTTGTGGATGCAAAATTCACAGGAAGTACGGTAGAAGGCAGCTCTCAGGCAATGATCAACCTGCAGCGATCATCAGCAAGGTATTACCAGCGACCGGATATTAATTATGTTAGTTTAGACAGTACCCTCAACAGGTTATCAGGATATGGAGGAAGCTTAAAGATTGGCAAAGGAAGTAAAGGACTCTGGCGTTATTCCACTGAGCTTAACTGGAACTCTCCGGGCCTTGAGCTGAACGACCTTGGATACATGCAAATGGCAGATGCAATAGACCAGTCAAATGAAGTTTCTTATTTTGTAAATCACCCTGTTTCTATTTTCAGGACTTACAATGTCGGAATCGGACAAAACAACGGATTTGATTTTGGAGGACGAAATACCTATTCGGAGGCAGATATATGGGCGTACATGGAATTTACAAATAAATGGGCTCTGAATGCTTCTTCGGCCTACACCCTTGAATCGCTGGATACCAGAAAATTGCGGGGCGGACCCGCCATGCTTTTGCCAGCCCAATGGAACCATTCTTTCTATGTAAGGACAGATCCTTCTAAAAATATTTTCTTTAATGTAAGCAGTAACCTGTCAAATGCCGGGAACAACAGTAAAAAAAGCTGGTCAGTACATCCTGGCTTTACCACTACGCCATCAAGCATATTTAAGTTCTCTGTCCATTTCGATTATGAAGATAATCTGAACACGTTACAGTATGTTGATACCCGAACTGAAGGGAATGCACACGAGTATATTCTGGGATCAATTGATCAGCAGACATTGGGATTGACTTTCCGGCTGGATTATTACATTACACCAGAGATCTCTTTACAATATTATGGCAGTCCGTTTGCCTCTACCGGAAAATACAGTGACTTTAAGAAGGTTACCGATCCTAAAGCAGACAACTACACCGGCAGATTTGCCAAATTGCAAACAGTACGCAACGAAAATCAATATGATGTTGTGGATGGAAGTGGTATAACAACCTGGTCTTTTGATAATCCAGACTTCAATTTTGCACAGTTCCGGTCGAACCTGGTGTTTCGCTGGGAATACCGCCCGGGATCACAGTTTTATTTTGTGTGGTCACAGGACCGTACTTTGTATGAAGGCTCGGCCTACGGCCCGCTGGGAGATGCCATGCACGGGCTAACTCATACGTTCCCGGATAATATCTTCCTTGTTAAGTTTAATTACTGGTTTTCTTTGTAAGATAAGCCATATTATAAAATTTTACACAGCTGTCTTCGGACTTGTGGTCCCGGCTTCATACCACCTCTGCCGCAAGTATCTACTTGTCTGTTTACACAAGAAGGTCCAGGCAGATAATCCGATGGTATCGGATGGTTATATCCCACAGACTCTGGCGCATACATGTTGTCTGTGTCCTTAATTATCTCGTGCAAGGTCTCCTGAATTGTACCTTACCCAATAACGTGTCTCTTTCGTGTTTCTTCCTATTACAAAGATATGAGTCTCCAGACTTGTGGCCTTTGAATTAATCATGTTTCTATTCATCTTTTGGCACCTGGCAGCATATTGCTGCATCATTTACATTGGAACAAATTCATTTACGGAAAAAAAAATCACAAAACAGTAAAAAAAGTTATTAATATTCAATTTATTGTCTTACCTTGCGACCATCAAATTAATTAAAATTATGAATAACGGAACAGTAAAATTTTTCAATGAATCCAAGGGATTTGGGTTTATCAAAGATGCAAATTCTTCTAAAGAATACTTCGTTCATGTCAGTGGACTGAAAGACAGTATCAGGGAAGATGATGAAGTAACTTTTGACCTGGAAGAGGGCAAAAAAGGATTGAATGCAGTAAATGTTAAACTTGCATAGTTTAAACCTGTTGATATTAATAATTAGGCTGTTCTTCCCGGACAGCCTTTTTTTTAATCTTTTTTTAACCGGGCACTGTGCCTCCGGTAAAAACAACTATCCCTACCGTTCAAAAACAATTTTGTAAGGCCGAACCTCACTTTCAACATAACCGCTTTTAAAAGCAGGATCGTTGTTTACAATTTCTTTCATTTCGGCCTGATCATTCACTTCAAGCACAAACATCCCACCTCTCCTGTCATCAGTAAATGGGCCGGTAACCACCAGTTTACCCCTGTCAAGCAATTCCTTTAGGTAGTTAACATGCGGTTTCATCATTTCTTCCGAAACATCATTCCTTTTTAGAGATTGGGTTACAACAAAATTCATTTAATTGGGTTTTTAATGTTATTATTCTTTTCTCTTGACCATCACAGCAATAACTACTATCATCAGCAAAGCCAGGACACTACCACCCCAAAAGGCCATACGGAAACTGCCCAGGGTAAAGAAGAAGCCTATTACCAGCGGCCCCAGGGTTTGTCCGATACGCAACACCATGCTGTTGATAGACATAAAAGCGGCACGTTCTTTCATCGGCGCATACCCTACCAGCATGGTTTGAATATTTGGAATATTCATACCATGCGCGATACCAAAAAGCACCACAGAGGCAAAGATCATGCTCCATGAATGGGAAAGGGGGATAAAGAGCAATGCTGCTGCATAAATAATGAAGCTGGCAAATAATAAGGTTTTGCTTTCAAACTTTTTACGCAGTCGTCCCAGCTGGGAAGAAACAATAGCAGTACTTAATGACATAGCCGACATGGCCAGACCAATATTCAGTGAATTGGCATGCAGCACTTTCTCCAGCAACATGGGAAAATAAGTCAGCAGGGAACCATAGAGCATAATAAATACAACAATATTGGCAATGAACAATCCCCAAACACTTTGCTGGTTGATATTTTTCCAGGCACTTTTCAGATAAGCCTTCAGCTCCACACCTCGTTGCGGTTCAGGATTTTTCAATCCAAGTATTACAACAATACCGGCAGGAACAGCCAGCAGGGGCAGTACAAAGGGATAAAACCAGCCGAACATGGCAATAGCGCCCCCAATGGCAGGATAAGCGGCAGTACCAATACTCAGCACACTGGCATTATAGCCCATGGCAGAAGCACGTCTGGGCCCTGCATACAGATCGCCGATCAGGGTGATATTTAACGAACCAAGAGTTGCAGCGCCAATCCCCTGTATGAAACGAAGAATGAGCAGATGTTCGAATGTACGCATGAAAGTACAGGCAAACCCGGCAAGTCCGAAAACAAATAGTGAAGGAATAAGAATGGCTTTGCGCCCCAACCGGTCAGCCAGCACACCCATAACCGGGGTAAGTGCAATACCCGGCAGGGTAAACACCACGATCAGCCAGCCCACTTGTTTGGAAGTAATGTGAAAAAACCTGATCATTTCCGGAAACGCAGGCGTTATACTGGCAACCCCCATTACAGCCAGGAGGGTGATCATAAAAATAATGTACAGATTGGAATCTTTCAGTAAGGGTTTTTCTTGTTGCATTTCATCCATAATGTCAAATACTTATATATTTACATTTCATTTGAAGTTACGTATGCTCCTTCATTAAAGAATTTTGAATTTCGAAAGCGACTTACAAACCTATCATTTTATTTTGAAACATGATATAGCAAAGGATAGATTTTTGGTGAGCGGATTTTTTTATAATAAATCTGATTGAAAACAAACAGCAATTAACAGAAATGAAAGAAAACATTTATTTTTCACCATTGTTAGTAAAATGAATACAAAAACAAATTGTTAACTTAAAAATATACAGTGATGAAAGAATTGAATACCAATAATCCAAAAGAACACGCACAAAATATACAGTCAGGCATAGAGGAAATATCTGATCATTTACGTAAAGATATTAGCAAAGTGGAAGATCCCAGGGCGAAAGCACTTTTTGAAACATCGGCTGAAGTGCTGGATGGATTGATAAAGGCTTTTTCTCATTTCCAGCAGGAAAATGAAGAAGCCTGGAAATAGCAACTAATTAGTGTCTGTCCATAATGTCCTATAACTGTGTCATTGACAAACTCAAATTATTTTTATTTTCGACAATCACCACATCGTCTTTTTGATAAAAGAAATGTGTTTTCTTACAGTCCTTAAGTAAATTTATATGAGGACTGTATTTCCGATCAACAATTTAAATAAATTCTTATCTTAAACTCATTAGTTTTACATCATATTTTCAGAAATTCTGAAAAGGGTATGTATTATTTAAAATTTTGAGTAAATTCATACACAATTCATCTAAGTGGTTAATAATATGCTTTTATGGAATGCAATATAATATAAGTTTCATATAATGAAAGCTGCAAAAATCAATAATCCAAAACCAGGGATCTCCTTCAATGACGATAAATTTCAAGTACTTATTGAAACTGCACCTGATGCTTTTTTATGGGGAAATTCTGAGGGTGATCTTATCCTGGTCAATAACAAAGCCACTGAACTCACAGGTTATTCAAAAGATGAACTGCTTAGCATGAATATATCCGCCCTTTTTAACAGCAATGTATTAGCTGCAAAGCCATTAAGATATGACCTGCTGGATTCGGGGAAAACCATAATAATTGAAAGAGAAATAGTAACCAAATCGGGCACAGTTGTACAGATTGAGATGAATTCGAAAGCCATGTCCGACGGAACATACCAGAGTTTTCTCAGGGATATCAGTGAGCGCAAAGAAGCAGAAGAAGCAATCCGGATAAGTGAAGCCCGGCTTCAAAGAGCTGAAATCGCATCAAAATCAGGAAACTGGGAACTTCATCTCGATACTAATGAGATGATTGCCTCGGTTGGTGCCTCAAAGATTTATGGTATAGCAACGGATCACATGAATTTTTCGGTAGTAAAAGAGGTTCCCTTGCCGGAATACCGCCCTATGCTGGATAATGCACTCAAAGAATTAATAGAGAATGACAGGCCCTACGACATTGAATTTAAGATAAGGGCTGTTGATACAGGAATAATTAAAGATATTCATTCTATTGCTGAATATGATATAGAAAAGAAGGTGTTGTTCGGCGTCATTCAGGATATTACCGAACAAAAAAAAGTAGAAGAGGAACTTATTAAAGCCAAGGAAAAGGCAGAAGAAAGTGACAGGTTAAAAACAGCATTTCTGCAGAATTTAAGTCATGAGATCAGGACACCCATGAATGCTATTATAGGTTTTTCCGAACTGCTGAAAGATTCTTATGGAAATAAGGAAAAACTGCATGAATTCACCAACATCATCCGTCAGCGATCGCATGATCTGCTTTCAATAATTAATGATATTCTGGATATTGCCAAAATAGAATCCGGACAGTTGCAGGTAAATACCGGCGAATGTGACATTCATGCTCTGTTTGATGATCTTTCTGAATTTTTTAAGGAATACCAGCAACGAACGAAAAGAGCAGATGTCCGTTTCCTTGTCAGGACAGATATTAACAGGAAGGATGCCATCATTCTGACCGATAAGGTAAAACTGAGACAGATACTCATTAATCTGATCAGTAATGCATTTAAGTTTACTCCACAGGGAACAGTAATTACAGGCTGTAAAAAAGATGATGATAATCAGCTTCTTTTTTATGTTTCCGATACAGGAATTGGCATTCCTGCTGACAAGCAGGAGGCAGTTTTTGATCGTTTTACGCAGCTTCACCAAATAGAGGTAAAAAATGCAGGCGGAAACGGGTTGGGGTTATCGATTGTGAAAGGACTGGTGAAATTATTAGGCGGCGAAATATCCCTTGAGTCAAAACCCGGTGAAGGCAGTACGTTCTCTTTTTCCGTGCCCTGTATGTCAACGCTGCTGTCTGTCGATTCTGAAATTGGTGTTAAAACTTCCCTGCCTGAAAATAGTTCTCAAAAAACCATACTTGTTGTTGAGGATGATGCCTTTAATGCAGCTTATGTGAAAGAGATTCTCACACTCTCAGGATTGAAAATGTTACTTGCCACTACTGGAAATGAAGCTGTTGAGCTGGCCAGGATCAATGTTGTGGATCTGATCCTGATGGATATTCGCCTGCCCGATATAAACGGGTATGAAGCTACCCGCCGTATAAAGCAATACAAGCCCTACATTAAAATTATAGCCTATACAGCCTATGCTACCACCGATGAAAAAGAAAAAGCCGTGCAGGCGGGTTGTATCGATTATATCAGCAAGCCGGCAAAAAAAGATTTTCTTTTGAATAAATTAGCACATCATTTATCTGTAAATTATTTCTGACAAAAACCTGAATTTCAAAACTCTGATTTATTTTGTAAGTTATCATCAATTTAAAAAGCACCCAAAATAACCGGGGTGCTTTTTATTAATGCTGTCATAAAATCTGCACTATTGTTTTATCATTTTAAAACTGATTTTCTTTGCCCCGTCAGTAATCATGAGCAAATAAATTCCTTTTTCCAGGGATGCCCCTATTTTAACAAAACCATTTCCTGATGTTTTGCTGCGGCTAATTAGTTGTCCGTTCACGTTATAAATTGCAATTTCAGCATTGTCTGTGAATTTCTGCAAATCCAGCGTTGTCTCAGTTGTAAAAGGATTCGGGTAAAGCATTAATCCATTTTGACTATCCTGGTTACTTTTTATGTTTTGAGGAATATCATAAGATAAAGCCAGCGTGACAGTTGAAACAGATTTTCCTGGAATTTTTACGGTACCTCCGGTATAATCTCCTGTATAATCACCTGTTAAACTACAATTCAGGGTTTCTGTTGTAGAGTATATTCTGCCGGAGTCAATGTAAAAATTCTCCGGAGCAATGGCAACAGAATCTTCGTTGTCCGAAGTGTTTATCAGCACGATGCTCATCTTTGAGCTGTCGGGACTGA
>Ga0102962_1001120_pt1 | contig 11015 bp, 9 predicted proteins | sample SalPonF2_C_D2_MG_FD_84519 | JGI IMG/M metagenome (GOLD analysis project Ga0102962, IMG submission 84519) | Salt pond soil microbial communities from South San Francisco under conditions of wetland restoration - Salt Pond MetaG SF2_C_D2_MG ...
GCCGACAACCGCTGATACCGCTCAACGCCCATAACCCTTATACCTCCGGATCAGACCTAACAGATCCAGAGGGTAAGGAGCCTGGCTCAACACGGGAACAACGCCTTGCTTTAGCCGCTTACTCTAAGACCATCACCGACATGAGTTAGATGCTCCTTCCGCCGCGGTTGTAGAACCAGTCGTCCGGATACGGATACCACCAGTCCTGAACCGCCGGCTTGTGATCGATGATCACCATCTTGGCCTGGCGGAACGCGTCCAGGCCCTGGCGGCCGAGCTCGCGGCCGACGCCGGAGTGTTTCCAGCCGCCGAAGGGCAGGGCGTCATTGTCGATCAGCGGATTGTTGACCCAGACCATGCCCGCCTGCAGCCGGTCCGCAGCGTCCATGGCCTCCGCTAGGTCGGTCGTGAACACGCTGGCGCCCAATCCGAATGCGGTATCGTTGGCCCGTTCGATGGCCTCGTCGAAAGAGGCGACGCGGCAGACCGCGGCTACCGGACCGAAACACTCCTCGTGCATGACGGGCATGTCCGGCGTCACGCCGGTCAGCACCGTGGGTTCGTAAAACCAGCCCACCTCCATGTCCGGCGGCACCCTGCCGCCGCACACCGCCTGCGCGCCCTGCGCCAGGCAGGCCTCGACCAGCCGGGCCACCTTGTCGCGGGCCGCCGCGCTCACCAGGGGACCGATCTCGCAAGTTCCGAGGCCGTTGCCGATGCGCAGGCGCCGTGCCTGCTCGGCAAACGCGGCTATAAACTCGTCGTGGATGGCGTCGACGACAAAAAACCGCTCCGCCGATGTGCAGATCTGGCCGCTCAGGTGGAACGCCGCGGTGACGCAGCCCGGCACGGCTACATCCAGCGGGGCGTGGGAGGAGACGATCATGGGGTCGCTGCCGCCGGCCTCGACGACGCACGGCTTCATGAGCGCGGCGCAGCTCTGGCCCACTTCCCGGGCGGCCGCCACGCTGCCGGTGAATGCCACCGCGTGGGTGTCGCGGGAGCCGATGAGGGCGCGAGCCGTGTCGGCGCCGCCCGGCACGCAGGACACCAGACCCCCGGGCAAGTCCCGAAAGCACCCCATGAATTCAAGGGTGCACAAGGTGGCCGCTTCGGCCGGCTTGATGACGCAGGCGTTGCCGGCTGCGAGCGAGGCGGCGACGGTCCAGCACATGATCAGGATGGGGAAGTTGTACGGCATGATGTGCACGCTGACGCCGTACGGCTCGTAGCGGCAATGCTGGAAGGAGCCGGATTGGGTGCTGCCCGCGACCCTGCCGCCGTCGTCCCGGGCCATTTCGGCGTAGTAGCGGAAGACCGGCACGCAGTTGGCGAGCTCGCCGATGGCTTCAGGATAGGGTTTGCCCATTTCCTCGGTCATCAGCCGTGCCACGGCCGTTTGGTCGCAGCGCTCGATGCGCTCCGCCAGCCGGTGCAGCAGCGCTGCGCGGGATTTGGGATCCACCCGCCGCCAGTCCCGGTGAGCATCGTTGGCCGCGGCCACGGCGGCGGCCGCATCGTCGGCCGAAGACACGGCGTAGCGGCCGACCACGGCCAGCGTGGCCGGATTGATGACGTCGCGGATGTCGCTGCCGGTGGAGGGCCGGTAATGCGGATTGATGAACAGGGCAGGGTGATCGGGACTGTATTCTTCGCGCATCATGTTGTCGATGAAATCAGTGTTGGGCCGGGGCGCCGACAAGCCAAGGCGCGCGAAGAATGTCTGGCGCCTGTTACGGGGCCCGCCGATGGCGCTGTGCCGATAAGGTTTGTCACCGGATCATGTAGACCTTGCGTACGGTGGCGTGGACGGTGCACACGCCGCTCCAGCCTTCGGGGAAGAACGCGATGGTGTCGGGCTCGATGTCGATGACCTCGCCGGATTCGTGCTGGTAAGTGCAGCGCCCGTCCAGGAAATGACAGAATTCGTCGCGCGTCACGTGGCAGGCCCATTTCCCCGGCGTGCAGACCCAGACGCCGCACTCGGAGCGTCCGCCCGGCCCCTTGTGCAGCAGTTTCCCCGAGGTATGCGAGCGGCCCTCGATGGCGGTGGGCACTGGCCCCCAGTCCACCAGATCGCCGGTCGCCCCAGCCTGTACGAACGCGCACGCGGAGCCGGCCCGCTCAGCCATGGGCAGCCTCTGATCGGCTCAGCAGCTCGTCGAGGATGGCGGCGGCTTTCTGGGTGCCGCTACGCGACTGCATATGCTTGCTGGTGGTGCGCAGATTCGCCTGAATCCCCTCGTCGGTGAGGCATGTCTCGAGGATCCTGCCTAACTCCTCGGGGCTCCAGTCGTAGCGGTCCAGCTTGAAGCCGTGGCCGGTTTCCTGGACCCGGGTGGCGTTGTCGTGCCCGTCCCATACGTAGGGCATGATGATGGCCGGCTTGCCGAAATAAAGGCACTCGGTGAAGCTGTTGTTGCCGCCGTGGTGAATGACGCAGTCCACCTGCGGGATGACCGAGGGCTGGGGGAACCAGCCGTCGATGATGACGTTGTCCGGCATCTCGCCGTATTCGTCCTTGTAGTCGCCCACGTTGACCAGCGCCCGGTACGGCATGGCGCTCAAGGTGGCGATGAGGCGCTTGAGCAGCGCCGTATCGCCGGAGCCCAGGCTGCCGAAGCTGACGTAGAGCAGCGGTTTGTCGCCGTTGCGCTTGAACGCGGGCACCTCGTAAGGCGCCTCCTCTCGCACGCAGCCTTCCAGATACTGGAAGCGCTCCGACGGCAGAGGGTGGCGGCGATCGAACTTGACCGGCTCCGGATAGAGCAGGAGGTTCATGTACGGCGACGATTCGAAAAACTGCCCCAGCGGATAAGGTTCTTCGCCGCATTCCCGCAGGAATGCGTTGAAATCGTCGTGTATCGGTTTGATGACTCCGTTGAACCGGGTCCGGAAGCGCTCGTGACCTTGTTTGTCGTCCGCGGCGCAGCCCGACAGGTGCGGCGGGATATCCGGGTCCTCTATCTCGTTTTCCGAGCATGAAACGATGCGCACCCACGGCTTGCCGTATTGCTTGATGGCCGGAAACAGCACGACATTGTCCACGCACACCAGATCGGGCCTGACCTCGTCGAGCACCCGCGGCAGATCCTTTTGCGCCCATTTGGCGGTATCCACGATCGCGGACCAGCATTCCTTGACGTAATTGTCGATCTGCTCGTACGGGGATTTGCGGAAATTGGGGATATGGCCGTTGATAAACTCCGCCCAATAGGCGGCCATCTCCTCCGGCGGCAGGGGTTCGGACATGTTGACCGTGTGTTCCTCGAATCCGTATCCGGAGAAAACGCCGGCCATGCCGGGATCGGTCAAAAACACGGCTTCGTGCCCCAATGCCTCGCAGGCCTGCGCGATGCCGACCGAGTTGAGCGCCGGGCCAAAGGCCGCTTCTGGAAAAAAGGCGATGGTCTTGTGCTGGGTCATCCTCTGTTGCTTCCCGGGTTTTTTATGAATTTGTCTCAATACAGAGCGCGGTGCGCGGGCAGCAGCCGGGTGTCGTGGTGCTCAAGAACCACGCGGGACGCTCGCAGCGCGACCAAACAGCCGAACTCTGCCTCCCGCTCTGTATAGTACTTTTTGGCAAAAAAATACAGTCAACGGGGAGGAGCTCCTGGGTGGGTGCGCTGGATTCGTACCCGCAGATAACTATGAAACCGCAGAATAATGCGGCGAAAGCGCATTTTTTCGCTTATTCTGTAGGAGACAACTCCAACGTCTCGCGGTACGCTGTATCCATCCACGCCTGGAACGGTGACGGCAGGGAACGGACTCGATGACATCCCCGGCAAACCGCGGCCAACGGACGCGGGCGCATCACGTGGAGCTTGCCCAGCGCATACTGGACCTGGTGAGCGAGGCCCGCATGAAAAAGGGCAGCCGGCTGGCGGAGCAGTGGATTGCCACTCAGTGCCGGGTTTCGCGAACGCCGGTTCGCGCCGCCCTCCAGCTTTTGGCCCAGCAGGGCGTTACAGAGTATCGCCCGGGCGAAGGTCACCGCCTGGCCGTCGATCCCAGAACGGCACCCGGCGTGGACTCCCGTCTGCCCGAGCCGCCGGAGGAGATTCTCTTTGGCGCCGTCATTCGCGATCGCGCGGCGCGCCGGCTGTCGAAAACGCTGACCGTCAGCGCCCTGATGCGGCGTTACCGCGCGCCCAGGACGACCGTGCAAAAGGTGCTGCAAAGCCTGGCGGAACACCAATTGGTGGAGCGCGCCCCGGGCCAGCGCTGGGTGTTCCGGCCCAATCTCGACAGCGCCGACGCGGTGGCCGAAAGCTATCGCTATCGGCTGCTGCTGGAGCCGGCAGCGCTGGAGCACCCGGGGTTCAGCGTGGACGGCCCGCGGCTGGCGAGCCTGCGCGCGACGCTGGAATCGCTGCTGGGGATGCCCGCGGACAGACTGGACGTCCACCTCTTCTTCGAGTCTGACCACGAGCTGCACGACACCGTGGCCCGGGGCTGCGCAAACCGGTTCATCGGCGATACGCTGATCCATCACCAGCGGCTCAGGCGGTTGTCGGGATCGCCCGTTCAGCCCAATCTGCATCGTCTGCGCGAGGCCACGCGCGAGCACTTGGGCATCATTAACCAAATCGAAGGCGGGCGTATGGAAGTGGCCGCGGACCTGATGCGCATCCATCTGCGCTTGGCCGGGGAGCAACGGCCCAAAATGGCGCACTGGGGCGCGCCCGCCGCTTTCCGCGGCATCGGGGACGGCCGCTGAGTGCGTATTCCAGAGCACCGTCACCGTCGTCTTTACCAACGGGCGGAGGACCCGCCGGCATGTCCAGGGCAAAGCTGATTGCTCTGTTTCCCGAGGCCAGTTTCGGTGCCGCTCTCAACTGCGTCGGCATCGCCCAGGCGCTCGAGCGGCAGGGAGCCCGCCCGGTTTTCATCTGCCATGAAGGCTTTAAGGGCGTGTTCTCGGATTACGGCTTTCAGGAATATCACCTGGCGTCCGGAGGCAGCCTGACCGATGCCGAACGGGACGAGTTCTGGCAGGCGTTCATCGCCCGCCACCTCCCGCATTTCCGCCTCTCGCCCAAAGAGCAGCTATCGACTTACGTCGCGCCGACCTGGGACGCCATCGTCGACACGGCCAACCGCGCAGAGCGGCCGCTGCAGCGGATTCTCGACTCCCTCCGGCCGGACGCGGTGGTGCTCGACAACGTGGTCATGTTTCCCGCCATCCGCAACAGCGGGCTCCCGTGGGCGCGGGTGGTCTCGTGCGCTGAGACCGAAATCCCCGATCCGGCCGTGCCGCCCTATCTCTCCGGGTGCCCCACGGATGACGAAGCCTGTCATCGCGACTTCGCGGCGGCATACGCGCAAGCCGTTGCCTCGCCCCACGAGCGCTTCAACCGGTTTCTGGCCGCGCACGGCATGTCGCGCTATCCGCCCGGCCAGTTTCTGGAGACCTCGCCGTGGCTGAACCTGCTGCTTAGCCCGGACATCGTGCGGCGCAGGCGCAAATACCCGCTGGAACCCGAGCGCTTCGTGTTCCTGAACGGCTGCGTGCGCGAAGAAGCCCCGTCTCTGCTGCCGGGCTTTCCGAGAAACGAGGATTCGCCCCTCGTTTACGTCAGCTTCGGCAGCCTGGGCGCCATGGACGTGCAGCTTTTCCGCGATCTGATTGCGGCTTTTTCGGACATGCCGTACCGCTTCCTGGTTAACGTCGGCGCCAATCGCGATGCCTACGAGACCGTGCCGGACAATGTGTACATAGATAGCTGGTTCGTGCAGCCGTCCGTCGTCAGCCAGTGCGACCTGTTCATCCATCACGGCGGCAACAACAGCTTCGGCGAGGCGCTTTACTACGGCGTCCCGTCTCTCATCATGCCGTACTGCTGGGATGGTCACGACAACGCCTGCAGGGTCGGCGAAACCGCAACGGGGCGCGCGCTACCGCGCTACGGGTGGCCCCGTGCCGCACTGCAGGAAACCATCGGCGGGCTCATTCACGATGCGGCGCTGCGCCGGCGCCTGGCCGACAATGCCCGCGCCATGCAAGCCTTCAACGGAACCGCCGTGGCGGCTAAAGCGATTTTGTCGCTGACCGATGGTTCCCGCTCATAAGACGGGAAGGTCGGCATCTGCGGATATGCCCGACGCGCCGCCAAAGCCGGCGTGTCGGGTCGCCGGGCGCGTTTGGGCTCAACCGCATCCGTCAGATCCTACAAAAAGGGTGAGCGACGCTGCGCGCTCGCTCAGAGCAGATCGCGAAGGCGGTAATAGAGAGTCCCCAAGACCCGCAAAGGAATGCCCAGGGAGCGGCCTCCGGGGAAGTTTTTGTGTGGGATTCGCGCGAACACGTCAAACCGCTCCGCTTGCCCCGCCACGGCTTCGGCGAGCAACTGACCGGCGAGACCCGTCAGTGCCATGCCGTGCCCGGAAAAGCCCTGCGCGAAGAAAACATTCCGGCTTAGCCGGCCGAAATGGGGCGCGCGATTGAGGGTGACGCCCACCAGTCCGCCCCAGATGAAGTCCGTGCGCACATCGGCCAGTTGCGGGAAGACATAGCTCATGCGCCGCCGCAACGCCCCCTCCAGGTTGCGCGGCTGGCGGCCGGTGTAGCTGACGCGCCCGCCGAAGAGCATGCGCCGGTCGGCCGAAAGGCGGTAGTAATCGAGCATGACGTTGAGGTCAGCCACTGCATCGTCCTGCGGCAACACCCGGGATGCCAGGCCCTCACTCAGCGGCTCGGTGCCCAGAATATAGGTGCTGACGGGCATCACCTTGTTCTCGATTTCCGACGCCACGCCGTTGATGTAGGCGTTGCCGCAGAGCAGCACGTAATCCGCCTCTATTTCTCCCTCGGCGGTGCGTGCCCGAACCTTGGTGCCGTGCTCGACGGCGGCCGCACGGCTGTCTTCGTGGATGCGGACTCCAGCAGCCTGCGCCGCCCGCCCAAGCCCCAGGGTGTAGTTGAGCGGATGCAAATGGCCGGCATCCTTCTGGTGGACGCCACCCATGTAACGCGAGCTGCGCACGTGCTCGCCAAGCCCGTTTTTGTCGAGCAGTTGCATCGCGTCGTAGTTGAAGTTGCGCACCAGGTCCGAATGCCACGCCTCGAGCTCGCGCATGTGGCGCGTCCGGGTAGCGGCGTGGACATAACCCCATTTGAGATCGCAGTCGATCTGATGCTCAGCCACTCTTCGGCGCACCAGCGCGACCGCCTCGCAAGTCATCTCCCACAGGGCGCGCACCGCGTCCTCGCCGATCGAGCGGCGGAATTGGCCCACGTCGGTGGACAGTCCGGGAATGATCTGTCCGCCGCTGCGCCCGGACGCGCCACACCCGATGCGCGCCGCTTCAAGGAGGCTCACTTTGTAGCCGCGCTCGGCCAGATGCAGCGCCGCCGAGCAGCCGCTAATGCCGCCGCCGACCACGCAAACGTCGGCATGCGCGTGCCCCCGGAGCATGCCGGTGTCCCCGAGTGCTGCATTGCGGGTCGCGCTGTAATAGGACTCTTCGTAGTCAGTCATAGGCGGTCCCGGCTACATCCGCTATATTCAGAGGAGATTGTAAAAAATATTGAACAGGAATAGCCGCTGCGGCATCGGGTGTCAACCGTCGCACCGTTTCCACTGCTGGTTCGACGCCCCGGCCCTTAATTCCCGGACAGGCGTAACCGGCGCCGACTCGCGCTCGTGCTCGTGGCAGGGCTGTACGCGGCGGAGGAGTTCGAAATCCTACGGATCAAGTCGGGGGAAATTGTGGGTGCGATCAAAAACATACGCGATGCACGGCTGGGCGATATCACCAACGTCCAGGAGGCGGTGCGCGGCGTGCTGAATGTGCGGGATTTCGTACAGCGCGTGCAGCACGAGCGCTTGGCACCTCTTGGCAGCGCCGACGACGAGGCCTTCAGGGTGCGCGATATGGCCGGCTACATTGATAAACCGCAGGGCCTTGCGCTGCTATCCGACGACAATAACTCTGGCGGGTCGCGTTGCTCCACTAAAATTGTTACCCGGGCGGAGCCGTTGCCTCATCGCATTTGTTACCGAAGCGAGTAATCTCAAAGCGGTAACACGATCCGAGGGCGGAAACGATGAAAGACCCGGTTTCAGCACAAACCCGGCATGCGCTGGTGGCCGCAGTACGCGAGCGGTATCAGGCGGGCAATCGAGAAGACAAAACGCGGATTCTGGAAGAATTCATCGCGATCAGTGGATACCATCGCAAATCCGCCATCCGCGTGCTCAATGGCTCAGCGTCTGCCGGCAGCGGCTCACCCCGAGGCGCGGCGCGCACTGTATATGACCAGGCAGTGCGCGAGGCGCTCCAGGTTCTCTGGGAAGCGTCCGACCGGGTGTGCGGCAAACGCCTGAAAGCCCTTCTGCCCATCTTGCTGCCGGCGCTGGAGCGTCATGGTCACCTGCAACTCGAGCCGCAAGTGCGTTGCAAGGTGCTTGCTATCAGCGCCTCAAGTATTGACCGATTGCTGCGCGACGTTCGCGGCCACGGCGCGCGACCCCGGCGCAGGCGGGCCCCGGCGGTGGCACGTCGTGTGCCGGTGCGCACATTCGCGGACTGGGACGAGCCCACGCCGGGCTATATGGAAATGGACCTGGTGGCGCATTGTGGTCAAGCGATGGCGGGCAGCTTCGTCCACACATTGACGCTCACCGACATCGCCAGCGGTTGGACGGAATGCGTGCCACTGCCGATTCGGGACGCGACCCTGGTCGTCGAGACAGTGGCCGCGCTCCGCCCCATGCTACCGTTTCCGCTGCGCGGGCTGGACGTCGATAACGGCACCGAGTTCATCAACGACATGTTGGCATCGTATTGCCAGGCACACGCCATCGAATTCACGCGCTCACGGCCATATCACAAGAACGATCAAGCCTGGGTTGAGCAAAAGAACGGGTCGGTCGTCCGTCGTCTGGTGGGGTATCGTCGTCTTGAAGGTGATGCCGCGGCCGAGGCCCTCAAGCGTCTCTACCGGGCCGCCCGTCTGTTCGTCAATTGCTTCCAGCCCTCATTCCAGCTCAAGGAGAAGATCCGCGTCGGCGCCCGCGTCACCAAGCGCTACCACCCGCCGCAGACCCCGTGTGCCCGCCTATTGGCAGCGGATTCGGTAAGCGAGGTCGTCAAGTCACACCTGCAGGGCATCATGGCGCGACTCGACCCATTGGCGTTACTCGATGAGATCCGGCGAGCACAGCAGCAGCTGGCGTTCATCGCCGATGGCCGGAAACCGGAATCGGGGTTTGCCACTGGCCACGAAACGGATCTGGATCGATTCTTGGCCAGTCTGACCAACGCCTGGCGCGAAGGGGAGGTCCGGCCGACTCATCAGTCGGCGCCCCGACCGGTGCGGCATTGGCGTACGCGCCAGGATCCGTTCGAAGCGGTATGGCCCGAAATCTGCCAATGGTTGGCCAATGACCCGACTCAGACCGGCAAGGCACTCTTCGAGCGATTGCAACGGTACTATCCGGATGTCTTCCCGAGCGGGCAGCTCCGCACACTACAGCGTCGAATCAAAGCGTGGCGTCGCGATATGGCGCATCGCTTGGTCTTCGGACTCGACGAAACACCGGCATGCAATGCCATCGGCCCTGAAGCGGCACTACCGAGCGACCTGAATCATGAACACGCTGGTAACAATCTCGATGAAGCAACTCGGTAACATTTAGCGATGAGGCAACACGACCGGCCAAAATAGTTGACGTTAGATACGCTGCTGACCGACGAGGGCTTTAAAGATGCGTGCAACGGTGCGCCGATGCTCGACGCAGCGCGTGAACTCCAAAAGCAGGCCCTGCTGCATATCAACGAGGGCAAGCGGCTGAAAAGCCGGCACAGCGTGCCAGGCGGCGGCCCGTAGCGGTTCTACGCTGTGCGGCTCTCCATACGGAATACGACCTGCAGCCAAGCCACGACCAAGGCCACGAGGGGGCATAAAGCGGCCGGGACCATCGGTCTGTGGAGCATTACTGGCGCAAGATGCTGAATCGGCGCAGTCACAAGGGCCGGGTCCGGTGGGAGGATTTCCACCGGATCAAGGATTGATATCCGTTGCAGCGTCCACGGCTGAGGCTCTCGTACCGGGAGCTGCAGTCATATGCTGTGCTGTGAACCAGCGCCTGAAGAGCGTAGTGCGGGAAATCCGCACGCTGAGTTCCGTGGCTGCTTCCTGGCCTAGAGCTGACTGAGTATGACCGAAAGGCGACCGGCCGCAGAGGGTCGTGAATGCCCATTGGCCGGGGCAGGGAATGTAGAGCATCCTGCATATACGATACAGGCGTGTGCGCTGCGGGATCGGACCGCGCGCTTGCTGCCGGCCCCGGTTATATCGCTGCACCGACGGACACGAAGTGTCGTTGACCTACTCGCGGTCCCTTTTTTCGGGGTTGATCCCATCGGTAACGATGTCCGCGTCGGATAGCAGATCAATCCCCACGGGGCCCAATGCTGCCGCGGTCGAGGGCGAATGACGTTAATCCTCCTTACGGTAGGCCTCAGGCGTGTTTGACCTGTCTCGGTGCGCCGGGAGACAGAGGCTTAGGGGGGGCGGTGTCGTTGCCCGCCTCGATCAGCGCCACGTCGGTGCGGGGAGGGCGCCGGAGGCGCTCGGCCAGCCCATCGGGTAGCCGCGGCCCGCGTGCGTTATCCATTATCGCCCCTTGTGCGCGGCGCGTTGAGTGATTTTTATCGACGTTCATCGCTTCTGCGCACGACGGCAACATGAGGGGTGGACACCAGGCCAATAAGGTCTCACGCGAAACAAAAAACCGCGACGCTGTGACGTTACCTCCGACACCAACCCGGTATTTCAGGGCATTCTGCGGGGCAGCGCTGTGCTTGATGTTCAAGGGGGGAGGCACGCGCGCAGTGACATCTCAGAAGCTGTTGAAATACTTCACGTGTCATCTAAACTTTACGGCGTAATCCACTGACCGACAGGACCAATGTACCCGAGCGATCTCACCGATAACGAGTGGCGCCTGCTCAAAGCGCTCATCGATAAGCACGGGCCCCAGCCTGAGCGCGGCGGACGACCC
>Ga0102962_1001121_pt1 | contig 11015 bp, 9 predicted proteins | sample SalPonF2_C_D2_MG_FD_84519 | JGI IMG/M metagenome (GOLD analysis project Ga0102962, IMG submission 84519) | Salt pond soil microbial communities from South San Francisco under conditions of wetland restoration - Salt Pond MetaG SF2_C_D2_MG ...
CAGTTCGCAGCAGCGGGCAAGAAGCTGGAAACCAACCCGGCGGCACGCAAGAAATTCCTGATCGACGGCCATCTCCCGCGGGCGGGAAACCGGCTCAAGCAACCGGAACTGGCCCATACCTTGCAATTGATTGCCAAGGAGGGCACCAAAGCGTTCTATGAGGGCCCGATTGCCCGCGATATAGTCAAGGCCAGCCAGGCTAATGGCGGGCTGCTCAGTATGAAGGATTTTTCCAGATACCGCGTGGAATGGCTGCCGCCAATCAAGTGTCATTACCGCGGCTACACCATCATCTCGGCACCGCCGCCCAGTTCCGGCGGCATCACGCTTTGCGAAATGCTCAATGTCCTCTCGGGATGGCCCAGGTTCCCGCACTATGCCTTCCATTCCGTCGCCGCGGTGCATTACCTGGTCGAGACCATGCGCTTCGCTTACGCGGATCGCAACACAGACCTGGGCGACCCTGACTTCGTCGCCAACCCGGTCAAACGGCTGCTTTCGGACAAGCATGCCAAATGGGTTCGCAAGCAAATTCCGAAATGGCGCGCCGTGCCTTCTTCTCAAGTGAAAGGCGGCCGCGTCAAGGCCTCGAAAGAAGGGATGCACACCACGCAATACTCGATCGTGGACAGCCAGGGCAACGCCGTTTCAGTGACCTACACGCTGAACTCCTGGTTCGGCACCGGCCTGGTCGCACCGGGAACGGGTTTTCTGCTCAATAACGAGATGAACGACTTCACCGCCAAGCCGGGCGTGCCCAACCAGTACGGCCTCGTACAAGGCAAAGCCAATGCCATCGCCGGGGGCAAGCGTCCACTTTCGTCCATGACCCCCACCATCGTGCTCGACAAGAAGGGCAATGTCTTCATGGTGACCGGCACCCCGGGCGGCTCCACCATCATCAACACCACGATGGAAACGATCCTGAACGTGATCGACCGCGGAATGAACGTCAAACAGGCCGTGGACGCGCCGCGCATCCACCAGCAATGGCTGCCCGATACCGTCTACATCGAGCCGCATGCATTGAAACCCGAGGTCAAGAGAAAACTCGAGAAACTGGGCTACACGTTCAGGACCGGGTTCGGACCTGAGACTCACTGGGGGGCCGCAGAAGCGATCGTGGTCCTGCCGGACGGGATCCTCACCGGCGCTAATGACCGTCGCCGGCCGGCGGGACTTGCCGAGGGCTACTGATACATGCGCCGGGGGGAAGGCGCATGTATCAACCCCGGCTGCGGACTGGTACCGCTGCAACTGAAAGGCTGATTGAACGGGAATGAAGGCACTCATACTCGGCGGCGGGATTGCGGGCCTCACCACGGCCTGGTACCTGGCCGAGGCCGGCGTCGAAGTCACGGTCGTCGACCGCGGCGGGGAACCGGCCAGCGAGACCAGCCATGCCAACGGCGGCCACATCTCGACACAGAGCGGCAAGCCCTGGACAGGTCCTGCGGAATTCGCCGAGTTCCTGAGGCACCCCCTGGATCGCAACCGCCCCGTGCGCGTTCGATTGGGCGGTTTCCCGCAATTCATCCCCTGGGCGATGCGCGCCTTGAATTCGGCACGTCCCGCCCGTTACCGCCAGCACTGCGACGTACTCGCCAGACTCGCCGCCTACAGCCGTGAGTGTCTCGACGCGTTAGTCAGGGACCAGGCACTCGACATCGCCCTGGATGCGCGCGGCACCTATTCTCTATACAGAACCCGGCGCGCGTTTTCCCGCGCCCGCAAACGGGTCAACCTGGAAGCCCTCGGACCGGGCGAGATCATCCAGCAGGAACCCGCGCTAGCGAACGCGAGGATCAAACCGGCAGGCGCCATCTACCATCCCGGCGATGCGACCGGCGACTGCCGCGCCTTCTGCGAACAGTTGGCTGACCGGCTGGTGTCGCGAGGCGTTCGCCTCCTGTGGAATACCGAAGTCCATCATCTCGTGCGAGCAGGGAACGATGGCATCACTCTCATGCTTGCGGGGAGCGAAAGCCTTCGTGCGGACGCCTGCGTCGTCGCCAATGGTGCCGATGCCGCTCCGCTTCTGCGCCGCCACGGCGTAAGCCTGCCGATCATTCCCCTGCGCGGCTACACCTTGACTGCACCGCTGGCCGCTGATTCCGAAGCGCCCGCCCGCATCGCGGATGCCGAGCGCCACATGGTGTTCGCACGGTTGGGCGGCCACTTCCGCGCCGCCGGCATGGCTGACTTCGACGGCTTCTCGCGCGAAGCTCCCGCCAAGCGCCTCGCCCAACTCGAACGTCACACCCGCGACTGGTACCCCGGCATGGGCGCCCCGGAATTCTGGGCCTGCCTGCGGCCCATTACCCCCGACGGCCCACCCATCATAGGCGCTTCGGGCCTCCCGGGGATCTGGCTGCATACCGGACTGGGGCCACTGGGCTGGACGCTCGCCTGTGGCGCTGCCCGGATAGTAGCCGGACAGATCACCGGGCACACGCCGGCCATCGACACGGCGGGCCTCACTCTCGGGCGCTTTTGATAAGCCGGTTACACTGCATGCAGACTGCTGCGGATACGACATGAACTTCAACCAGGCCCGCTTCCTCACCAGTGCCGCCGCCATGCGCGGCCTGCCGCCCGACCAAGGCAGCGAAGTCGCCTTCGTCGGGCGCTCCAACGCCGGCAAGTCGAGCGCCATCAATCGCCTGTGCGCGCGCCGCAATCTCGCACGCACGAGTTCTACGCCGGGCCGAACGCGCCTGCTCAACTTCTTCGCACTGGACGAGGACGCCTTCATACGCCTGGTGGATCTGCCCGGGTACGGCTACGCCAAGGCACCCAAAACAGAGCAGGCCAAATGGGCAAAACTGATCGAGGCGTATCTCGCAGAGCGTCGATCGCTGACAGGCCTGGTGCTGCTGGCCGATAGCCGGCTCCCGCTCAAGCCGACCGACGAACAATTGCTCGACTGGTCGCGCGCCAGCGAACTGCCAACGCTGGTACTGCTCACCAAGGCCGACAAACTGAGCCGCAACGAGCAATCACGTGCGGTCGCCAACGCCCGTTCGCGCCTGCCGACAAACGCCGAGCCACTCGCTTTTTCCGCCGTGTCGGGGCTCGGACTGGATACGGCACAGGCCTGGATTGCCAGCCACCTCGACTGAGACGCAATACCGGCTGCGGAGCGCACAAAAAAAGACCCGGCGGAGAGCCGCCGGGTCAGTCACTTCCGGCTTGGGGTTGCCGGTTTCCGCTCTAGGGAGGGGGGAGCGGAAAGAGCACCATGTGGCGCTCAGTACATATGATACCCGTTTTCCCAAAAAGTTCCCAAGGGAGTGACATTTTTTGTCATTCTGATAACCGATTGAAATTCATGATTTTTCCACCCAAACCGTAACTACTGGCTACTGATAACAGCCTTCATCCCTGTTCCCACGATCCCAAATTATGGCGAAAAGTTGCCAGCTACCTGACATTTTTTTCGCTTCTGGCCGCATCCATACCAAGCTTTCCCGCGTATTGGCAACTGTGCGGCATGACTATGCCCGGCACAACCCAACTTTACCAGGAGGTAGAAAGCATGAAACTGACACATGAATTCCGCTTGTTGACTGGCGTAACAAGCCTGACAGCGGCCGGGTTGCTCGTAGCAGGCTGTGCCATGGGTGGCCAGCCGGCCATGCAGCGCACCGCGACGCACGAGCCCCCCATGAAGACGCACTCAATGGCTACGAACCGTTTCGGCGGACCAGTCTATGACGGCAAGCCCGCGCTCGCGGTGACCGTTGCCCTGGTCGAGGCGGGCGGCGGGCCCGGCCATTTTTCGCTGGTCACGGCATTGGACCACATGCTCGGCAAGAAAACCGTCCATGCGGAAGTGGCCAAACTTACCCGGCAGTATGGCTCCAGGCGGGTCTCCAAATGGGTGGCAGTCATGAACTTTTACGTTGATGACACGCTGAAGATCGTGAAGGCCAAGGACATCACGCTACCGGCTCCGGCCAAGCTGTCGGGCGTACAACTGGCCAAGACGCTGGTCAAGGCAGGAACGGATGCGAAAGACACTTTTTGGGCCGGTTATCTTTTCGACCATGCCGTCTCCCACCCCATTCACAAGCAGCTGATGAATGATGCAGACGCCAAGTTCGGTGCCAAATGGGATGCAAACGCGCACGCCATCACCAACCAGGCGTTCTACGACGTGGCCCATGCCCTCGGGGACAAAAGCGTCAAACTCGCACCCTATCATTCCTGAATCCTTCAGTTCCGCCGAACGAGCGCCCGGATACTTCCGTCCGGGCGCTTTTCACGGATCCGGTTACACTTTCTCCTCGCCAACCACCACCTTACCGATTCGACACATCTGACTTGAACGCCTCTCGGTAGGTGTTATACTAATGTATAACAGTCAAGATTCCTGGTATGCGCCCGCTCCTCCTAGTTGCCGCTTTCGGCTTGACCCTGCTGACTTTTCCAGCCGCCCATGCTTCGGGGAACCACCGCAAACCCGGCGTGGTGCCGATCATACCGGACCTCTCGCCCTGGCTCGCCGCGAACGGCAAACCCGGCCCGGCGGCCTGGCGGCATGCGGCACACTTCTCGATCGCCTACGAGATCAGCCCGGAGCATAACAAGCCGGCCCCCGTATCCAGCCGGGTAGAGATCGGGTATACATCGAAGGCGCTCTGGCTGCGGTTCATGGCCAGCGACCCGCACCCCCGGAACATCAGCTTGCGCTACCGGGAGCACGACAACATATCCAGCGCCTCGGACGGCTATGTGGGTCTGTTTTTCAGTCCGTTCAACGATACGCAGTGGGCTTACGAATTCTTCTGCACGGTCGGAGGCGTCGAGTTTGACGCCTTCCGGCAGCGGAACAATGAATTCTCGTCGTTCAATGCTGTCTGGTCATGCCATGCCCGGCGCACTGCCGCCGGTTACGAAGTCGTGATGAAAATTCCCTTCAGCTCCATCAAGTTCCCGCACAGCGACACCCCCCAGGACTGGAGACTGATGCTGTTCCGCAATTGGCCGCGGAATCTGCGCCATCAGTTAGCCAACCAACGGATCAACTACAACAGCAACTGCATGCTATGCGATGCGCAGGTGGTGCGTACAGCCACGCCGATCAAAGCGAGCTCTGCGAATTTCCAGCTCATTCCCGCGCTCACCGTCCTTCGCACCGACACGCATAGCAACGCCTCCGGTGGGCTCGCACGCGGCTCATTCGTCGGCAAGGGGAGCCTCGACGCCCGCTGGATTCTGCGCCCGGATCTCGAGTGGGCCGCGACGGTCAACCCCAATTTCTCGGAGGTGGCCCCGGACACGCTGCAACTCAGCGTCAACCGCCAGTTCGCCCTGTTCTATGCCGAGAATCGTCCATTTTTTCTGCAGGGCACGCAGGTATTCAACACGCCGGGCCTCCTGCAAGGTTCCGATACCTTCAGCGCGTCCGGGACACTCGTCGACACGCGATCCATCGTCGATCCCCAGTGGGCGACAAAACTCGTCGGGCAAGTCGGGGCCAATGCCATCGGCGTGCTTGCCGCCAATGATTCATCCACGAATATTCTTCTGCCGGGCTCCCAGAGTTCCTCGATTCAGTCCTTTGATTTCGGCACCCGCGATGCCTTGCTGCGCTACCGCTACGACACGGGCAATTCCTCAGTAGGGATGCTGGCAACCGGCCGGAACGGCGGCGGCTATGACAACGGCGTTTACGCCTTCGACACCCGCTGGCGACTCGACCCCAGCGACACGGTAACGGCACTCATCGGATCCTCGACAACGACTTACCCCACGATTGTCGCCAATGCCTTCGGCATTGCCCCGGGCACTATTACAGGCAATGCGTGGACCATGAACTTTGCCCGTGACCGTCACAACTACAACTTCCACGTCACCGCAATCCACGTTGCCAGCAATTTTCGCGCCGACATGGGTTATTTGCCGCAGGTTGGATACGACGAGGCGGCAGCACGGGGCGAGTACGACTTCTACGCCTCCGACAAGAGCTGGTACCAGAACGCCGGTTTCGGAGGCATAACGAACTGGACCCGCAGCACGGGTAATGGACCGATCCTGGACCGCCGGCTGCGCCTCTATGCGTTCGAGCACGGCCACTACCAGACCCATTTCATTGTCTACGCCACCCGCGACGAACAGTACTTCGACGGCAAAACCTTTGCGCTCAACCAATATGAAGTCGATTCATCTGCTCATCCGACCGACTGGCTGAATGCCCATCTCAACATCATCGGCGGCGACGGGGTGGACTATGTCGAGGGTCGTAAGGGCGGATTGCTGTCGATCTATACCTACCTGGGCGTTTCGCCGGGCCGTCACCTGGAAATAGGCTGCGTAAGCAATTTCGAACGGCTTGACGTTGCAGGGGGTCGCCTTTACACCGCAAACCTTTACGACCTGCGCGTGGCCTGGCATTTCACCTCGCACTTGTATGTGCGGGCGATCGCGCAGGAACAGGATGTGCGTAACAACACGAATCTCTATCCGGCGGGCACCCCGGACCGCACGAGAAACCTCGCGACGCAATGGCTGGTCGGCTACCAGCTCAACCCATGGACGGCGGTATTCGCGGGCATGGCGAACGGGTATATCGGCACAGGCGGGACCGGGCTCATGACTCAGCAGCGAAAGTATTTTCTCAAGGCCAGCTACTACTTCCAGCCCTGAACCCGGGATCAAATACTGGCGATAGGTGCGGTGAACACCACCGGGCCGGTCGGCAATCCCGTAGGTGAGCCGCCTTCGGGCTCGATACTGACCGCGAGTCCATGTGCCGATTTGAGGGCAGACAGCATTTCCGTGCTCAGCGCTTCGCTGGCGTGTCCCGAAACGGGCAACAGTCCCAGCGATACCGGTTTGGCCCCGTGGCCCGGCAACATCCACAATTGATAGCTCTTGCCCTGCGGTACGCTCACCCGGCCAACCGTGCGCATATGCATCCTGTGATCGCGCACGGTAATCACCCAGTGGGGCACCCCCTTGGACGTGGAGATTACCGCATACTGAGTAGGCGCCGGAGGCACGGCCGGGCGTGTCAAATAGAGACCGAGCACGGCCAGGAACGCGGCGGTAGCCATACCCGCAATCACCAACCCGCCCATTCCGAAGCGGCCGGAACCGCGGCGGCCCGAACGCCGCGCCGGGGACTCCGGACGGATCCTGCGCTGGATGCCGCGCCAGACGCGGCGCCTGGGAACGAGCGGTTCGACGGCCAATGCAAGCGGCTCCAGCCGTTCTTCCCAGGCCGTAAGCTCGCGGGCGTAATCCGGCCGCGACAGGAGCAGGCGCTCAAAGCGGGCGCGCGCCCTGGGGCTCATGTGACCGAGCGCATATTGGCCCGCCAGCAATGTGCGTAATTCGGGGTTATCGTAGTTCATGATCCCAGGCACCCTTTCAGGCTGATCAGTGCCCGCCGCACCCAGCTTTTGACCGTGCCGAGAGGCTTTTCGAGCCGCTGCGCTATTTCTTCCTGGGTCAACCCCTCGAAATACGCCAACAGCAGGCTGGAGCGCTGATCCTCGGACAGGGCCTCCATGCACTGGCGCAAGCGGCGATATTCAGCCATGCTGCGCATATCTCCGGTATCGTCGTTCACGGACAGCGCATCTCCGAGGCCGATCAGGTTTTCGGGCTCCATGCTGACCTCACGGCGGTAACGGCGCAACAGATCGAAGGCGCGGTTGCGAGCGATCGTCAGCACCCAGGTCGCGACCTTGCCACGGCCGGCCCGGTACTCGGACGCTTTGCGCCATACATTGACAAAAGTATCCTGCAACGCTTCCTCGGCAAGGTCCCTGCGCTTGAGAATACGCATGAGCAGCCCGAATAGTTGCGGGGAAAGCGCCCGGTAAAGATTTTCCAGCGCCGCCGGTTCACCACGGGCACAACCGGCAAGCCAGCTCACCAGATGCCTTTCCCGTTCTTCCGTGTCGCCCATATCCGTGTGAGCTGCCTGCCATTCGACAAGGCATTCTTGCATACAAACCCGCTGGCCCCGGAACCAGGCAGGCACAATTCTGCTATAGGTGGTAACGCTAAAATGCTCCCGCCAGGGATTTTGATCTGCCTTCTCGTAGGGCATGGACTCCAGACGACCGCGCAGTACCCTTACCCGCCCCCAGTCGTTCAATGCCCATAAAACCCCGTCCATCCCTCCGTACCTGACTCCGCGGTAAACGTCACAAAAAAATCTGTGTCAATCCGTTTATTTCGGCTTGACTTGAATCAACGGATTGGCCGATATCCCGTGATATATCAGACACAGGGAGTTGTATAGTATTGTTTATTAGTTAATTCTAAATTAGAATAATCTTATTACAGTCCTGCGGGACATCCCTCGAGCAGCCGCTTCGCGGCAGGAGTTGAACGATGAATATTGACCGTTGGGTATTTCGCATTGCAGGCCTCATGGTGCTCGCAAGTGTCGCTCTGGCCTACTGGGTCAGCCTCTATTGGCTGTGGTTGGGCGTCTTCGTCGGCGCAAACATGCTGCAAGCATCGTTTACGGGATTTTGCCCGCTGGCGAGAATGCTCGCTGGCATGGGTATCAAACCCGGCTCCGCATTCTGCGAAAAACAAAAGTCCTGAATCTCCTCACCCCTCCGGAGGTAAAACATGAATACTCGCAAACGTACAACAAGCCGGCGCAAGCCGGCACTCGATATCGCAAAAATGAGCAACCAGGCCGACAAGGCGGAAACCCTGCTCAAGGCGATGGCCAGCACACCGAGACTCATGGTGCTGTGCTATCTCACTGAAGGAGAAAAAGCGGTGTGGGAGCTTCTCGACGAGATCCAGCTCAGCCCCTCCGCACTCTCCCAGCACCTGGCCATCCTGCGCGAACAGGGCCTGGTGACGGCGCGGCGCCAGGGTCAGGCGATCTACTACGCCCTCAATGAAGGACCCGCCCTGGACATTATCGGCGTGCTCTACACGACTTACTGCAAGGCGACGAGATCACGCCGGCCCCGAAAAAAACGGTAGGAGATTCGACAATGCGCATGCCCGCTGTTACGGCCAGCTTGCTGGCCGTGCCCCTGCTGCTGGCCGCACCGCGCATCGCGCACGCGGCAGGCGCGGTACAACTCGATTTCCGCCAGGCCGTGAAATTGACAATGGCCTCGAGCCCCAGCCTGCGCGAAAGCCGCGGACAACTCAAGGCCGCTAACGGTGCCGCTACCGCGGCGAAAGGCCGGCGCTGGCCAAGCCTGAGCGCGTCGCTCAACGCCTCGCGCAGCAACGATCCCCTGAATGTGTTCGGCGCCAAGCTCAGCCAGCGCCAGGCCACGTTCGCCGATTTCGGCGCCGGCCAGTTCACGGGGCCGGGGTCATTAAATGTAGCGCCACAGGCGCTGAATTACCCCGGCGCCTACAACAATTTCGACACGAGCGTGCAGATCGAATGGCCGCTGTATCAAGGCGGACGCACAAGCGCGGCAATATCCCAGGCCGAGGCGCAGATCAAGGCGGCCCGCAACGGCAGCCTGGCGGCCCACCAGGAGGTGATTTTTTCCGTGCTTCGCGCCTACGAGGGCGTGCGCGCCGCGCACGCCGAACTGAACGTGGCAAAAAACGCGCGAACAGCGGCGGCCTCTTACCTGGCCATGGCACAAAAACGTTACAAACAAGGTACGGCGCTCAAGAGCGACCTGCTGACCGCGCAAGTAAGCTACGACCAGAGCCGGCTGGAGGAACGCAACGCACGGGACCGGTTGGAGAACACGCGCGAATACCTGCGTATTCTCACTGGGCTGCCCGAAGGTACCGACATCGCCATCGGCCCGCCTGCACAACCCGATTTGCCAGCGCAACCGCTGACCGAACTGAAGCGCGAGGCGTTGGTGAATAATCCCACCCTCGCCGCGCTGCGCGATCGAATCAACAGCCGCCGTGCCGCGGTATCCGGCAAAAAGGCCGCCTACCTGCCGCGTTTTTCACTGGTCCTTCGCCGCGACTGGAACGACCGCACACTGGGACTTGCCGCTTCCTCCTACACCGTCGCCGGGGTCGTGTCTTGGGACTTGTTCGACTTCGGCACGCGTCGTGGAAGTGTCGCCCAGGCCACAGGGAGGCTGGATAGCGCCGAAGGCCGTTTCGACGCCTACAAGCAAAGACTGCAGGTGGAGGTGGACCGCTCCTGGCGCACGGCGCGGGAAGCGGCCGAACGCGTAACCGTCAACAGCAACGCCGTGGCCCAGGCCAGCGAAGCACAGCGCATCCTCAAACTGCGCTTCGGCAAGGGACTGACCACCATTACGGAGCTGCTGGACGGGCAGACCCGCCTGCAGCAGGCACAAGCCAACCTCGTCAAGGCCCGTTATCAGCTGCGGGTCAGCCGTGCCGCCTTATTGGCAGAGCTTGGCACGCTCGACCTCGCCCACATCAAGGACACCGCCTCACAGGCGGCGCCCACGCCGGCCACGAGCCAGACACCCGGAGACTCGGAATGAACCGCTTTTATCCACGCCTTTCGATTTTGTTGCTGACGCTCGCCCTGGGCGCCTGTGGCGCCTCGCATCCGGGCAACGGCCCCAAGCCGGCGAACGGTGTTGCCGCACCGGTCAGCGTGCTGGCGCCGGCGCAAGCCACCGTGTATGAGTCTTCACCCGGCAATGTCGTTGCCACTAACTCGGCACGCATCGCCTCGCGCCTGACAGGCTACGTACAGGCATTGCACGCCGACGTGGGCGACACGGTGAAGGCGGGGCAACTGCTGCTGACCCTCGACAATCGCGACGTCGAGGCGCAGGTCGCCCGCGCGCGCGCGGCGCTGAGCCAGGCCCGCGCATCGCTGGCCGATGCGAAATTCAACTATGACCGCTATGCAAGCCTTTACAAGCAGGACGCGGTCACCCGCCAACAATACGAGAACATGAAGCGCAACTACGCCGTCGCCCAGGCGGGCGTAAAAGCGGCCAAAGCACAACTCGACCAGGCCAAGGCCCAACGTGCCTACGCCGAAGTCCGTGCCCCCTTCGCCGGTGTCGTCACGGCACGGTTCGTGCAGCAGGGCGATCTGGCCACGCCCGGAA
>Ga0102962_1001124_pt1 | contig 11005 bp, 10 predicted proteins | sample SalPonF2_C_D2_MG_FD_84519 | JGI IMG/M metagenome (GOLD analysis project Ga0102962, IMG submission 84519) | Salt pond soil microbial communities from South San Francisco under conditions of wetland restoration - Salt Pond MetaG SF2_C_D2_MG ...
TAATTTTGGAAGCAACTTCCTTGTAAGTGTTAAGAAGTTCCGGGGCATTTTGTACATCCTGTGCTTTAGAATAGGATTCTGTGCATAAAAAGAATAAGCTGGTAAGGAATAATAATTTTGGATAATGAGCCCACATGATGGATAGCTTATAAATAGTAATCAAATAATAGTTTTTTATAGCTTAGACGTGATGAATGCTATGTATCAAGTACACTGAGATAATTCCCAATTCATATGTAATAAGCGTAAAAATAAATCATAAAACGCTTAATTAAGTAATATATAATGATTTAAAAATACTTTGGGATAAGATGAAGAATGATTTAAGTAATTGTTAAAAAAAGGTTAAGGTGATTATTGTTATAAAAAGTTTCTTTTTTATGGAATCTTCTCTTACATTTAGCACGTTTTTCAAAAGGTAATTAAAGAAACAGGTGAATATTTATTAGGTGTCCTTGTTAAAGCAAAGACATCCATTTTATGGGAATGATTTATATCGTAAATTGGGCCGAACTATTACAGGTATAATATGTTAATAGTGGGTAGTGCTCAATTTTTTTAAATAAAAATTTTTCAAATGGCAGATAAACAAAAGGAACAAGTCATCTCTGAACAACCTGAAGGTCCTGAAGAGGCGATAGGCGCTCCCCACAAGGATCATAAAGGGAGCAAGCTATTACTTATGAGCCTGACCGCATTAGGGGTTGTTTATGGTGATATAGGGACCAGTCCGTTATATGCTTTACACGAGTGTTTTAGGGGAGAAGAACCCATGCCACCCACACCGGCCAATATTATAGGCATTTTATCACTCATATTCTGGGCATTGATAATCGTTATCTCCATTAAATATCTGACCTATGTAATGCGGGCTGATAACCGGGGTGAAGGAGGTATATTCGCTCTCATGGCTCAATTGGATCCATGGAAAGATTCAGGGAAACGTAATCGTTGGTTATTGATATTTTTAGGTGTTTTCGGCGCTTCTTTACTTTATGGCGATGGTATGATCACGCCGGCTATTTCTGTTCTAAGTGCTATAGAAGGGTTAAAAGTGGCCACTCCTGTTTTTGACCCGTATGTTATACCTATTACAATAGTCATATTGGTATTGTTATTTTTATTTCAGAAGAAAGGTACGGCCGGGGTAGGTGCGATATTTGGACCGGTTATGGTCGTATGGTTTTCCGTTCTTGCCTTGCTGGGTATCAAAGGTATCATTCATCACCCGGAAGTATTGAAAGCCGTAATCCCTTATTATGCAATTGATTTTTTCTTTAGAAACGGATTCGCCAGTATAGCCGTACTCGGGGCGGTCTTTCTGGTTGTTACCGGTGGAGAAACCCTTTATGCGGATATGGGACATTTTGGAAAGAAACCAATTCGATTGGCGTGGTTTACTTTCGTACTGCCTTCATTATTATTGAATTATTTTGGACAGGGGGCCTTACTGCTGCAGGATCCGAGGCTAATCTCTCAACCATTTTATCATATGGCTCCGTCCTGGGCATTGTATCCATTAGTGATATTAGCAACGATGGCAACCGTTATTGCCTCACAAGCGGTAATATCAGGTGCATTCTCATTGACGCGACAAGCTGTTTTACTCGGTCACTTTCCCCGTTTACGTATCATCCAAACGTCAAGTGAAGAAATCGGGCAAATCTATATACCGAGTATCAACTGGGTTTTGATGCTGGCTGCAATTGGTTTGGTATTAGGCTTCCGGTCATCCAGTAACTTAGCTGCTGCTTATGGTGTTTCAGTAACTACGACAATGGTAATTACAACGGTACTGGCTTTTATAGTAACCCGCGAAAAGTGGAACTGGAATATTATAGTCTCAGTACTCGTTACTATTGGCTTTTTAATAGTTGATTTAGCCTTCTTCGGTGCCAATATGTTGAAAATACCCGAAGGTGGCTGGTTCCCATTAATAATAGGTGGTGCGGTTTATCTCATTATGGCTACCTGGAAAAGAGGCAGGACAATACTTGGAAACCGGCTCAGAAGCATTACAAAATCACTCGATTTCCTATTGGATAAACTCTCTAAGGAACCACCCTTAAGGGTTCCCGGTACAGGTGTTTTTATGTCGACTAACCCCACGGGTACTCCTCCTATGCTGTTACATCATCTGAAGCATAACCAGGTGTTGCATGAAAAAGTGGTTTTGATGTCGGTCGTAATAGAAGAGATTCCCCATGTGGCTCATAAAGACCGCATAAAGTTAGATAAACTGGATAATGAAATTTACAGGGTGATTGCCAATTTGGGTTATATGGATACGCCGGATGTCCCCCGGTTACTAAAAATGTGTGATCAGCATGGCCTGAACATAGATCCGGATAAAGTAACCTATTATGTTGGGCATCAAACATTGATCCCAAGGGCAGATGAAGAAGCCGGTGTCGAAAAAGGGCAGCCGAGTATGGCTAAATGGCGAGACGAATTATTTGCGTTTATGTCCAGAAATGCAGCTCAATCCATCTCCTTTTTTAATATACCTACCAAACGAGTTGTTGAGTTAGGTATACAGGTAGAGCTGTAATTGGATGGATTGCCAAATAGTAATAACTATTTAGAAATATTTTATATAATTTATAACCGTGTTTGGGCATGTCCTATCGGGAATTGTTTTTTTCATAAATAACAGTTCTTGATGGGACATTTTTTTGAGGATAGTTTTTGTCAGTTGATGTTTATTAGTTGTACGACCTGTACTTTTCCCCAATAGTTAATCATTCAGGAATACTATGATCATTGATAATTGCCGTTGAATATACGCCGTACGGCAGCTTGGCTGATATTGAACAGGATATCACTGGTAAAATCAGGGAATTAATCCATTGATTTTGTATTCTCAGAAGCTATTTTTTTGAATTGATTGTATTCTTCAGGTGTCAGATCACCAAAGAGATAATAAATGGGATTGACCGGTTTACCATTAAGCCTGATTTCGTAATGGAGGTGTGGGCCATCTACTACACCGGTGTTTCCTGAATAGGCAATTATTTGACCTCGTTTAACCTTGACTCCCGGATGAATTCCTTTGGCAAATGCGGATAGGTGAGCATACCGGGATTGGAAACCAAAACCATGATTGATTTCTACAAGGTTGCCATATGTACCCATACGGGCAGCATATTTAATTACACCATCACCGGTTGCATATACGGGAGTACCAACTCTGGCTCGAAAATCCAACCCATAGTGCATGCGTTTGAAGTGATATATAGGATGATAACGCATACCGAAGCCACTTAAAACAATACCTTTAACAGGACGAATGGCAGGTATGTGAGCCATACGTTTTTTATTCTTATTATAAAACTCCTTTATTTCAGAGAAACTGACTTTTTGTATATTAATCCGGCGTTTAATACTTGAAATGTTACTATTCGTCCATTTAAGTAAATCCGCTGTCTTTTCTCCGTAAATATCATACTTCGAATAGATATCGGCGCCACCTACACCGGCTTTTCTCTCACCTTTGGATATTGGTTTCATACCAAGTACGCTTCGATAGATATTATTATCCGTATCGGCAAGCTGTTTAAGTTTGTTGTCCATCAGCTTAATGGACTTCCTGGTTTTTTTTAGTTGTTGGTATAAAACCTTGTTTTCTGATTTGAGGGCAATTTCAGCAGGTGTACCTGCAACATTGGAAAGACCTATAATTACGATACCAGCAAATATAACACCACAAATAAGCCATAATGAAGTGTTATATACTACTTTTTCAAGCGTACTGTAATCAACAGGTACAAATCTGCATTCATCGTCATCGAGGTAATAATATTTGTCCGAAGCCATTTATTATAAATTATACTTCATTAGAACTATCTAATCTTAAACCAACGATAAGATATTAATTTCGTACTGTGAATCAAATAAGGGTAATTAATTTTCGTATAAATTGTCTGATCGGCATAGTGCACAGGGCGTAGGGCACAGGTCAGGTCTACAAAGGAAATAACAGTTATCAGTTAAATTACCATTGATCAATGATCAATAAAATAATGTGTCTCGTGACGCGCAATTGCTGATAGGAATTCCTTCAAAAGATAATTAATGACACGGCATATTGCGTTCTCAAGTGCGTAACACCTTAGAAGAAAATAATGAGATAAGGTGATATGCAGTACAAACAACGCCTACGAGGGTGCCATCTCTGTTAATTGCTTACTGATAAGTATTCAATGTCATTCAACGTCGCCTTCAAAATATTCGATAGCCCGCTGAAATGTTTTGGCTCTCGATTTCTTTCTGGAGATCTCTTTCTGAATCTTTTCCTGGAAGGCTTTTGCAGCATCGTACCCATAATGTGATAACAGATGGTTCATGGCTATAACCTCCGATATTACAGTAATATTTTTACCGGGTGTGATAGGTAACAGGATATAAGGTATGTCTACATTTAGAATGCTTGCATTTTTTCGGTCTAATCCAGTCCGGTCGATGTCATCAGATTCTTCCCATAAACATAATTCAACGATTACCTCTAACCGTTTTTGATATCGAATAGCACGAATACCAAACATGGAGATAACATCTATTATACCCAGACCGCGAATTTCCATGAAGTGTTTATTCATTTCAGTGGCAGACGCCATCAAAACATTATTTTTTTTGGTCAGAATTACGATATCGTCTCCAACCAGGCGATGACCACGCTCAACGAGATCAAGAGCCACTTCACTTTTCCCGATCCCTGATTTACCGGCTATGAGAATACCTATTCCATAAACATCCACCATTGAACCATGTACAATCGTCTGAAGCGCAAACTGATCTTCAAGAAAATCCCTAATCAGTAACATGAAACGAGTTGTATTGAAGGATGACCTGAAAATGGGTATGTGCACTTCTGTGGCCATCTCAATTAGCTCATTGGTTAATTCATTGCTATCTGTTAAAAAAATAACGGGTACATCAAACTGTATCAGATTCTGAAAGGCCTTTTTCTGCTCTGCCGATGATAATGAATTCAGGTAGTGTTTTTCGGTATTACCGATTATCTGAATTCGTTTGTACGTAAATAATTCAACAAACCCGGAAAGCGCCAGGCCGGGGCGGTGTAATTCCGCCTCGGTCACATAACGCCTCTTACATGATACTGTTGAATTACATGCCTCCAAATCAACATTAAGTCTTTCTTTTAACTGATCCACCAAATATTCAATGGTGATTTTTTCTTTCTTGGGTATTGGTGGTTGTGAATTAAAAGGCATGTTTTTACCAGGTTATAATTAATAAGTTTTCTGAAAATTTTGCTCTTTATATTTAATAAGCTGTCGTCTGATATTATCTACAGCCTCCGAAATAGCTTGTTCATAGGTCTCCGCCGCCTCACTGGCTGTTAAAAATGTTCTGGCAACTTTCACTCTAAGCTCCACTTTTTGTGGCTTTTCAGGAGATTCGTTAGGCTCGAAAATGATATCGCAGTCTATCAGTCCATCATAATATTTTTCTAATTTTTCTACGCTGTTTGTGGCGAATTCTTGAAGTCTGTCGCTTGCGGTGAAATGTCTTGCAGTGATTGTTGTGTTCATTATAAACCTCCTGTGTGTCAATTCTAATTATCAGGATTTTGCTCTTGGATGAGCTTTTTCATAAACCTTGCGCAAATGTTCTACACTGGTATGAGTGTAAATTTGAGTTGCACTAAGATTGGCATGACCAAGAAACTCTTTTATTACACGAATATCGGCCCCACGATCCAGCATATGCGTTGCAAAACTATGTCGTAATACGTGCGGGCTTTTTTGTGTTATTTCACTGGCCATACTGAAAAAATGTTTTACTATACGTTGTATCGCTTTTGGATATATTCTCTTACCTTTTTTAGTTAAAAAAACGGATTTGTAATCATTTTCGTCTGTAGTCGTAGCGTAAAATTTGTTTCGGTTATTCAAATGTAATTTCAAATAATCTGCTGCTTTCTTTCCCATGGGAACAATACGTTCTTTTGCTCCCTTACCCATAATTTTAACCTGATTTTGACGAAAGTCAATGTCTGTGACATTTAAATTTACCATTTCACTTAATCGGATACCGGTACCGTATAAAAGTTCTAGAATAGCTCGCTCCTGAATGCCCCGGGGACTTCCCATATCCACTAAATTCATAATGGTATCAATGTCATCAATACTGATTGTCTGAGGAATTTTTTTCTCTTTTTTGGGTATTATCAGAAACTGTGCGGGATTAAATGTTATATATCCTCTTTTAAAACAGTATTTAAAAAAAGAGCGTGCGGCAGCCGATTTACGTGCAATAGAACTTCGTGCTAATTTTTTATTCGCCAAATCACCCATCCATAAACGCAGTGTATATCTCGTTACTTCATCGATCGCTACATCTTTTTCGTCATCGAAAGTATTCTGGTTTTGTAAGCAAAAAGCATGCAGTTGAAGTAAATCTGTTTCATACGACACGATCGTGTGTTTCGAGGCGTTTTTCTCGATTTTCAAATACTTCAGGTATTTCCCGATCAATTGCTTCATTCTATTATTAATATGTCTATTTGTTTACAAAAAAGAAACGAAAAGGGCGACAATTAGTAACTTTAATTTTAATTAGAATTAAATAGACAGGCACAGCCCCTTTTTTTCACCAGTTACTGGCTATTGGCAATTATATCTCTGGCAATATTTAGTGTGGGAGGATGATTACGAGGAATTAGTTTCAAATTGATATGAAATTGTATTCGAATGCTGCTTATACCTATGGTGAAAATCAGACATTAAGTGAGCCGCTTCCGCTGATTCCTCCACTTCACGGTATTGTAGGCCTCATTTATGATAAAACCAAATATAGCATAGATTGTAATATCGATTATGCTACAAAACAAGATAGGATTGTGAAGAAGACGTCTCCGGAGGATATGGCGCATGACTTAATTTTAAAGCATCATCACCGTTTTTATCGGGTTTCAGGTTACTATGTGTTATGGAAAATATCCTTAACCGTTATTATCACAATCACTTGCGTTATGGAAACTTACCGAACCCATGGAGGGGTATTTATATGACATTGCGAGCAATTTGGTAGACCATTAAAGCCGGGTATGAGAGGATCCGGTTTTAAGTTTTATACTACGCCCTTTCCAGTTGACATTTCGCTTCAATAGATAATCTGTAACAGACAGTATGCCAAGGTATTGAAACCACAACACTCCCAGAGAATGAGAAAAAGCATACCATTTATTCCATTTGAACCAGTCTGCTAATAAAATGCGTTGGAATAAAGTAAGTGCCAGAACCAGGAATGAAAGGGAAAGAATTATTTGATGTGACGAAATTAGTCCATAAACAAAGAGAACTACGGGCAGTATATACATTATGATGTGGAATATACCTGCTAAAACGAATAAAAAAATATTATAATGAAATCCCGCAAGAAAATTTTTCCTAAAACCATCCCGTATTTCGAGTCTATTGTTGTACATTCTACAATAAAATGAACCGATACCATGAAACATTCGTAGTCTAAAGCCGGATCGTTTTATAATTCTTGATAATTCAACATCTTCAACTATTTCATGCTTAACGACTTCATGTCCACCTATTTTTTGATAGACATCTTTGCTGAATGCAATGAACTGTCCATTAGCAGCTGCAAAGAGAGGGGATATATATTTTCTGAGAAAAGCAGGGATCCATTTAGGTATATTCGTTACATAATCTGTTATCAAAAATCCTAATAGCACATAATATAACATGGGAATCAGCACTTTTTCCCAAAAAGATCTTGTTATTTGTTGTGGCCAGACAGTCAGACAGTCAAGATTATATTGCTTGAAACGTTGTATTGCAGCTTTTAGAACATCTTGTTTCATCCAGGTATCAGCATCAATAAAAATTAAGTACTCACCTTTGGCTTTTTGCGATAACTGATGACATGCCCACGATTTTCCCAACCAGCCGTCTGGTTTGGGAGAGCTTTTGAAGATTCGCACTTTATCCGGGTGTTGGGTTTGATATTCGTTCATTATATGCCATGTTTTATCATCGGAATGATCGTCCATTACACAGATTTCGATTTTTTTATAATTTTGAAACAGGATGGAACGCAGACACCTGGATAGATTCTTTTCTTCGTTACGAGCTGGAATGCAAACACTTAAAAGGGTGTCATTTTTTAACGTATTTGTTGTGTCGACAAGTGGCTCAAAAGTAAAATAATTACGGATCAGAATGCCGGTAATGATTATTGAAATGATCAGACAAATAAGTAAGATGTATAGCATAAATTGTAAATCATAGGGCTAACAGTTATATAGGTCATAATAAATAAAAGATTATTAATTATTTTTATGGCATGAAATTACTTAACCCATATCTGGAAGATCATCACCATCTAAAGCAGCAACCGGGTTCGTACGAATGGTGGTATTTTGATGCTGAGGACGATACCGGTCGTTATCGATTCGTAATTATATATTATGATGGGGTGCCTTTTTCTCCCGATTACATTAATGCCTATACTCAAAATGCCAATTCAAATAGGGCACTGGCGGTAAAACATCCGGGTATTAGTATCTGTGTTTATGATGCGGAAAAACCTATCTATTACAGTTTAAGTGAGTTCGATTCATCAGATTGTTCATTTTCATCAACAGATATTTTTATCAAAATTGGTGATAATGAATGCATAGCCAGAAAAGAAAATAATAGTATTGTTTATGATTTGAAGTTAAATGAATCGCTGCCTTGCGGTAACCGAATACAGGCTAATATAACGTTTCGAAGCCCTTTATACGATGAGTCGGTATATAACAGTGAAGGCGAGAAGCATAAAGGTCATAATTGGTACCTGATTCAACCTAAAGCTGTAGTTGAAGGAGATGTGAATATCACTGAGTCCGGAGAAGAGCACGGAATTTTATTTAAAGGTACAGGATATCACGATCACAATTGTGGTTTTAGTCCGCTGATTAAAGCACATGAATGGTATTGGGGCCGTTTTCATTTCTCTAAGGGAACATTCATTTGTTATATCACTGATGTTCGTGATAATGAAAAAATTCAAGGACGGTGGATAGATGATGTGGATGGGAGAGCCAGTCACTTGTATATGCAAACAAAGCAGAGTGATTTTGCTTTTAATCCTTTTCTGCTTTATTCCGCGCGGCGTTTATCATTTTGTAAACCAGGAGATAATAAATCGACAATAGATATCTATTTAACAACTTCTATTGATTCGGGACCTTATTATCAACGCTTTATTGCGGAAGCTGTGGCCCAACTACCGGGCACATCCATAATCGAACGTGCCAGCGGAATAGCGGAATATATAAAACCGGAACGAATTGGTAATAAGTTATTTTGGCCATTTGTGAATATGAGATACCGGTATGTTAATAAAAGACCTCATCCCGTTCAGCGATCTGCAAGGTTATACAAGTGGACATGGTGACGATGTATAAGTCACAGAGTGTATAATTCTATAAGCACAAAGAAGTGTTTAGATTTAAATGTTAATTTATTAGTGATTTTATGTAAGGATAACTTAGGATCTGAGTGAACCGGAAATGAGAGGTACTGATACGTAGAAATGTTATTGGTTGTAAACTACGCAGGTCCATCTTAAAGAAATTTTTTATAGGTGTTGTAATAATCCTCCGATTCAATCTCACAGTGGAGATTATTAAGTAACTCCTGAAGTGCTTCTTGTAATTTTTTTGTCTGTTGTTCTGTAGATAGTGAACGAACGAAATCTACCGGTTGGCCAATTTTGATATATAATTCAGGTTTGCTGCTTTTAATGACATTTATATTTATAGCTATTGGTACAAAATCACAATTGGGACAATTTTTGTGCAACCAGCCGATTCCTTTTTCAAAATGTAATTTTTGTCCATGGTCTGGTACAATTTTACCCTCAGGATAGATGAATAAACAGGCATCATTACGTTGAACAGATTTGAGAGCGTAACGGAGTGAACTAATCGTTTTTCTTGAATTATTCCTGTTTACCGAAAAGGCACCTATATATCGAAAGAAATGGAATTTATGCATTTGAATATCTTCCATCATGGCCCGTCCTTTTTGCTTAAAGACATATTCATTTAACATGAGAGGTATCAACCCATCCCACCAGCTCGTATGATTTAGAAAATAAACCGATTGAGAAGCAATGTCCGGTTGATAATCCTGGTATAACCAAACATTTTTGAACCGGTACCTGAAAAGCCATTTTACGTAAATACGAAAAATTCGAATGAACAAACGATTTTCAGCCGCTGGTATGAATTCGTTATTATTAAGTAAGGTTTCTGACAACGGGCACTGCTAATTAAGTGATTATATATAAAGAAAATAATAATTCATTCTAAATAAAATCGTAATACAAGGAAGTTATGGAATTAGTGAATAAGGAAATTGATCAATATGCTTTTAAACATACATCACCGGAATCGGATGTTTTAAGTGATTTGGTTTCAACTACTAAAAAGAGATTGAAATACTCTCAAATGCTCAGTGGAAGGGTAGAGGGGCGTTTGTTACAGATGTTAATTCGGCTTAGCAAGGCGATGAAGGTACTTGAAATTGGTATGTTCACCGGTTATTCAGCATTATCGATGGCTGAAGCATTACCTGACGAAGGTCTTTTGAAAACATGTGATACCAACGAGAAGTACGCTAAGATTGCAAGAGAATATTTTGACAAAAGTCCCCATGGGAAAAAAATTGAGATCGTTATGGGCCCGGCTTTAGAGACGATACCAAAAATGGATGATGATTTTGATGTAATATTTTTGGACGCTGATAAAGATAATTATCCCGCATACTATGAGATTCTTATGCCGAAACTCAGGACGGGCGGTATCCTTGCAGTTGATAATGTATTGTGGAGCGGTACCGTTTTACAACCCGATGACCGCAAGGCTCAGTCGATCGATAAGCTAAATAAAATCATAAGGAACGATGAACGAGTAGAGAATGTATTTTTGACCATTCGGGACGGCGTCAATTTGGTTCAAAAGTTGAGAAAGTAA